>Ga0210059_1004645_pt1 | contig 22185 bp, 14 predicted proteins | sample Ectturendosymbi2_FD_188042 | JGI IMG/M metagenome (GOLD analysis project Ga0210059, IMG submission 188042) | Ecteinascidia turbinata endosymbiont from Florida, USA - Sample 2 (SPAdes) (version 2) | ecosystem: Host-associated > Tunicates > Ascidians > Unclassified | place: Key West, Florida...
CTGGCTCACACTAGCACGTTGTCTGAAAATGAATGAGAATGTGACGAGCGTTTTCAGTTGTGTTTGGGAAACAGGTTTTCAACCCAATCCAGATTTGCGGCAGAAGCTTTTCTTGATGCTCCTGCATTACTTAGTCTTGGCGTTCATCTGAAAGCTTTCCAACGTGGTATCAGAAAAGATCTCGTGCCAATTCAAGGTTTCATCGGTAGCTCTGGACAATATCTCCCAAATTCATTTTCAAATACTGACAAATGCTTCATAATTCCTTTCTCGTCCTGCTCTGGCGTTTTATTCTCCCGGCTACCAACAACGTAGGCCACAATTGTGGATTTTGTTTTTTTGTCATTTGCCATTTCAGTGGAAAATTATAAAGTAGGACATTAGAAAAGTCAAATTCTATTTGAATAAAGACAGAGGATGCCTATATTTACGTGAAATCGATTTCCTATTTGAAACTTGCTGATCGATTCCTTGCTTTCCCCGATTATGGAAAGCAGGCCTCCTGTCCATAGTTGAATATAGGTATCTGTAAGTTTGAATTATCGCAAAAAGATGAAAGCAGAGCACAGTCGGCTGGTTTGTCGAAAGCATACAGCAGAACCAGAGTTTCTAACCTTGCGAGTTTAGATTTAAAAATTTTTGGATATATCCCAAAACATGCAATATTGGCATTCCTGTCTTGCATCTGAAGGTTCAATCTGCTGGGTTGTTTACCAATATCGCATAAATAAAACACAGAGAGTTCCCTACTCATTGTTCATCATCCAGCCAGGAATATTTCTCCAATTTAAATTACACAAAAGTGCGTATTTGATTATACCTCGAATTTGATGTCACGAGACAAATCTTTTATGCTTCTTTAAATTATGTTGAAAGCAAAACTGATGCGAGCTTTATTCGCTCTATATCAGTGGTTCTCAACCACGATTCCGAGAGCCACGTGCTGCTCCCAAGCACGCTTTGTGGTGCCCTCAGCAGTCTTGAAACAAAGCTCTAATATTTTGTGTTACAGACTTCGTTCTGAAAAATGACAAAACGTGTCAATTGACTTGTGCTAAAAATTTTTTACTGTGGCTTTCTAACAAAATCTTAGATCTGGATTTGGCTGACATCAGCGAAAAGGTTGAGAATCACTGCTCCATATCATGCTGGAAGCTTGATGGTCCAATTGACTGCAAAAGGTGGTCGACTAAATTTTGACTCCCCCTGGAGAATGACGTCTTTGGCTTAGTGACATAGTAGCTAATGGACTCCTACGTTCTTGTGACTAAGATGTTAAACAGTCTGTAACAGGAAGAGAAAATGAATAATATACCTTTTTTACAAGTGCCTATGATGCACAATTACGTAGTGAATAGTCAGTACATTTATGAGGTAGTAATGTTGACCAAGTTTGAACGTGGAAGTGGAAAATCCTCACGGGTTGGCAAACACTGCTTTGAAAAATGCTTTACCAGTGTTTCTCAACCTTTTTCAACTTGCAGCCCACTGTAATGTGAAAGTTGAGTTTGCTAATTAGATATGTTAACATCAAATTAATAGAAAATCGGCTAATTTTCAATTAATGTTTTAGTCAAATACTGGAAAATTGTAACACTTTGAATTGCTTAGTGGCACTTTGGCCTCAGCTTCTCACCACTGGGCCGTGGCCCATTGGTTTGGAAGCGCTGCTTTGCACCTTGTTCAACTGCAGAATTTGCAAATCGGTGAAAATCCTGGTGAGCTTCGATTACCAAATACCACAAACAACGCTATACTTTCATAATAATACTGCTCTTCCGTGATTTCTTGTGAACGTGAGAAATGCTCAACCTCATTTCTCAGGCAAGCAACCACACGTAGTTGGTTGTCGGTTTGTCGTGTAACTCTGCAAAATTGGCCTGGTTTTATTCCAAGTTTGTTGCTTTAAGGCTTGATGGTCGTTTTGAAAGGAAAAGCAGCGAAAATAGGAATGCAATATGGAAAATTCATAACTGACTCCAGATTCCAAAAGATTCCAGGAATACGTTACAGACATTGTTTTTGCTCATCTGGAGAGGAATATTCAAAAAAATGTTAAACACGAGCGCGCATCATGCTTTAGGTTCAGGTTCTCTTTTTAAAAATATTTTTTACTGTAGATACAAGAGATTGTTGGTGACACCAACAATGTTCTTAGTGACTGTGCAATATATGCAAAATGGGGGGCCAGTGTTTGGACACGCTTCAAACATTTTGTGAATTTGTTATATTAGGTGCTTTCAAAATGTAGTAATTTTCTGAAAGATCCTATAGTTTGACTAAAAAAACAACCACTTTACTGGTCTGTAAAATGTAGCCAATTTATTTTACCAAACAGTCGTTCCCATCATAGTATCTACGGTGTTAGAAGGAAGGCAGGGCTAGATCTGCCACCGACTCATCAATTTTTTTTATTCAAATGGGATCTGAGTGCTACATCTCCAGCCAAGAACCATAGCTTCCAGAGCTTTGTTTCAAAGCGGTTTTGCTATAACACAATATGAACGCAAGGTGGTGGAATGAGATATCTAACAAGCTGTGCAGGGTGTAAATGAAGTAGCCGTATTGAAAGTTTGTTCGCTGTGCACTGGCAAAGATCTACTTCATGTATAACTGTACTGATTCCAATTTTTAAGAATGAAAGATTATTTTGTTTACAAACGTGTGCAGAATCAACTTTTACAACGGTTAGGAGCCCTTGCAGTTTACCTTTATTTTTCTGACGTCGATGTTTTTATAGGATATGGTCTGAAATGTGGTGGAATTGCAGAAACTTTGCTTAACACTAAAGTGAAGAATCCATTTCAATAGCAGTACTAAAAACGTCGGGATTTTACCTTTTCATTTTCAAAGTGTTACACGTCAGTCTGTACTTTCCTGCGGCTATTCATTCTGAAACCTAGTTTTGCACCAACAAAGTTGTTTGTACACCATATTGTTGATGAGTGTGCACCAGAAACCACTTGGCTACACTATTGTGTGCACCAGAAATTGCAACTGTGCACTGCATATGTTAAAGATTTGTTACTTTATCCAGGGATGTAGACCTTGCAGTGCTGTTGCATTATTTCATTCGTTAGCAGCGCCTATGGGTTTGTTTGGCATGTAACAACATACAGATTGTCTACGAAACTGAAAAAAAACTTACAAATTCGTTTACATCAAATGCAAGAGTACATTTAGAGCTGTGATTGGCAGGTTTGCTTTGAAGGCAAAATGACAGTAAATAGGCTCTTTAAATATTTTTTCTTCGAGCGAAACGCGCAGCGAAAGCAATTGAAGATGGAATGCCTTGTTCCTCGCTACATATTGAAAGTTTAAAAACATGCTGCATCATGCAAAGCAGTCAAAAAGTTTTGAAGACCATCAGTTTGAGACTCATTTGTGTCTCCCATGTCCATTTTTTGAGTCCACTGATTGAAATATAACTTGTTTTGTTTTTTACATTTTATATCCTGCAAGGTACGTGTTGCATAAATGCAAGTCACGACTGGAATGTACTGTAAATCACTTCTAATTTATGCTTCTTTGATCCCGCTGCAACTTGTGCAATTCTGTGAAAACTCTGAAAGTAAAGTGTGTCATAATCAAGGCCACGAGTAGTCTGGATAAGAAGAAAATTAGATAGTCGAAGTCACACGAAGTTAGTCGCAATTTTCGCCTGAGTTTTAAACGCCAAATCCTGTTTCTAACTTCACCGCGTAAGTACTTGTAACTCGCACAACCTATACCACAGGCAGAAACAAAAGTAGTTTCTGATACAAAAAAGCATTGAATTGAGCTTTATAATAATTGTCAGCTCATTGTACTCTCTTGGCAATCATTTCTGACGCGAGAGTTTGGACCTCATTTTGCGAAGATCAGTGACATTCTTGAGTTTGCTGAATTAGTACTGAACCTTGGCCCACAAGGACGGCTATTGTTTTGACGAAACGTATCACACACCATCATATCATATGTCAATGCGTTGTTAGCTCTCACCTAATTTATTGGCCTCCTGCCTTCCTCGCGACAATGCTTTAGGATTTGGAAGGTACGGTTCCAACCGTATCACGGAAGCTACGGTTACCAATTTGTTCTGACTGCTGAATCTGAAAGCCGGTTTCAATAAGTCTATTTTGTCAAACGTGACCAAAGCAATACGGTTGCAGAAGTTGTCAATTCTCAAGCAGGGGCGGATCCAGGGAATGGCGATTGGGGCGACCAACACCCCCAAAACCTACGAAAGTCACTTTGCACACCACGATTTTGTACAATTTGTAAAACAGCATTCGCGACATAAAACCACTTTGTCGTCTATTGTTCTTGACACAGCAGTGTTGTGACAACATTGTCATAGCATACTTCATCCCTTTTACAGTAGCGAAGCAGTTATAACTCGTCACGTTTGTACTCGTCACTATTCTTTGAACACTATAATCGCATTTTACTCTGTGATTGAGTGATCGAACTTTGCAGTGTCCGTTTGATCGATGGCGTGTCAAGCCACAACGCTTTCGCATGTTACCTAGACTAGACCAAATTAGGAATTAGCGCCCTACTCCGCAGTAGTGCTGTAACAAGTGTTACGTGTTAGCTGACAATAGTGTTAAGAATGTGTCTGTAACCCCATGGTTCTGTCTTCAATGCAGTTGCAAAAAGTGTCTGTAACCCTGTGATTTCGCCGGCTTCAATGTCTTGTACAACGTTCTGTATTGTCTGTTTTATCAACCTGCGTTCCGCAGAGTGTGCGTGCTCATACTGTGGACTTCGTGTCTGCTATAAACAAATAAATTAAATTAAATTAAATAAGACTTGACTACCAAATATTATTGAAATCGCCCCACCCTTATCCATACTGGCTAGATCCGCCCTGTTCTCAAGCAAGTTGCGAATTTCTAGTCAGCGTTGTTGCACACCTGTGTGGCGTCGCTCTGCATGCGCTCGCCGTCGATTGTATCGTTTATCCAGTATGTTTGTGCTATGGCTTCTTTTGCGTTAATTGGCATCTGACCCATTTGCCTCGCTTATAAACCGTACTGTATTGTGTTTACAGGCAAAGGTAGTTTCGATTGTTCTAGTGCAGGGATGGCCCGCGTGACCATGTAATATGACCCGCGTTATAATTGCCTTTATCCAAATGGTGTTGAATTTACGTTTTAAAGTAAAAAAATGTGTACCGGGCTGTATTTTTCATTATATGATATAATCAGGATTTTTGCGGCCACCTGCGATATTCCACATTTCCTGTAGCCCGTGATGGCATGCAGGTTCCTAGCAACCCTTTAGCGAGTAGAATTTCGAATTGTTACTGAAACAGTCATGGCGTTGGCATGAGCGTCGGAAGGATATGTTCCAGGGGATGCCAATATGGGATTTTTTTATAGCTAAACATAAAGATATTTCCATGGGGGAACAAAAAGTGATGACATCTCATTTTTCCTTCTCGAAACTAAGAAAGCGACCTTAAAATTGTAATAGAAAAATTTTCAAATTTCAAAATCCAGGGGCGACCAAGCCCCGCCCTGCTCCCCTTCCGACGCCCATGGGCGCTGGTCTAACGCGAATGACAGCGATGACGATACCAGCAACCCGTATCCTCTTTTGGGGAAACAAGCAATATCAGATCACTATCACTGTATGACATAAATAAAGGTGACACTGATTTGGCTAAAAGCATCACCGAATGCCACTGTATAAAATGCATCGATGGGTAGCGCTAAGCAAACAGTAACCGCAACGAATAAACACATGAATAAAATCATTGAATAAAACACTTACGAAAACAAGTATAAAACGGAATCGAAACTTTTCGATAAACGCCCAAATTCACAGAGCAACATCAGCTGGGACAAATGATAAAACACACAGTAGCATGTTAAGGCAAACCATGGGAACAAATAATGGCTTTTACGACAAAACTAAAGCGAAAAAACAAACAATACAATGTCACAGAACAACAAAAGCTGGTGCAAATGATATCGCAGAGCAACAACAGCTGGGCCAAATAATAAAACACTAAATACGATGTTTTCGCAAACCGTGAAAACACAAATCATGGCTTTTGCGACCAAACTGAAGAAACCCACGACCATGTTTACGTTCAAACTAAAAGGCGCGTAGGTTATACAAAGTTTTGAACAGGAAAGGGTGTATTTTCCCTAATATTTGACTTTTTGGTTCCAGCCTACGTGCACTCCACATCAATGGCGGCAGTTGGATAGATTTCGTGCAATTATATTTTGGTTTAGAAGACTTCATTTGGCCTTGCCGTTGTTAGCAGGCTAATCACAATCGGTGTTATGTGAAATCATTCAGACTTAATAAATGTGGTGCACAGGGACGCCGGAGCAGAGATGGGGCAGGGGGCCAGTAAAGCCGTTGAGCGCAATGGGAACTTACAAGTAACAAAACAAATCGTTGCCAACTACTTTTGTTTCTGTTCAGCAACAATGTTGACCTCAACAATAATAACAGAAATCATAGAAAACCACTCTTAATGTTCTAGGTGGGCGAATAGTTGCAATAAATTTACTTCAAGTTGATCTTGATAAACCATGAAATTAACTATGACACGTATGAATAGATACCTCCGTCCCCGTTGTCCCCCTTTTTAATGGTCATGGGGAGCACCCTCTCCGTCATGTTGCCGTTCTTCGGCGTCCCTGGTGGTGCATACACTTAGCTTTACCAGAAATTTTGTGGACGTCTCAGGAAACGCTTGCAGTTGTTTGCAGATAACGAGATAACTGCAACGGAGATAATAATAAGTCATCCCAAAGCGACTTCGTTATTTATCTGCATTTATTTCAACCTTGTACGATGCGTATACTGCATTTGATTAGTTCTTACCCTCGTCTTACTGCTCATAGTGTTATGACGTTGTCAAAGTACGCTTTGCAATTTGTATTCTTCGCGCTTGTAATGGCTATTGGCATGATTCGGTTTCTCAGTTATTTACAGAAGTCAGGTTTTCGAAATTTGATAATTATCAATTTTTTTCTTGCGAGCGCACTGCACAGATAAGTTATGATAAAAATTACTGTCAGTGTTAAACACCGGTAAAATGAAAATAGCAAAGTTAGCATTTACATAATTTTTCTATTTTTTATACAGCATCAATTACCAAAACGGCAAAATAATCAAGATGTTGTGCATGGTAACTGAACCATCTTGAAACTGACATCATCTCCAGACATAACGACAAATACGCTGTTTTTTTCACACTACACACCGCAGCAGTCGTGGTTTTGAACCTATACGCTTTGTACACACGCACCTTCCTTCCGGGAACACCCCACTCTAAAAATAGGACATAATCTTCGAAGTAAGCTGCTAAAATTTTGGTATCATTGCATAAAAATGAAAATTAAGTGCTTTTTCGCTGCAAGGTACAATGTACGTTCTTTGTACAGTTTAGCAAGGAAACAAAAATCAATCGCATCGATGGAAATATTAAACGATGACATTTTAAGTGCAACTGCTCGGAAGAACATATTGAAACTTTTGTGTTGAGCTATCCAACTGGATTGAAAACTCCACGAACCAGCACAACTTCCTACGCTCTTTTGCCAAGATTGAAAAGCTTTCTGGTTCTATAAAATCTACTATAACCAGAAGCAAGGTAGCTAACACATACTTGTGAACGATCTCAACACTTTCGAGCAACTAGTTTGTATAATTGCTCTAAAAACAGGAATTGGTCATATTGAAATAGTGTGGTTTTGACTGACTAAGTGGCCACTTGCCTTCGCTGTCTAAACAACAGACTTTTTAGCGTTTTAAACCAGAGAAGTATCCTCTTGTTTGATTAACCGCAAATTCTGAAGGTTCTCTTCATCACCTGGATTTGACTGCAATTGCCTGGTACCACCATTTCGGTCTCTTGTCGTTTTAGCTGCTATGCATGACCTGAGTTTGAACAAACCAAAAGCAATGCAACGCAGGAATATGGTGGCGAATGCTGCGCCAATTGAAATTCCAGCAGCAAGGCCAGGGCTATTTGACCAGTTTATTACAGCATATACATTGGAAGCAGTGCCACTAACGTGGAGTATTACTGAATAGGTCGTGTAAATTATGACAAATGCGAAGCTGTGAACGACGTGCAGGAGCCGTTCTGGAATGTTATTTACAAATAAGTCGACAAGCATCACCCCAGTAGTCAAAGCGTGGTTATTGATAGCCAAGCTCAATGGGTCGTCCGGCGCAGGTGTCGAAGGACGTGGTATCAGCGTCCAGAAAGTAATAGTTACAAGCAGAGCAATGTCGAAAGCGACGGAGTGCAATATCCAATTGAGTTTGTGAAACCATTTTAAGCGACTGGCTGAAAAAAAGATAAAAAACTAGGATTACTTTGGCTTAATCTGAACAAGTGCAAAATTGATGTAGCTTTAATGATTAACCTTTCAAGTTTGCTAAGATTTTTTATTTTGAAAGGGAAATCAGGGTTGGTCATTTCGAAATTGTAAGAGCAATGGTGGGTCAGACAGTCACGTTTGTTAAGAGGAATTCCTCTGCCGTTTTTTTGTCAGAGATAATGTTCGCTCAAAGCAAGAGAAAAATGACAAGAGAAAAATGACGATTGCTACCTTATTCCAAGCAAGTCATTTATTAGGCGGACTAATATAGGGACCTGCAAATCTTTACAAACTTCAATCAAGTTAAGCGACGAATTGCAAGTACGACTGGAATGCACTCGTCTTAACCTTTCAAATTTCCTTTGTTTCTTGTATAGGAATAAATTCAGTAACTCTATTGATTAGAATTCAAGACGTTCTACTACGACTTCAGCGTATCAGAATCTCTACCATTTTTACACAATATTTTCGAAGAAAAGATGGTCAGACAGAATACCTGAAACAACAAGACTGTCCCGTTCTTCGATTGCCGCAGGTGTAGCTTCGCCTGCATCATCCTTGCACGACTTTCGAGTGACTATTCTGTGAACGCAAACTCCGAAGGACATTCCGAAGTACAACATTATTGTCCAGACTTGCCAGTTGGTCAGATAAAACAAGTAGCTAGTTTTGTTTTCATAAATCACTATGGCTGCAACGATCCATCCCAACCAATAGAGAAAAAAGAAGCATTTGTACGCGCAGAAGATCCAGATGTTCTCTCCCCACTGTAAATATAGTTAGTGCATCGTTTGACCACTTTACTGAGAATCACTAACAGTTGGTCTCTTTGCTTGACCGTCGACTGCGCTCGGCAACACAGTTTACAGACAGCTAAGACGATTTCGGTTCGTTCCCAGCATGGTTTGACTTTGAGGTGACTGCGCCATTGATCGGGACAACTGCTGAAACCCAATCGGTCAGATTTGCATGGGGTTAACATGCAAAAGTTATGAGATAGCCAACCGCATTTCTAATTTTTACATTTACAAAAATAATTTTTACGACATTTTAACATAAAAATATTTTCCACCATAAAGTACAAGAAACGGCTTCATCACCTACGCGCGAGGTTCATGGAATGTGAGTTTACAAAAGCTTTTACAAGTTGAATGTCAAATGTAGGAAGTGGAGCGGTGACTTACTCTCGAGCAAGAGACGGTTTCGGCGTTTATAGCTTTACCGGTAGAGCACATGGTCAAACTCTGCGCTAAAACGTTCCTTAAACTATCACAGGCACCTACCTGCGATGTGTAAAATCGCTCAGGAGTGCAATCGTGGTACTTGAAATGCTTTAGTTGAAATTCATAAGTAAACCAGTTGCCCATTATTACGGCTATTTATTTCAAACTACGGAATTTGATTAAGCACGTCAGCACAGCAGCACTTTAAAGGCAATGATAAATTATATCTGTTTCCAATCGAAATAAAATGATGATCACTAAACATGGCCGGAGATAGAAAGAAGCACATACTTTTTCAAATGCTTGTTTTCTACTTTTAACAGAATTCCAAATGTACGATGTTTTTGTTTGCAGATTTGCCAGTCTTTAATTAAAGTAAACCTCTAATTTTTTCAAAAACAAGTCGAATCGGCTCACCTGCTTTGTGACAAACTGGCTGCTTTGTTTGCAAACTTAAAACACTACGAAAGTTATTTCAAACAGGAAATTTGTGATTTATCAACAATATGCAGCAATTTGTTTTCAACAATTGAATGTGTATGTGAATAGGTATTAAACTACAAAACTTTTTATAAGTCAAAAGAACATTTGCACAAAGAGTGGATTGCACTGTAAAGGGTGTCCACAAAGTATTGGTACATAGGTGGTGCCCCAGCCCATTTTGATACAGTTGTTAGAGATTGGCTGAATGACACATTTCCTCACTGGATTGGAAGAAGGGGTCATGTGGAATGGTCCCCTCGTTGACCAGACCTTTTTCTCCTTGACCTCTTTTTCTGGGGTTTGTTAAGAGAAAAATAGTGTAATCGATAAAGGTTACAGATTTGAACCACATGAAAGAACGCATTACCAGTCAGTGTGCTGAAATGGAGACCTAATCCACCGAGTTGACCTAAACTTCGCAAAGTGCATCCAATTATGCATTGAAAATGTTAGAAATCACGTTGAAAATATTATTTATTAACATTGCAATTGAATAAAATCGTTTTGTTTTAAAAAGTACGTGTTCTTTTACTATGTACCCAGACTTTATGCGTTTTTTTCCATGTACCCAGACTTTATAGAAACCCTGTATGTTAAGCAACATGTTAAGTGGCAATCCGGTGTGTCAGATTATCAGGTCTTGAAACACCATTTGCAGAAGCTGCGTATTTTTCTCGCTTCTCAGTTTAGTGAATACTGCTTTTTGTCTTCTTCAAATCTTATCACAAGATTTTAATCAAATTTACAAATCCTGCAACTTCCTCATACCTCACTGAAATTATCGACATATCGTGAGTGCAGCACGTTTCCTTAGTGGTCAGTAATACTGTACGGTTGTTGACTGGTTTGAGCAGATTTTGCTGCTTCTTTTCTCGTCATATCACAACGGAAAGTTGATGAAAGTCCGACCATAAACACAAATCGAAATCATCCTTTGCACATTTGAAATATGACGATTACTTTGTAAGCATATGATCAACTGACCTGAGTCGTTGTGTCCAGACATTTACCGGCTTGTAGGCAATGTCTTTGCAAACAGGAAAGTTTTCGTTCACCACAAATGTTAATTTTCTAGTAAAATATTTGTGCGCCGTGGCAAGTTTTTTCAGAAGATAGGTAATCGTTGCAGTTAACAAACTGTGTAAATCTTTTTCGATCGCTAAGCGTGTTCTGCCACCAGAAGGGTTGACTCTGTGTTCATATGTTATGTAAGTCACTTTACTTTAATGAAATAACTTATCTTCACCCCATTAGCCTTTTGCTTCGGTTTATGTTAATTCAAGTGAAAACAAAACCAATTTTTTTAATTAAATGTTTTTGAAATTATGAAAAAAACGTACGTGCATTAGAGACTTTATTTAGGATTACAACTTAGCTCTATACGTATTGGTGCTGATCAGGCACAGCTTTGCAAAACGTGAACATTTAACTATCCTGATCTAGCAGAACACAATAGGTTTATAAATATGGTTCTCTGCATCGCTGCTCATTTCGCAGCGTTTGCCGTTGTTCTTTGGGGTATTTGCTGTTGCTTTTCGTCACTGAATTCCCGTGGGTGAAGCTCAGGTTGACTGCTTCAGTTTTTCGAGATTATCAATGTTTAGCTTAAATTTTGGCCCTGTGTTGACATGTTAACAAGATTTCACTTCTTTTTTTAATACTTTTGCCTAGGTTAAGAAGAAAATATTGTCTACTAAAGCCATTATCACATTAATCACCAGCAATGTATGTTTTGTTGACCACTCGTTCTATTCGCAGGCGCTCATGAAAAGCTGTAGCGAACCCAGCGAGAAATAAAAACATCTCACAATTAACCAATACTTGAAAAACGTGACGTGCAAAACAACCTCGACTAACGTGGATTGTGAGCAATAACAACCTTTGTGGTGGGAGTTGCTTAATTCTGCTTCTCAAGAATGCCATCCATTTATTGTGCTACTAAGCTATTACAAACTTTGCAATGATTTTTGTTCAAATTGGTGACTCCAACCGTGTCACTCTAATTTGGTTACTCAATTAACGATACGCATCAATGACAGACCGAGATCGTGTGCACAATGTCCCGGACTTTAGATTAGAGACATACCTGTATTTTCAGTTTTTGTAACATACTGAGATTACGAAATTGTGTATAAGATTTGAATAGCTTCGTCCGCTTTAAATTAAAGGTTGAGAAACAGAGTGCTGTCCGATTTTTTTTTTTACTTGCGTCTAATTGGGTTTGTCAACTGCGTTTTGACTCGTGGTTCGTTTTTAGTAAGCAGTAGCCTGCGAAAACGTCTTCCGTACAAACGAGTACGTCTGTATCTATACTTCTTCAAAGATCTTCAAAAAGTATTTTCAAACCGAAAGAGTAGCAAAATCTTTATTTTATAGGCAGCAGTGTGTTCAACAGCGGTTCCGAGACCCTCAGGCGGCTCCCAAGGACTCTCTGTGCGGATCTCAGTCTCAGTAGTCTTTGGTAACACCTCCAATATTTTGTGCAACAGTCTTCGTTCAGCAATAAAACAAAACGTGTCAATTGACTTGTGGTAAAAATATTTCAGTGCGGTTCTCTAACACACTTGTAGGTCTGCATTTGGCTCCCTTCAGCGAAAAGGTTGAGAACCATTGAGTTACAACATAATCGCACCCACAAAGCAATGAGTTTGTTTTTCTACATTTGCTCTGTTTGCAATGCAAGCCTGTTAATTTGTGCAGTTCTTCCGTTAGCAGTGACTTCCATGAAATATTTCGTCACGTGAAAACCACACCCTACTGTACTAGATCGACCTCAAATAACAAGTCTTCTGCAGCTAATCCGATACAAAACCAATACATTACGTGGCGTAATATATTAAAAAGGTCAAAGTTTTTTTGGATAAAATCGACGTCAAACCGCAAAAGCAAGTCTTTCAAAAAATGTTGTAAAATTTATTCCGCTCAACACTTTTTAGAAGATTTGAAAGAAAATATGGTCCACCCAAAAAAACACACAAAAAACATGGATGGTGACAAGTTTAAGCAACAAACGCCAGGATTTTTTCCCATACTTATTTGCTGGTGGTGGTTTATAGCTATAGAATCTGTTCGTTGTTATAGCTGTTGGATAATTATTTTTCAAGTACGTTGTCAAACACCTGTAAGTGACACTTTGAAACGGAGAAGGGCAAAAACTAACTGATTCGAAAAAAATGAAATAACTGTTACGTTCAATAGCGTTTCTCTATTATTTTACGGGTTTTGTCAATTTGCGCGAGCAAAAGGTTTGTGTTGAAACAGGCAAAACGAGATTGAAAGAGACATTGAATCAGCTTACTTGCTAAAGAATAACTTTGCAACGGTGTTTGTTTGCCACCAGTGCAGGTCGGCGGTGGAGAAATCCGTGCATCGCTGAGACGACGAGGCCCAGGTTCGAGGTTGCCACCAAGCAAAAATGCGTTTTCAAAACAAAAGTCGTAAAAGGCGTCCCACAACAGTTAATGAGGCTTTGGCCGTAATTGTCAAATTCTTATGCCCCCCAAAAATTTAGAAACAAAGGTCAGGTTTTCGAGGCCGGGTTTGTACCACGAAGTTAACGTTTTATCGTAATAGCATAAGAGTTCATTTTGCAAGTTGTGACATATAAAAATAGCAAGCGTGCGGTGGACCCAGTAATCTTCAGATAAATTAACGCTTATTTAAGTGACAATAAAGTGACTTCGCCAAATCCACTTCGCATGGTTTCATGACAATAGCCAGTGTCTAGTGGAATTAGCGGTCGTGTAAGATCTGTGCCCGATTGTAACCATGAAATTGATGCGTGTTTTTTTCATTTTGCGAAAGTTGATCTTTTGGAAAATATTTGGAAAAAATTAACCTGTCCCTTCTTCAAACACCACGTGCAGATTTGGAAAGGAGTACGTTACTTGGTTACGTCCAAACCAGGGGTGACGAACACGCGGCCCACAAAAGAATTTCGTGCGGTTATTACTTTCGTTTGTTGTTTGTTTATGTTGACGAACAAGTTTTTTCGTTTTTAGCAGGTTTCATAGTATGACTAAAAAGTTGTGCGGCCCGCTATAACTGACAAAGTGGCCCGCGATAGCAAATAGGTTCGTCACCCCTGGCCTAAACAAATCAGTAGCTGCTCCTAACCGTTTTCTGCGTAAAGCGTCTCGTCTCTGGAACACATTTTCTGGCAGTATGGTGACTACGTGCAATGTTTTAAATTCCGTAGAAAATAATGTTATGTGCCAAACGACCCATCGATTCAGATCCGGGTCACCAACAATTTCGAAACTGTGAGTTACTTCTCGGGTAGGGCTACCAGTTTGATACACTCTTCTGTAATAAACAATTTGCTCAATTTATCTTTAAATATGTTAGTTTTGATAAAATTAATGTTATTCCTTTCTGTCAGTGGCCCCCAAACTTGTTCTGATCTCGTATCATTTGTGGGTTTTGCAGCCTACTGTCACCGCGTGCAACCTTGCTCCAGGAAGACTCATTCAACCAATTATCATTCGATCAAACGTTGACACACCAGACTTGACACAAATGCGAAATGTGACTGTGAGAAATTATAATGGCCATTTGTGTAAAACAATAAAGGAAGTGTACAAAATTGCAGGAATTTATTAACAGAACCCGATAAGTCAAACAAAAGCTGTGAATATATATTGTTTTTGTACAAAAACAACAGGTGCGGACCATGGGCGTCGGAATGATTTTTTTCCAGGACAGGGGGCGCTAGGGGATTTTTCCTAAATTTTTCCAGGGGAGGGCCAAAAGTGGTGAAGTTTGAGTTGTCCTACTCGAAACTAAGAAAACAACCGTTTTTTGCTGAAAATTTCAAAATTCAGGGTGGACATTGGCCCCCCCTGCCCCCCTTAGGACGCCCATGGTGCGGATTTATTCGCATACCACCTTGAAGGCATTCGCGTACCATTAGTGGTATGCGACACGCGTACAGCAGTTTTGGAACCCCTCAACCACTAATCTATGTGAAGACACTGATCATGTTAATGCTTTTTTCAGAACAGGTCCGTGGGTGACCCAAGTGGTCATTACGGGCGACCTGGTGCCCGCGAGCACCATGTTGGTGAGCCCTGATTTAGATGGTCCAATCCTTCCAGATTTCTCTAGAATGCATGCTACGTTTTCTTCACCATCCATTTGATTTCTCTAAACTGAATATTGCGAGTGTGTCGCAGAAGCCTCGAAACTCAGCAACCCTTGGTGTACATTTCCTGCATGGCATACACTAGATTGTAATCAGCAACGATATCGTATCCCTAGTCAAGAAGCATTGCCTAACTTGTATATACATGCTATTTCTTCTCTCAGAGATCAAATAATATAGTAAATATATTATTGTTTTTGTCCAGAATTGCATTTAGTTATTTTGTCGTTTTTCACACAATAGACTACTATTGGTTCCGCTTTTCGACTAAATAAGAATACTTTGGTTGTTTTAAATTTTTGTAATGCTATTTACTCAAATGTTTTTTTTGCAAATTGTTATTCTTGTGAGATGTGCTTACTACCTGCTCTTTATTGAACGATATATGGCCTTGTACAGGCTTGGGGGCCTGTGACAAATTGTCGAAGAAGAAACAGAGTCGATCTGCCTCGTTGCAACATACCAAGCGAACGTGGTGTTGCTTGCGCATGATCATGCTCTAGAATGGACTAGAGCACGAGCCAGCACGTAAACCACCGCGCCGCCTGACGCACTTGAATCTGCGCTAAACGCCACTTACTTCTGAAGACTACAGCCCCTAACAAAGTTCTGCAACCGATTGGGCCTTTGCTACATCAACCCCATTATTTGAAGTCTGTCTCTGAAAGCGAGTGCAACAGTATACAAGCACCTTTGACAGATCCATCGTCGCTAGCTTCTCGTCTTACCTCGGTCATGGAAAAGAACAAAGCAATATTGGGAATTAGGGAGAAAATAACTTTCGGATTTGCTACGCACAGAAGGGAATATGGGAACAAAGTATACACAGGGAGGAACCGAAATTCAAAGAGACTGTAAACAAATGTAAAAGAGTGGTAGAAAGTGTTCCCTCTAAGGTGCACAACTGCGCAATTGCTCAGTACCACCAGAAAATTTGTGCAGTGCTTTCTCATTCTAGCGCATTCGACATTTAATACGGTATGTGTATATCGCATAGCCCTTTTAACGCTGGGAACGCTTCGCTGTTTGTATGTCTGCATGATTGGGCAATTGCATGCACCTCGTGCGCAACAAAACAAACATTTGCTCAGTGTAGAATTTTCTTGGTGGGAACACTGGTTGCACGGGTCGCAGTTACACAAATCGATCAATATGCAGGCGAAATCCACACGATCAATGTTTCCTCCGAGGTGCGCAGATGCGCAGTGCCACAGGATTATTTGTGCAGTGAAATCTCATTCTCAGGCGCTTGCAACATTCCAAATTTAATATCGTATATACCAGTGGTCTCAAAGTTTTTTTCATATTTCCCTCCTTACAAACCCAAACACTGTCGATTCCTCCCCAACAGAAATCACAGAAAAGATATTTACGAGCAATACACACTACCTGCTGTGAAGGAACAATAGACGATTGTGAACCAAACAGACTTTCATAATGTCAGGCATTGCAACTAAAGCAGCTTGTCCTTGCGTACCTGTAGGCATTCCCATCTAAACCAATCTCGTTGTGCAGTTTTTATATGTGTTGAATAAACAAAGAATAAAAACTTACGGTGTTTTCATCCACAGCTTTTCCTCCCTGGAACAAATTTCCTCCCAGGAATTAAAAATTCCTCCCTTAGTGAGCCAAGTGGTTCCCGTTTGAGAACCACTGGTATATACAGTATATCGCATAGCCCTTTTAAAGGTTGAAACGCTTCACTGGTTGTGTGTCTACATGGTTGCGCAATTTCAACGCGCACTAAAACAAACATTCGCCCAACGTTTAACTGTCATTCTGTTAACTCTCATTCTGGCGTGCTTGCAACATTCCAAATTTAACATCGTATTTAAGTCGCATCGCCCATTTACCGTTTTAAATGCTTCACTGGTTGTGCGTCTGCATGTTTGCGCAGTTGCGTGCGCACTGAAAGAAATATTTGCGCAGTGTAAAATTTTCTTAGAGGGAACACTGGTAGTAGGTGCTTGCACTGTCGTCGGAGATGGGCGTTCATGGAGTGCGATCGCATCCCCACACTTTACAAGTTTGCAAATGTTGGTAAATCGGGCAAACATTTGGTAAATTGAGAAAAATTGAAGTTGGTAAAGTTAGTAAATCGGGCAAAAATTGTTGAAGAATTAAACAAAATTTTCTTATAACTCTGAAAGATAAACATATTCACCACATTTTGAAAAAAATTAAATTCATTGATGATATTTTTGGGATCCAGGTTGTACAAAGTCACTTGCATTTTGAAATAGGCCCAAAAGAGGATACTTGACGTGCCCTGTCTTTCTTTTGCGGGGCACTGCATCATGGCAACCCCGTTTAGGGGGAGTGGATACATTCTTCTGGCTGAACCCATTACAAACACTAAAATCAGGAACGCTATACATAGGGCAGAACAAGAATAAATCTCTTTCATTGCAGTAAAATGAGTAACTACAGAATGTCTTTCACAGCAGTAAAACGATTAACTGAAGAACTGGGCAATGATACAGAAAAACATCAAAAAAATGTAGAAACAGTTGACGCGTACAACATATACAAACTGCATCTGGTTCGAAACTTGGCTACAGAAGCTTGTTGAAATGTCAATAAGAGCAGAATGGAAGGTGTAACTCTGAAGCAGGCAGGAACGTGCAGCAACATATTATAGATAGTGGTTATCTTATTACCGAATAATCACTAATTCGGCTTTGTGATTTGCTGTGTGCACTTCTATGAACGTTGAAGCTTCAGAACAAACTGACTTTGAATGAAAACTACTGTCGTTGGTACAAACATTCTTTGTGAGCATTCGTCAAGGTTTACAACCACACGAAGTCCAGACTTGCGATTTCCTTCCAAATTATTGCTATAGGCTTAATGCGTTGTTTGCAATTATAAAGTGCAACATTGGAGCGAATACTGTAAAATTTCATTGCAATTTCAACATTAAATTGATTTTGAAAAGAACAGAACGTCAACATTCTGTTTGGGCAGTGCTGATCAAAAAAATAGCAAACAACGTTTTCTGGAAGTTGCTGCACAGACGCATTCTGCGAAAAGATGTATTTACACGGTTTCGAATAACGAAGTCTCATTTACCAGAACGAATGCATGTTGCCTCCGTTACAGCACATTCAAATATCTGCCGGTTGCGGTCAGTGGCGTTCTTTCTCAACGCTGCAGCAGAACGCGTACTTTTGGCTTTTAGCGAATGCAAAAACTTTGCCAGCTGTCACCAAGAAAACATGCAGCGCCGAGACAAGTCGTAGGTTATGTTGCTTGAGACTCATCGCAGATTGGCTAGAACAAAGGTTTCCAAATTTTTTCAAAGACGTCCGCGACCAGCAGTCATTTCCGACAGCGTCAGGTGTGTGAGAGCTTGGTGGTTCGGGTTAACACAGTCCCGGCATTGCACTAAGGGTATGAGGCAGGAACACTCCTTTACTACGGCTTTCGCTCACTCTCAGCACATCAAACCACACCTGGATACGTCTTAGTAGCGAAAAACCGCCGTCGCTCCGAAGCGTAATCCAGGCTTGGGCGGACCGTATTACTATACAACACAATCTGAAACCGATAGCAGCGGGCAATGTGAAGTGGCCGCACTCTCGAAAGTTCTGGGAGCGGACAGCCACTGGCCCCAGTTAGCAGTTTCGGTTCGTCATTGAAGTGAGACGCTTGGTTACACCGATTGATGACGTGCACTTTGCCGCGTCAAGCTTTGTTGCGAGCTGCTGTGGAGAGCTTAGCACTCTCAGAGCTTCCACTCGTTAATTGTGGACGCTCTTGCGGCCCCAAGTGGGTACCTTCTTATGTTGCTGTTTCCCATATCTGCATATATTGCGCCATCGTGTGGTCGGTTTGCCACAAGTTCACCACACAGGTTTACTGAGTTTTTGCTTACTGAATGATTGCGACATGATTTGAGAGCAAACAAGATATACGTCAAAAAAGAATTAATTGCAGATGCAAACTTCAAAATAAAAATTCCACCAATGTTTGAATTAGAACTGAGATGAAGATTTAGAAAAAATCTGGGTTTGTTTCCCCTTGACGAGGGGGAAAGTCATGATTGATCCTATATTTTTGCTTTATTGACTATGACGTAGCTGTGATGACGACACCTTAATGTAACAACATGAAAAATATTAAAGATATTTTTGATAATCGTTTGTGTTCTTTCACACCTACCTGACTTTTCTCCTTGGTATCAGTTTGAATTCAAAACTGCTGGCAAGGATTAAAATTGAATTTAATTATGCAAAGATTGCAACAACGCAAGTATTTTTCATGTAACTGCGAAGGTTTTTGCCAGCGTGATAGTATCCCTCATCGACATTCCAACGGAGAAGCTTTTGCCCAATGTGCAATAGGGTTCCTCCGCAACAGATCTGCTACGAACATGATCTTCCCATTGCGCCAAATGCAGAAGTGCTACAAACAATGACGCCCGGTACCCATCGGTTTTGTGGATTCGACCAAAATATTTGATATGGTCGGCAGAGAAGGGCTATACTGTACATCATTCTAAAAAGTACAGGCTGTCAGTCTACACTTTTCACTCTTGACAGGTGGTTGCACGAAAAAATATGGAAGCACGGATCGCACTCGAACGTGCCCTGGCACAGAACCGTCGCCAGAAATTCTTGAAGAAGGGGGCTTTACGTTTGTGCAGGGGGGATTAACATTCTAAGATTTGACAAAAAAATTACTTATTTATAGTGTTTCATATTTCAATTTGAGGTTTCTTGGAGCTTTGTCTGGGGGATAAGCCCACCAAAGCCTCCCATGCCGACGGGTCTGCCCTGGCAATGTTTCAAAACAAGGCTGTGTTCTAACTGCAGCCCTGTTTGGAATCTTCACTGTACTACGCCCTGCATCTGCTGATGCTGCTTGCGATTGATTTAACGCAGCGAAGCAGGACTTCAGTTTCTAATGGACCACTTCGTTGTTGCTTGTGAGGCTTTTCTCTGGTTCTCAGCAACAGAAAGCCTGTTGCAATGCATTAGATAACATGTACCGATAGATCCTTTGGTACGATCGCGAACGAAATTACAGTAGACACGCAAAACTCGGCACCGTCTTTTACCTGGGTTCTTTCGCGTCCAATGAGTGCTCTCTTGAGAAAGAAATCCAGTCCAGAACCGGCAAGGCAACTACCACCTTCAACAGACTCAGTCCCAAAGCATGGCGCATTTCACACCTTACACTGTGTACAAAAGGCATCACCTACAAGGCTGGCGTGTCAAGTACAGAATGTTCTTTGCAGCTCCGAAAGATGGTAATATACGTATACAGCGGTACAGCAATAGAAAAAAACTGAACAGTGTTCACATACGATGCCGCCTCAGTGTTTTTGAGATCATGCAAAGGGCCAAGGTCAAGAATGGGGTCATTTTGCAGAGCGCTGGCTGACCTCTCTGTTAGAAATTTAAAAATAAATGCGATGTCTTAGCGTACAACACCGCAAGTGTAGCTTGTGCCGCTATCTGTGCGGCACTTTCACTCGGATGGATTCTTTGTGATTGGTGTCAAATATTTGCAAAACCACCAAGAGGCAAATGTTCAAATCAATGCAGATCCTACGATCTATTTAAACCGTGCGTGAGAGTCCGTGCGAACAACATTTTCAATCGTCACAATTTGTAACTTCACTGAGAAGTTCACCGCAGTAAGTATTTGAAACAAGAACTCGTGTTGTCATGGAAAAAGGTTTTTGAAAAACTTCTCTTTCTTCGCGAATCTAACAAATTAATTTTCGTTGCAATGATTCGAAAGATAAAAATATTCCAATTTTTCACTTTATTCAATCTTTGCATTTTTTTCACAAAAACAAACACCAAACGATTAGCGAAAGTGTCATCGGCTTCCTAATATTATTAGCCCTATTTTAATACGGATACGTTTTCCGGTTTATGTAAGTTGCTAACATTGCTCCATCGACTGAAGATATCAACAGGGTTGCGGAGTCGGAGCTGGAGTCGAAGTCGTAAGGAGGCGGAGGTTTTTGGGTGGAATCAGGTCGCATTCCTAACAACACTGGGAGTCTGAGTCGGATATTTGTGTCCGACTCCCACTCCGGATGTCCATTTGGATCATTTTTTACATCACACTCTTAAATTGGGAATTCCTGTTGAAATGGTACAATTTCATTTGAAACTTTTGTTGAAATAGAGATTTCTTGCTGTGCACCACGATTCGATTGATTTTTACAGCCAAATTTCATTCTCTTGATGTTAAAGAATCGGAGTTGGAAATTTTGGAAAGGCTGGAGTCGGGATTCGGAGGCGGAAATTCTGGAAAGTCGTAGTTGGAAATTTTTGGTAAGGTCGGAGTTAAAGTTGGATATTTTAACTCCGACTTGGCAACCTTGCCCCCATAAAATTTTTGATTAAAGAGAAAGTTGCTGTCATGTGCAATCTGAATTATTCGAAAATGACATCTGCAGCAAACTGCCCTTCTTTCGAGAGACACATGTTACCTTTATAAGTCCCGGCATGGCTGTCCCACAAATAAATCTGCTTAATCAACATTAACGTAAAAATACAAGGAATTAACTCGCAAAATTTATAATTTAATAATATGGTCATCGCTTACTGACATGACGAATACACTGATTGCGACAAACACAACTCTCTATGACGTGGAATACGGCGATTTTTGGGTGATTTTTCCGAAATTTTTTCACAGTACTTAAATAAATACATACTTTTTGGAAGCTCACCGTCTTTACCCTTTTTTTAAATCTTATGAATAAATGAGTTCTTGGAGGCCTGGGTTTGGTACTTCATTATTTCATGTGTTTGCAGGGTTAAAGAGGCAATAAGTTCATGTTAACATGAAGGCATATCTAAACACCCCAATAACAATTGAGAAAAGCAATACAATTTAGCACTTTGAGGGTTGACGCAATCGGGATGATCTGGTCCACCCAGAGTGGTCTTTGGTATTTTCTCCTTTTAATACACTATCGAAAAACTGAACACAGCTTGTGTGGAAGTTTAATAAGCAGCACAATAGCACG
>Ga0210059_1004646_pt1 | contig 22183 bp, 14 predicted proteins | sample Ectturendosymbi2_FD_188042 | JGI IMG/M metagenome (GOLD analysis project Ga0210059, IMG submission 188042) | Ecteinascidia turbinata endosymbiont from Florida, USA - Sample 2 (SPAdes) (version 2) | ecosystem: Host-associated > Tunicates > Ascidians > Unclassified | place: Key West, Florida...
CCAAATTTTTTAATTTTAAACTTTAATAAACAAACTTCACTTTGCAAAAAACTGTATGATTTTATCTACTTTAGTTACTTCGCAATTACATTTTGAAATGTGTGCAGGACTTTATGGACACCCTGTATTATTAAATCACACCATAACTGTATTTATCAGCCTACTTTTTTAAACATTCTGACCGAATAGACTCAATTATTTTTGGTCATTTCAAAACAAAATTGGTCTATGACTGAAAAATAAACCCAGTTTTGGGTTTCATGAAGTCGGATCCTTGAAGTAAACTGTGCTGTTATTACTATTGTCAAGAACAAATGACTGTTGGTAAGAAAAAAACATTCGCTGTTGACTTACCCAAGCACAAGCTTGGTTTGTATAAGCTCAGCTTTGGCTAATCTGCAAGTAAAATTGTTTTCCATAATGTCCTTCTGCAGTGCAAAGCATTCTAACCTGAGTGTGAAGGGGGTGTATTTTGGTTCAGCTTGCAGTCAGACTGGTTTTTATATTTGACATGCTTTGAAATTTAAACTGGAATGTCACAGCATTTATCTGGCCTTTAATTCTCACTAGTTAAAATGTTTTGTTTGGTTGCAACTTCACTGATTGGTGATGTATCAAAACCATGCTCAGGCAACTATTTGTCAATGTTCAATATTTGCTGATGCTTTTGCGTTTGCCCTATTTGATCACATATAGACGAAATTTGTGCAGTGAAGGCACTATGAATAATTTTTGTGTGAAAATGTAAGTCTGCATTGGTGGGTGATGATCAAGAAAAAAAGTTTTTGTGATGTCTTCAGCTTCGTTGCAATTTTGCTATGTAGTGTTCCGAAGAATGTAAAGTGATCACTCTCATTTCAGCCACATATTTATGCATCAGTGCAACAAAAATTTGGTGAAAATTCAATTTGAATGCAATTTTTTGTTTGAAGAAATCTGCAGAAGTATTCCAACATGATAAATTTGTTTGCTGAGTGACAAGTGGAAAGTGGTTAGGTATGGGTATAAAGTTACAAGCAAATCAATCACTCCCATTTTGTGACATGCTCAGTATACTAGCGTGGCCAAGTACAAATAAAAAGTTATTAACACCTTGCTTGCTTCTTCAAAAAAAAAACAAGCAAAAATCACATAGACAAATGTTTTACTTTACGTTTGAAGGAAGCACTAGAAAACAATAACATAAACCAACTTTGTTGAATTGCAGGATGCCTACATTACTACAATTTTTTTGTAAAAATCAACTTCCATGATACAAGGTCAGTTTACTAGCACAACCAGAGCCAAACAGGTATTCAGGTCAGTAGTTATTGTTGCTGATGTTCACACCTTGCTTCTACCATTAAAGCGGTTCTTTTTCCTTCCAAGTGAGAGTGAGGCAAATTGTAGAGTTTGAGTGTTAACTGAATATTTATTGTGTACAAATATGTGAAGATCAGTGTCATTATAGTACAGCACTGAACACAGATCTTCTGTTTGACAATGTCGTAGATCACAGCTTGTACTGTTAGGTACAGTGTGTGGCTTAACAGCCAGAGTCAAGACTGGCTTGTGAGAATATCGGTCTTAGTCCTAAAGGCCTCAGTTTCATCATCTTGATAGGTGCAAGTCTTGGTCTCAAGACTTATGATTTATTTGGTCAAGAAATCTTGCATTGACAAACATGTTTAAAACCTACACTGGATGCTTTTTAGATTGTCATGGTCATGCATTCACACAGTGTTGTGAATTTGCATTCAGTTGCTTTCTGCAAAACTGAATAACTTGAACAGTTCTTGCTCCATTCAGCTCAAATTTTCAGGAAAAATGACTTAAAAGATGAAGAACATTCATATAAATTTTCTTTGCAAAAGAGCAAGCACAAAAAAGGTATCATGTTAAACCTAACAACAAGTTGCATGCTGCTGTGTGGCCTACTCATGGTAAAGTTGTTCAATGCTAAACTAAATATCTTGGAGATTTCTTGCTTGATTGGCCTCAAATTTTCAGGGCTGATGTGTGTAGGTATAAAGAACATCAGCGTACTTTTTCGTTGGAAAACACCAAGTACAAAAAAGTTCACAGGCTTCACACTAGAGATCGACCAATCTATCGGCTGATATTTGGGTTTTACCGATATATCAGTATCAGCCAAAAAGGCCGATATTATCGGCCTCAATAGGAGTTGACAAAACGCAGTTACATTCCTCACGCATCCAGACAACTTGCACAAGAAAGCACAACAAAGCAAGTCAAGACAGTTATCTTACAACAACGCTAGCAGGTGCGGTTTCATGAACAAACAGACAAGATTAACCATGGAGCATGCATCAGCCGTCGCAGCCAAAACAAAAGCATCATCGGGAAGTATCCCAATGCTTGAAGCCACCACGTGCAGGTGTTGTGTACGAATAAACTCCCATTATACTTCTGAAAGTTTTCGCAGCGCGAATAGTTTGGCTGGTACTAAGGTGCAGAAGTCCAATCAAGTCAGAAGTCCAGTTAAAAGGATTCTAGTTTTCTTAACTTGATGTATTAGGCTATAAGCACGCTGGTTTATACTGCACGCAAGCTAAAACATCGTGTTCGTGGGTTAACTTAATTGACATTTTCCACGAGGCATGATAATGATAATTGTGATCTCACAATTCAAGCTGTTGCGAACGTGAAACCAGCGTTTGTGGATGTGGACACACGCTACGGGAGCGCTACTCCAACATTTCACAAATAAATTGGAGCGATGATTTGTCATTCAGTCCAATAGCAGCGTGGTAGTCAGTGTTCATTGTTGCTTCCCAATTGTTGTTGTCCATTTGTTAAACACAATCAGCAAAAGCAGTGTTTGCAACAACGCAACTTACACAAGTTAACACTTTGAGAGCCGGCGTACGATATATTCGTACTTCAATTTCGGCCTGAAAAACAGCAGTTTGTGGTTGCCTTACCAACGCCCTAGTTATGAATCTTTTGCAAATGTAGACTTCATGGAAGTTTCTAACCACACATTGTTTCAGCATTAACACATTCTTGTGTAATTTAGCAACTCCATAACTTGCTAGCCGATTGTACTACAGAGCTGTTCAAACCCTTGAAAGGTGTGGCAAGTCTTCTAGTTGGGATTTTTTTTAAATTTGAAAGTTATGTGTTGTTTGTGGGTGACGTCATAAGTGTGATAGGTTAGGCTTTTCTGGCTGAAATCATTGGGCCCTGGGCCCCAACTACGAGAGAATTTTTTGACTCAAGTTTTCAGTGGAAACTCGGCTAAAATCCTAGTCTTTGGGACCTTTGATTGGCTTTCCAACATTTATGGTTCAAAAGTTATGGCCAAAAAAACAAAATATGGGTAAATTTACCCAAACAGATTTTTTGCCAATTTTGCCCTAAATTTGGCACCAGAAAATGTTAGAAAGTCAATCAAAAGCTTAAAAGACTCAGATTTTAGCCAAGTTTCCAATAAGACTCAGGTCAAATTTATTCCACCTAGCGATTGCCACCCTGGGCCTGGCAACATGGGCCAAAATGGTCTAAAGTCTACCCCACTTGTGATATCTCCCACAAAAAACTGAAATCAAAAACTTTGCAATTTTTTTAAATGCAGACTAGAAGACTTGCCGCATCTTATGAGGGTTTGAACAGCTCTCTAGCACAATTGGCTGGAAAGTTAAGGAGTTGCAAAGTGGCTTGAAAATAGTGGCTCATGCAGGATTTCAAAGTACATGTATATTGTACACTGGCTCCCAAAGTGTAAATGTTCAGATGTTATCCTCATTTTTCAAAAATTGTTGTCTGTGTGACTGAATAAATTAACTTTTAGGGGATATTTTATTACAGAGGCAGTGCTATAAAGAGTTTACATTTTGTTTAAGTAAACTATGGAAGGCAATAACTCATTGCCTAGAGTAGTGCACGCTGTACCAGCTATAATTCAGTTTGGATATAAAAAACATGTTGTTTTGAAAGACAAGAGAAGACAAATGGCAGTTTGCAAGTTTTGCAATGTAACTGTCAAAGAAATATCAGGAACAACATCAAACTTTATTCGTCATTTAAAGCAAAAACATCAATCAGAGTAAGTCTTCATTTTACCTATTGTGATTGTAATTTCAAAGTTTTTAACTTCTTGTTCTGTATGACTTCCACCTTTTTGGGTGAATGTTAAGAAGCAGCATAGTATTTGTGAGAAATATATGTTGAGTTTGCTGTAATGCTTGTACAAACTTGCTTGGTATACCTGTTATTTTGTGAAATAACTTTTGCTCTTACTAAAAGTAGCCCATATTTACTTGTGCATTTGTAACTTGCAGACAGTACAGCTGATGTAATAATCAGTTAATTGCATATCAAGTTTGTTAGATGACTATATATGTGAGTTTAACCCTAAAGTCCAGGGATTAGCACAATTTGGACGAGTATTTGTTCAGCCTTGAGTCGCCAGGTGATTGAGCCAGAGAGCTGTTCAAACCCTCTAAAGATGCAGAAGGTCTTGTACTTTCTATTTTAAAAAATTGGGAAGTTTTTGGATTTGAACTTTGTTGTGGGTGATGTCACAATTGGGACAGGTTAGGGTTTTTTGGATGGGGTCGTCAGGTCTTGGGCCCCAACTGCAAGGGGCAATTTTTTGTTTCTTCAATAAAAAAGGCAAAAAACGCATCTTTAGAGCCACTGATTAGCTGTCTAGCATTTGTGGTGGCAAGTCATGACCTAAAATCAACAAAACTATTCAATCCCCTGGGGCAGGCCTGCACAACATATGGGCAGCATGCAGCCCGCGAGAGCTTTTGCAATTGCAGAAAATGTTCCAGCAACCCAACTGCATATATAGTTGTCAATCCATAATTTCTTTCAAATTACTACATAATGAAATAGATTTTGTGGCCCGCAGCAAATTTATGTTGGTAAATTTGGCCCTTCAAGTTTCTGAGTTGTGCAGGCCTACCTTCGGCTCTGGTTAATTCTGCCTTTAACACCTTAGAAGCAGAAACAGTTCATGTGAGCCGAAACTCAATAATTCTCCAGCCAATTGAGCTAGTTCAAACCCTCTAAACATACGGAAAGTCTTGTACTTTCGGTAATTAAGAAAACTTCTTAACACGTTCACTGCTGGTCTACGAATGTATCATACCTGGAAATCGGGGAAAAACCAGGGATATTTCGGTTGACTTACCAACTGCAGTGCTCCTCAGCCGATTGTGCCAGAGAGCTTGTTCAAACCCTCAAAAGACTTGGCATGTCTTTGAGTCTGCAATGGATAATATTTTGTTTTGCTTTTGGGCTTCAGATTTTTTGTGAGTGACGTCATGAGTAAGGTAGGTTTTTGGCGTCCGGTACCTGACCTGGGCCCAACCACTAGACGAAAGTATTTCGCTCAAGTTTTCAATGGAAACTAAGCTAGAGTCTTTTGAGACCTTGATTGACTTTCTAGCATTTCTGGTTCAAAAGTTATGGCCTAAAATAAACAAAAGAATTATCTAATTAGTGGATTAATTATTAATTTTGTTGTTTTTAGGTCATAACTTATGAACCCAAAACCCCAGCAAGTCATCCATCCAATGTGTCAAAAGACTCAGATTTAGCCTAGTTTCTAATAGAAACTTGAGCAAAATTAGTTTTTTTTAAAGGAAAATATTAGGTACCCGGTATGTACCTGTAGGGACCTGATTTCTCTGATTCTAAGGACCTGATGACACTTTCTCTGATTCTAAGGACCTGATGACACTTTCTCTGATTCCAAGGACCCGATTTTCAATTCTAGGGTCACGAATCAGTTTCCTAAAGCACCTTTAAAAAAACTGGTAAAATACTATCATCTAGCAATTTGGGCGTAAGGCCAGATAGAGTGGGCCAAAAAGACCTAAAATAACACCACTTATGACGTCACTCACAAAAAAAACAAAAATTTTTTTCATTGCAGACACCAAGACTTTTCAAATCTTTTGAGGGTTTGAACAGCTTTCTAACACAATCGTCGGCAGAGATATTCCCGTGCAAACTGCAGGATTTTAACCTTAGTCTACTGGAAGTCAAGGTGTTAAGTTTTTTTGGGGTGATGATGTAAGTGGGGTAGGTTTAGGGTTTTTTGAATAACATCAGGACCTGCACCTCAACCGCAAAAGGCAATTTTTGTTTCTTTTGAAAAAAAACTAGTTGAAAATCAGCACGTTTAGAGCCCTTGACTGGCCTTCTAGCATTTGTGTTTCCAAGTTTTGGCCTAAATGCAACTAATCAATTTATCCCTTAACTAAATAAGTAATTGATTATAAATTTTTACTTTTCCATAATTTTTCAACCAGAAATGCTAGAAAGCCAATCAAGGACTCTGAAGACTTAGATTACAGACAAGTTTCCAATAAAAATTTGAGTCGAAAAATTGGATCTTGGCATTGCCGCCCAGGGTGCGGTAACCTGGGTCAAAAATGCCTGAACATACCACACTTATGATGTCGCCGGACAAAAAACAAAACCCAAAACTTTCTAATTTAAAAAAAATCCAAACTAGAAGATTTGCTACATGTTTTACGGGTCTGAACAGCTCTCTAGCTCAATCGTCTGGAGAATTATGGAGTTGCAAAGTGTTGCAAAAATATTGGCTCACGTGCAATTTTGAAGTGTAAATATATCGTGCATCGGTGCTGAAGGTGTGAGAATAAGTAGGATGCAACGATATTTGGAGACACTAGAAGGGAGAGATTTGCTCTACACAATGAAGTAGCAACCTCATGTTGCAGATTGCATTATCAAAAGTCATGCAGTTTTATCATTGGAACTGCTGTCTTTGCATTTTGAACTTTGCATAAAATATGCATGGAGAAAATCATCCTTTTATGTGCATGAAATAATTTGCATGCAGCTGTACATAGTGTCTGTTTCGTAAAGCAATCTTTCAATACCCAGCTTGTTACCATTGCCACATTAGAAAAGTTAATAATTAGATTTCTTTCTTGGGGCACGTGCACCAAAAGCTAGGTTGCTCAAGTTGGTTTTTGTCCTCTAAGTGTAAATAAGGTGACTGTTGCTTTATGCTGTGTTACTTTAAATTATGAATAAGAAGTCTTCATTGTGTTATGTCAGTCTGTTTAGGTATACTGTATTTTATTACATATACAAAAATTTGGAACCTTATGCTGCCTGCAAATTTAATATATGTTGCAGCTAAGAAAGAAAAGAATTAACAAAAAGTATTTTGCAGGTATCACCAATACAAAGGATTCAAACCTACTCCGTTAGAAAAAAAAAAAAAATTAAAGCGAAGAACTCTGGTGAAGTTGCCCTCACCTGTAAAACCAGTGACCTATTCTCCTGAAACACAAGTAGTGATTGAGTCAATAGCGAATGACTTGATCATCCAGGAAGGTTTGTCTATTGGTTTTGTGGAGGCAGTTGGATTTCAGAGATTCTTGCAAGTGACTGCCACAACACGAAAACCTGTTTCCATGCAGAGTGTTGCAGAAAAGATTGTTGACAAAAGCCATGCGCTCAGAAGCACAATTACTCAAAAACTGTCCCTTTGTTGCAGCATAAATGCAACCGTTGCTGTATCATCTGATAAGCAACTGGGAGAAAGTGTTAATGTTACTGTTCATTACATGGAAGAAGCTAATGGTTTGTTTCTTAAAGCCTACTCTTTGCCTTCTGCCCCCATTGTAGGCAAGCAAACAGATGACAAAATCAAGTTCGCACTTAATAGCTTGATGGACGAATTTCACATGAATTCAATACTGGATTGTGTGCTTGTGGACAGTGTGGTTAACAGAAGAAATGCAAATGCAACTACTTTTCCTGATGATGCTCTTCTCTCCCTTCCTGTGAGCATAGAAGGTGATGGTCAACTAGCTGTTGGAGTTGAAGTTTTGTTTGATGATGACTCAGTGTGGAAATCAAGTGAAGACAATGAAAATCACAATCTAAGTGAAAATACACAAGGTTTCCCTGGAAAGCACCAACTGGCATGTTTTTCTCATTCTCTGCAATGTGTCGTTAATGATGGAATAAAGCAAAGTGAAGGTAAGTCCACTTGCACAATATTTTTAAAATCATAAATTAAATTTACACAATCCCTTTTGTGCATCTGGAGCAAAAATATTGATCTCATTGGAAGAGAATGCAATCATGCGAATTTTCTCAGCTGGCATCTGCAAAAGCAATAGTCAGTGTCATGAAGAATGGCTCAGTAGTTTGTTGTGAGCCAATAGCCACTTTTTGCAATTTTAATTAAAAATGTAATGGACCAGTGGGTGCGTTTCATTATAATTATTATGCACATGACTCTGCCTTCAATGCCTGATGAGTTTCATCTACGCAGTGAGAAAGTAGAGATATATCGGCCGATATTTGGTTTTTACCGATATCTTGGTATCGGCCTCAGTAGGTGTTGACAAAACGCTGTTACATTCCTCACGCATGCAGCCAACTTGCGCAAGAAAGCACAGCAAAGCAAGTCAAGACCGTTACCGATATATTGGCCATGCATGGACCGATAGCCGATATTTCTAAAATTTTTAAATCTTGTTTTTTGCTACATTGTCAAAAATATAATGTGTTCTATGCCTTATCTTTTTTTCAGAAACTTCAAAAGTCAGGATTTATGAGCTAAAATTTTTTAATTGCAGCAATTTCAATTTTTTGCTATGATGAGATGGTTTTGTTTCGGCTGCGAGGGCCGACGCGCGCTTCGTGGTTCATCTTGTCTGCTTGTTTATAAAAACGCACCTGCTAGCGTTGCTGCAAGATAACTGTCTTGACTTGCTTTGTTGTGCTTTCTTGCGCAAGTTGCCTGCATGCGTGAGGAATATAACAGCGTTTTGTCAACACCTACTGCCGGCCGTTTCGACCGATACCGATATATCGGTAAAACCCAAATATCGGCCGATATATCGGTCTATCTTTAGTGTTTACTGATGATAGCTGGCTGTTCTAGGCAGTGAGGCACGTGAAACTTAATTTGTTTTGATTTGTGTAGGAAACCATATTTGATTGAATTTGCTTTGCGCCACATCTTGTTCATTAATTCCATTAATGCGTAACTTTGAAACTTCCAGTCAAACTTGCTTATTTTGTGTGCTGAGGTTTTAGCGAATTATTTTGATCTTTCATTAACTTTGGTTTTCTTGCAGTGTTTGTCTGTATGGATCCATTGCTTGCAATATCGCTTTGAACTGTGTGGTGTGTTCCCGCATATTTATATTTCCCACTATAAATTTTGCGTTTGCTTGTGCGCAGGATTACAGCCATCTCTGAGCAAGATCGCCAGCCTTTCAAAGCTGTTTCAGTCAAGTTGCTCTTTCAAACACGCTTTTCAAAGGGTTTTCGGCAGCAAGAAAACCAGTGCTGCAGAAATACCTTCCACTGCATGGAATCACCGTCTGCAGCAGATGCAGTACATGCTCTCCTTGGATCAGCAAAAACTGAACAAAATTTGCAAAACCACCAGAAACAAGGCTTACATGTTAAGTCCAAGTGATTGGAACCGGTTGAAAGAGCTTGTGGATATTCTTGCGCCGTTTGCAGAAGCTGCTTCGGCGGTTCAGCAGAGTTCTGAGCCTGCGATCAGTTTCGTTTTGCCCACAGTGCTCGAACTTCACAATCGATTGTTGTCTTTTATTGAAAAAAAACAACACTTAAGACGTTTAGGCGCTGACATGCTGTTGTCGTTGAAAAATCATTTTAAGGGCATTTTCGCAACTGTAGGCCTGTCCGGCGAATCAGACCGCTTGGCGGATGACTGGAGTTTGAGATGCAGCCATCCGTACGGGAACCCAGTGTATGTTGTGGCAAGTGTGTTAGATCCGAGATTTTGCTTCAACTGGATTGCGCACGTTCACGAGGATGAAGCAACGAAAGACAATATCAAACAACGAATAGAAGGTAGCTTATGTGCTCTTCCAGGCTTGATAAATTCGTTTTGAAACAGTGATTTGTTGCATTTGAAGGCGCTATTCGCTGCAGGTGCTATGGTTTTCGCCTTTTGTGCCATGAAGAAGCGACGCTTCTTTTTTTGTTTTAGAGCTTGTGGTCGAGGAAGCCGTGGCCGATAGTGAGCCCGCCCCTGTCGCCGCCATCAAGGAAGAGACCTCCCCGATCGTGCGCGGCTCTACCCACCTGTTCCCGACGGCGAACAACAAAAAGCGCAAATCGACCAAGACCTCGAACGCGCACTCGCAGCTGGTCCGCTACCTGCACATGGCGAGGGACGCCGGCGGCGGCAGCGAATGCCTGCGCTTCTGGTACTCGAACAAGGCCGAACTCGACCTCCTGTACCAACTAGCAAAGCGGGTGCTGTGCGTGCCGGCGGTGAACGCGCTCGTGGAAAGCGCTCTGGAGGAAGCGCGCGATGACGTGACCGCCCAGGCGTACCATTCCGAACACGACGATAAACTTATGACAGATCTCGTATTCTTGAGAGCGAACAAAAGTCACTTGTCCAAGCAAAGGAAAAAGAAACAGAAGGCGAAGGGCAGCACGAAGCGACCCAAGTAACATGAACGTGTAAATAGCGTCGGAGGTGAGATCCCATTCATTTTTATTCAGGTTGCAACGTAATGAACTATTATATAACTGATGTCTGGCCAGCAACCAGGGGTTGGGCAACGACCCCCCCACGAAATTTTCAAACATGTGCTTAATTGCTAAATACAGCAAGTTAACAATGATTTTGCCCGCCCTGTAAGCATCACCTGGTTGCGGCCATGCCTGATGCGATGCTTATACCAGAAAAAGGTCTGGAGAAGTGATTCCTGACCTTTCTCGGCTCTCGGTGCTCTTGTCACTTAATCGACAGCTTCTGGCGTTTTGTCGAAGAAAAAAATGGAAGTTTCCGGCAAACCCCCCTAAAACAATTCAGGTATTATTTCCTTGGTTTTATTAAAAACATCGTGGCCGAACCCAGCGGCAACAGGATCGCTCTCCCAAAAAGTCACTGATAACCGCGAGTCATACTTTCGATTCGTCACATTGCTGAAGAACACGTGCACTCGTATCTTGGCCTCGTACATTAAAAAACATACTTGGAACAGACAACCGAACATCTGCTCTGCTCACTTCTCGCTGGCGATGTTTTCAAGAATATCTGCCTCACAATGGAAACTCTGGCATCGCTAGACGGTAAACGAGAGCACTTGGGCCTAGTGTTGCCGGTGAATTTTTCACGAATAAAATTCATGCTAGTTGCTATGAACGCCTGCAAACGATACAGTGTTGCAAAATGGAACCTTTTGCTAAAAATGTGCAGTACTTTGTACCCGGCTGTTTTTCGCTGTGACATTTCGGACATTTTTTGCCCGAATTGACTTATTTTTCGGTCATTTCGAAAACAACTCGGTCAATGACCGAAACAAAAACCAGCTTCGCAAAGCTGTTATGCTCGCACCGTCCAAGCCACACACGACCTTTGCGGCGTCATTAAAAGATAGTTGTCGAAGTTGCCTTATCGCAATTTAAGCTGCGACTTGCTCTCGGCGCCATGGCTGCAAGTAGCACGAGTACCGCTCTGCTTCCGCGAACTGATCAACTCTGCTTTGCTTCTTAGCGAGCTCCGCTGTGCGCGGCTTACATCACAGTTTTGTTCCTGCAGTTCCCTGCCATTCTAGCAACGCCACCATCGTGAAGCAAGTTCAAAGCCACCTCACCTGTCCAGGCGCCTGTCAGGACCCGGGTGTTGATAAGCAAGCTTCCGCCACTCCCTCCGCTGGAACCCGAACTTCCGGACGGGACGTTTTCGCTGTTGGCGGAGACTGTGCCGTCGACGCGAAGAGTGTCGTGGACATTGATCCGCATTACTCCTCCTCCAGTGCCACCTGGACATAAAGTGCTTTCAGTGATCTGAGGCTGACACCGCTTTGAGTGGAACCGTCGTCATGACGGCAACCACTTGCAAGTTGGGGTGATAGGCTCACTTAGGTGCCATTGAAGGGGAAATGGTCGCTTTGAACAAAGTATGGCCAAGACTGGCCGAACAAACGGCACCATTTGAGAAATATGGTTTGAAATTTCGCTGAACGTCCCCGGATAAAACGTGTTCATGATTCTATTTGAATAAGAGCTGATGATGACTACTTTGTAGGCGAAGTATATACTCTGTAAGATCTTAGTGTCTGATTCTGTGCTGAGAAAGTATTTCTTTCAACAGACAGTGTTTTCATGAAGACCCGCTTTCTTTGTAAGGTTCCGCGATCTATAACGTGAATTTCTCATAGAACCCTAAGCGGGCAAATCCGTAATTGAACAAAGAATTGGTGTCGCATTTAAATAATTTTCCGGTTTAGTAGTAATTCTTCAAAATATTTTTTGAATTTCACTGCAGTTTTCACGAAGCGAACAACTGCGAAAGGCTTTTGTTAATCTGCAGCTGATATATTTTTTTATATTCTGAGACATTTTAAAATAGAGTCAAAGGACGAGTTGCAACTGAACCCGAACACCCAACCCCTCCCTGTCTATCACGATTGTCGTTTATCGCTCTCGCTGCAACGGCGGCGATGAATAGAGCCGTGCGCTAATGTCTCTCTAGTTCGCGCCACAAGTATCCGAACCTTGACCGAAGATATGTTTTTGCGTCTGAATGTACAGAAGCTGTTTTTTCTATTGTGGTCGCGGTTTGCAGCTGTGGATATTTTTCTAGTCCAAGTGTAGAATTACAGTAGTTCATAAAGGACAAAGACACAGTTTTATTGCACGCGCACTGCAGCGGCGATTATTACGAATCTCTTACTGCAACAGTATTTTTCCGCTTGTGAATGTTTGCATCCGTCAAAGGATGAACTTACCACGCCAAAACCTGTATCAGTACCGTTCTGCCCAACTCCAACGCACAGTGTGTTCTTATCGTAACTGCCAGTTTGGAACAAACACAGAAATTGTGTCCAAAGCGAACGTTCTTGTTTATTTGTTTGTGGAATGTGTGTTTGATCCGTTCGATCCCGTCCTAGCACGGATCAGCAAGGTGCAGGTGCAATGCAGCAGTGGCGGGTCCAGGGGGAGACGATACCCCCAAAACCTTCGAAAGTAACTTTATTCACCATGATTTTGTACAATTCCGAAAACAGCATTCACGATATAAGGCCATTTTGCCGTCCATTGTTACAGCAGTGCTGTGAAGTATACTTCGTCCCTCTTACAGTAGTGAACTCATAATGAGACATGACCACCGGATATGACTGAATTCTCCCCCCTAACGTCACGGGCTGGATCCGCCCCTGGGGTGCAGTGATAATCGCAACGGTCAGTGCGAGAGTGTATAGACTTAATGCGAACGGTTGTATGCATAGTAGTCGTTGACGCATGCTTGGGTCGCAACAGTTCTAGATTGTGTCAGTGCTTCAACTTTTTATGTTGTACGTCGTCGAATGACATGACGTTCTAATGGCACAGGGTGAAACGATCACCGCCCTCTCTTGGAAATTTTGTATTTAACTTCGTGTCGCGGTGAACATTCAAGCTTGTGATTGAAGGCGCTCGCGTCCCACTAAACCGAAGCCCCCCTACAAGAGCTGGGAACGTGCCCCCGGGTCAGCGGCGTACCTGATGTTAGATGGCGCCCCCATTTTCGAACCTGAGGTCTTTAGGAAGGAAATTCACTGTGTGGAAGAAAGTAGTTGTGAAATTGTTAGGACTTTCCGGTGCCCCCAGCAGACGTTTTGCGCCCCCATAATGATCCGGCGCCTGGGGAATTGTGCCCCCCGTCGTTACGCCCTGTCCCGGGGCAGAGGTCAGGATATGTAAAGGCGGATCGTTTGCATTTTTTGAAAATGGCAGCGTAGAATGAGGTGCTCGTTGAGAGTTTCCGGTTGCAGCGTTGAAGAAAAGCCACTGATGTCACGGGGGGTACGCGCGCCCCATCGTCTGAGGGGGGCCGAGATGCAATAACAGCGAAAAAGAAATTCACCTGCGGAGTTGCTGTACGTTCATAGCCAATGATGTAACTAGAGGTTTAAGCCAGGGGGGAAGCTTAACTGAAAGGGGTCCACGAGACAACACTCAGAAAAAAAACTTGAGAAATGATAGTGAATCCGGATGTGGATGTCTATACTGAAACACGAAATCACCGGAAAATGCTCCGAAACACGCGAAAAACAACCTATTGAAAACTAAATGAATACTTAAACCAAAATATATGCTAAGTGGGGGACTGGTTTTTACATTTAGCTTGCCAGGGGGGGCGATTCGACCCTCCATCAGCTACGCCACTGTTCATAGCGACGGGCGATAAACGTCAGCTTTTGCAACAGTTCAACATATAAGCTCGTCTCTCAAAGAAAGCGCGCATATAAAGTCGCTTTCCCAAAGCACGACATCGGATCGGCGTCGAAATTGCGACATCCATCGGTGACGCCAATGAAGAGAACAGTGCATGTTGTGGTGTATCCAATGGCGTAACTGACGTGGGAAGGGGTGCGGGTCGCCACCCTCTGGCAAGATAAATGTAAAAACTAGGCCCCCTTTAGGTAACATTTTGATTTTTAGTATTCTTTGATTTTCAGCAGGTTGTTGGTTTTTTGCGTTCTCACGGTGTTTTCGTTGTTTTAGCTACAGTAGTGTAGACATCCGAATTCACTATCATTTCTTAACTTTTTTTCTGAGTGTTGGTTATTGGCCCCCTACGGCGGCCAGTGGGTCCCTTTCAGCTAAGTTTTGCCCCTCCTGGCTCAAACCTCTAGTTACGCCACTGGGTAAGTCGCTGGTTGTAGCGTGAAGCGGATCATCGATCTGATTGTCTTCTCAAAACGTAAAAGCGCGATTGTAAACCGGATATGAGGTCGGGATCGCTTCGGAAATGATAGAATGTTAAGGATTTTAATCTCGCAGCAGACGCGGTGCTCAGCAAAGCAAGGTCGCCTGTCAGAAGTTGCGTCGCTAAGCTCGAGCTCATTGAAACAAACTTGAATTAGAGTGGCCGCTTGCAGTTCTCAGTTGAGCGGATGTAGCCTGTAATGCTGCCCTGCTCCGTTGCAAGAGAACGGAAACACGATGGTGTGTCACTTTTAAATCGCAGATGAACTGCAAAAATGTGAAGACGGAGTATTCCTAGTTTCAACGAAAAGCAGCATAATTCGAGGGAGAAGAAAGGTCAGTTTGACTTGATCTGGAATTTTGTTGCAACGACCGAAGCCTTCGCAAACGCTTTGGCATCAGTAAGATTTTAATCACCACCTGAAGTCAAAATGTTTAAACCAGCGTTTTGGGCGAAAAACAGAATCCTTCCGGTGATGTTACGAACCTACGTGAACCCGCCTGAGGCTTTGCGAGGTCAGTGGCTCGGTAACGCGAGAATAGCTCTTCGTGTAATATCTGGATGAATGAACGACTGAAAGAAGCAACAGGTTTCTCTATTCATGCCGTAAGACTAAAATGCTTCCAGAAAGTTTGTCTTCTGAGCGGAGTGGACACGAGAATGCGTATCCCGGATGTAGCGCTTGGAAACGCCGACTTAAGGGAGATAGCAGTTGACTTCTGGTTGGAGAACGCCTATCAACCAACCCTCTAGGAGTACAAGAAAAGTATCTCAATTACTCAAAAACCTGTGTTGTCCACGCGTTTTTTTCAACCTTTGACGTTTGGTGCATTTTTGAAACCTCTCTCATAACACCCCGTTTGAGGGATGCCGAATTAAGCGAGGGAAAGCAACATTAGGCTCCACCACTGGCGGCACTAAAATGAACCACAATCCGACATAATTTCACTTCGCATTACACAGCACGATGGAGTCTTACAAGAACCTAACAATGTCTGACCTTGGTTTCCATATCCGCCGCTTCCAAACGTCTTGGGAACGTACATCGAACCATACGGGGAGTTTCGAGGAAGTCTGCAACCAACGTACCCCTCACACCCACCACGACCACCCATGCCACCATGTGAAGCACCACTGTGGCCCAGGAAATGCGCTGTTCCCGGAGCAGGTCCATCACCGTTAGTGTAACCACCATTGTTGACTGAGATGTGCCCTCCATCGTCCACTGTCATGTTGATTGCTTCCAAGTAAATGTGCTTAGCGCCGATGTAGGCTCCTCCGTCGACTGTCAGGGTTTTCGAAATGATCTCGTACTGTGTGGCGTGAGTTGGAGGACCGTTGGCTATGATGGATGACGTGTCCTTCAGTCGAACATCAGCCGTGAAGTTGAGTCGAGCTTTTTGGCTGTGGTAACCAGCCAGAGCTGCTGAACCTATAAACATGAGACGGAAGTATGCGTGTATCAGGCCAGGAGTCTCCAAACTTTTGTCCGGGGCCACATGTGCTGTTCTACAACAGTTCGAGGGTCGGGCAGAAACTACCGGTCCAAAATAAAAGAATGTCAAAACGTGAATGCTGTTTAATAATGAAAGTACATTTATTAAAGAGTGGTGAAAATTGCTTCTTTGATTTTAGCATAGTGGGAAAACCCGGCTTCAGATGGGATGAACATACCTCAAATATTGTTATGATCAACACAATATTAACAAGGACCTCAGACTGTGGCAACGCATCAGCTGAGGTTAGGTCAGCCTGCAGCGCAGTAATACTCAGCCAACTGATACAAGTGGTCGTATATACAAATACACTATGTTCAAAACTTCTAAGTCAAAAATTTTTTGTGGATGGCCATTGCTGCATCAACGAAAATTTTTTTACCGGGCTGTTTACCTAATCCAAAAACTAGCGTGAATGTTCAATATAGCAAACGCATATTTATGCCCTGGTGAAGGCCCGCTGCCCATAGGCGCAGCCAGGGAGGCCATGCCCCCCTAAAATTTCTAACATATCTTGTCGTTTTGTGCGTTGAGAGGTGGAGTTCTAAACAAAATACTGTTGCTCAATTGAAGTCAAAACATTTGGCCCCTCCTAAAGTTTTGGGCTGGCTATACTACCGCTGCTGTCATACATGAAACTTAGCGTCATTTTAAATCAACTGTTGAGTAACAGCTTATTTCATATTATAGCAAACACAAAGCTAAATCAAAGTCGTACCAGTCAAAAACAGACGAAGCTGAGCGTTTCTTGTCATAGTAAGTTCTTGCACATGGCTCATGTTGCCTTCCAGGTGAATAAACACACTTTCCAGACGCGTGTGCGTGGCCAAGCCAAGATGGCCATCGACGTAAACGTAAGTGCTGAAGGGCGTGTCGATCGTGTGTCGCTTCAGATCGAAATCTTGCTGAGGCCCAGCGTGCACCACTCCACTTCGATCACCTAACATAAACTCGACGTTACTGAAATTTTATTACGAAATGCAGCAAATGCACGCCTATCAGTTGCAGGTGTATAACATGCGTACACTCTTCCAATGGTAAGCCTATATGCAGTGAGGTATTGTTCTTATACCCCGTTCAACCCCGGTCGTAAAACTTTCCCTCGCACCCACTCATTGACGTCAAACACGAGGCAGAAACGACGGCATGTACCGATTTTGAGTCTTCGGCATGACCCAGACGGGTATCGAACTCATTTCACCACCTTGGCAGGCGCAAGTACCGCTCCGCCGGGAAACAATAGTCGATATACACAAAACGTTCGAATGACACAGTTTTTTTAATCACAAGAGACTTTTTACGCAAAATCAGTTCTTTAATATAACCACTGGAGCAATACAAGATTTGAAACAGGTTAGCGCCCCCTTGAAATGCAACTGTTGGAATGTGAATAGAACATATAGCCTGCCGACTGCAGTACTATTGGAGTAACCCAAGTCAGTTGTGCAGGAGGAGGGGTTGCAAGCGCACCCCCAAAAGTTTTGTTTTGTCAAAAAACCGGGCAAAATCCCGAAAATCTTGGCAAAAGACCCCGAAAATCTGGGCAAATTTCCTGAAATTTTGGGCAAAATCTATGAAAAATCCGAGCACAAATGGCGCCCAACCTTATTTGCCTTAAAAAATGGCACCCAACGTTTGCAGAAGAACACAGGAAAACCATTTTTTGGAGGTCACATAAAAAAGGTCTTCATGATCTTGTGCGAGAAATTTTGTAGGCAAAACTCGCACAAAAACGTTTCGGGCAAGTTTGAGCAAAAATCCTTCGAACCCCCAAAAATTTGCCTGTTCCTACACCAGCGCCGGATTTAGATGGTGGGGGCCCAGGCGTGGTGGGTGGCCCCATGCGCGGATACAGAATCTTTAGGTAGGGGATGATCGATGAAGTCACTAGTATTTCCATGGATCGTTAATATTTGTGATGTTCACACAAAGAAACATAATATTGTGACGTCACATTTGTTAGCTCAAGTGTAACAAAACTTGCAAATGATATTTGACAATGATTAGCGACTTATGATACTGTTGCAAATTCGGTCACCAGAAGCATCGAGGCAACTTGTTTTTTTAATTTTGCTTGAATAAAGTTTTGAAAATTTTTTTGAAAAAAACTTTCTGGACTATCCAACGTTTTCATCATCTCTAAACGCCAGTCCTCGCTCAGAAATAAATTTTACGACAGAAACGTTGCAGAAGCGATTTCCAATATTGTTCGTATTGACGGAGCTGACTGACTTGCTCTGCATCAGTTCTTCACAGTGATTAGTTACAACTGCGACTAAATGTTATCGTGGGATCTGTATGTTCCATTGACTGCTCGTGGCTATAATTACTAGAATTTACCACACTAAGCTATGTACAATCAGGGTTTTTTTAAGGAAAATGTTAGGTACCCGATTTGGATCTTTAGGGACCCGATTTTCTCTGATTCTAGGCACCCGATTTTCAATTCTAGGAACCCGAATCGGGTTTTTAAAACACCTTAAAAAACCCTGGTACAATACACTGATCACCGTATTACGGTTCATCAGCAAAGCTAGTACAGCATAATGGAGTCAGCAGTCCGCACTCTAATGCCAAAGTCATTGAGATCCTGACATAAGATTTACCACTGTTATGTAACGATTAATGTTAAAGCATTCCAGCCTTTCCAGCCAATAACTAACTCAACTAAAACATAAATAAAATAGACACCTTGCAGGCCCTCCCATAAACTAAGCAACGCCACCAGCGCGCATCTTGTTGCAGTCGAGTAGGCACAGCTTATACTATTGTATGTAAATACAAAATATCATAGGCCGGTGACGTAACTGAAAGGGGGCAGAGGGTCGAATTTCCCCCTCTTGGCAAGCTAAATGTGTAAACCGAGCCACCACTTAACTTATATCTCGGTTTTAGTATTGTTTTCGTTTTCAGTAAGTGGTTGGTTTTTTGAATTTTTCGAATGATTTTCCGGTGATTTAGGATTTTAGTATAACCACCCACGTCCAGATTCGCCTTCATTTCTCAAGTTTTTTTTTAGTGCTGGCCAGTAGGCCCTTTTTAGCTTAGTTTCCACCCTGGCTCAGACCTCTGGTTACGCCACTGATTGCACTTTTGTCGAATAATAAATGCACAAAGGAGGACATTTTTGAATGTCCTCGGAGAATATTTCATTCTGATGAAAAAAGTGGACATGTATTTCAAAAAGAGGACGTATGGTAGCCCTACTTAGCAACATGGGCGTCCGCAGGGGGGAACGGGCATTTGTCCCCCATGGAAATTGGGGCGAAGAAGCAAAATTTTTTGGAAAACGTGAAATCAGCAGTTTAATTCTGATCAGTTGGGTTAATTCTTGCAATGACAGTTTCTTTGCCAATATGACACTCACACTGCACAAGAGTCAGGTTCACTGTTTTGGCAACATGCAGTTATGAGCTTTGCAGTTCACTAAATCCGCTTCTTTGCCTGCAGAAACTCGGGAGCGAATTGTTCTACTATTGACCTTTGGTGGTTAACAATAACATGGCAACAAATCTTCGAAGATGTACTTCAGCTCAAGTCACGGTGGTAGGCGTTTTCCTCAGTGTTGCCACTTCTGATCTTTTAACATCAGATCTGATGTTTTCAGAGAAATGTTGTTCCACATTGCTTGAAACCTCTGATGCTTTGGCAACAAATCTGATGTTGACTAGGCTGTTTTTGTTTTCCACATTTTACTCTCTTTTTGTAGTGAAAACAAGTTAGATTCATAATTTTTAGGTTTCTTTCAATCTCTCACCCCCGTGTCTGTTTGGTTAGCGTTCCAAACAGAAGTTCTCTTCTCTACGCTGGGATGAATATTTTACGTTACGCATGACTGACTTCTCCATATAATGACGACACTTCGTTACATTTCAGATTCAACGAGATTTAACGCGCTTTGTTATGTATTGGTAATAGAAGCATTTGCGTTATATGAAACGGTATCTTAAAAATCTGATGTTAAAGGCAGCAATCTGATGTTAACGAGATTGACCCCAGTGGCAACACTGGTTTTGCAGCATATTTAAACGCAGACATCTTGGCAGGTGATGCAGCGACTGCTGATAGCGGTAAACCACGTAGGTTTAAACCAATGGTGGGCGAACTGCGACTCGCCGACATATTTTTTGTGACTCTTCTAGATGAATAGCAACGAACTGTCCACATTTTAGGGAACTTTAAAATCGAACAAAAACTTAATACTGACATTTACTGTACATCATTTAATGTACTACAAAGTGGTTTTGCAGCTTGCTGGTGTTTTTGGTTTTGTGCAAATGAATCATCCATTGAACACGTTTGCCCACACCCGCTTTATTCTATGTGTAAAGAAGCACTGCTGCCAACAAAGCGCATTTTTTGCAACCAATGCTCCATCTAAAGGCGCGCAAATGTGCTGCAGCACCAGAACATTTACCAGTGAAATTTCATCTCGCGCATGCGCAACATTCCAAAACACTGGAAAAGCACGAAAACAAGGAGAAGCCATTTGAATCAAATGTGTAGTTCAGCTATGTCCAACCCACGGCCCATTTTGAGTTTTTTTTGCGACACAATTTAGGTTTTCGCAGTAGTTGTATCCTACATACTGATAACCTGTCCTTGTTTTCATAATCTTCAATTTGAAATGTTTGATGCAGGTGTTCCTCAGTGCCACTTTATCATATCTATTAACATTGCAGTTAGGATTCGAACACTTTCAGTATATTAGTTTAAGCTAAATTTGGTTTGCTAAGACCAAAGTAAGACATCCCTCAATAATATGTCATTCAACGTGCGACCCTGGTCAAGATAGTGACATACATTTCTTCGATAAAAAGGATTTTAAGTGGCAGGCACATGTCGCACATGTGGCTAAACATATGAACATGGTGGGGGGCCCCTTCTGGTGGGTGGCCCTGGGCCCGGGCCCCTTGTCCCCCCCTAAATCCGGCGCTGCCTACACCCATGACCCAAGTTGTGGGAGACATACAAGATCGCAGATGCAGATATGGCTATAGCTCATCGCAGATGAACTTTCCTTTATTTCAACCAGATATTAACGAACTCTGCTGAGCTCTCCCATTAAACATTTGCGTTTTCTTAAAGAATGGCGCGGCCACGGGGGGAGCGATGTCGCGAGAGTTGAGTTTTATAGGGTGCATTGAAAGGCATGAAAGATTTGCCAACTTCCGTGCAAAAGTTGTAAAAGATTGAAAATGATGGAAATGTTTCTTTGAAAATTATGAGATAAAGACGTATTGAATGACGACGTGGTGGTTCGGAATTTTTTGTTCTCTTTATTTTAGGGAAACATTTTACAAAAGCGGGAAATTCTTAAAATTTCGCACAAACACTAATTACCACGCCCGACAGAAATGAAAAAAGTCCGTCCGGCTTTGACAAAAAGTCTTCCCATCAGCCTGTACTTTTTGTGCCAGGTTTAAATTTACCTCAAATCGCCAGTGGCGCTTAAGCTCCCTGAATCGTCGTGATGTCGACTCAACTTACCAATCATGTCTTTGAAATGCATAAAAATCTCCTCTTTCCTCGTTGCGTTGACGTGCGAGAGATTGGCTCCATGCGGCCTCATGATGGCGAGATGAGCATTTCCATAAATCTGAAATTCTTCGAAGCTCAACTCCAATCTTCCGTTGACAAAATCGACCCCGTGCTCCGGGGTCGGATCGAAGTTGGGTTGTCGCGAAGCAAGCTGGTGTCCCAGCGCATCAGGCATCACCCAGGCTTTGAAGCTGTCCGTTGATGTGTCTGTGGTTAGAAAGATGCATTTGAACGTGGTTGATGATAGGAATCTTTGAAAACAGCAAGAACATTTGATTTACCATGAAACGTCTGTAGTAATTCTGAACACTAATCTCTGAGTGAGCGAATGTTCCACTGCGATTTACTGAAACGTCATTTAGACCCGTAGCCAGGTTTTAAGGCTTGGGGTATCAAAGTACATTTTTATTTTTAGGGGGGAAAGATTTTAGGTTTTTTGCGTATG
>Ga0210059_1004647_pt1 | contig 22178 bp, 15 predicted proteins | sample Ectturendosymbi2_FD_188042 | JGI IMG/M metagenome (GOLD analysis project Ga0210059, IMG submission 188042) | Ecteinascidia turbinata endosymbiont from Florida, USA - Sample 2 (SPAdes) (version 2) | ecosystem: Host-associated > Tunicates > Ascidians > Unclassified | place: Key West, Florida...
CCCCCCCCCCCCCAACCAAAAAATTTTTTTTCGAGTGCAATCTACTAGACTGGTCGATCCGTTTGAGCTCTTGAACAGCTCTCTAGTGCAATCAACGGAGGAGCTAGGGCGTTGGTAAGGCAACCAAAAACTGCTGTTTTATAGGCCGAAATCCAAGTACGAATATCACGTACGCTGGCTGTCAACGTGTTAAAGGCCATTCTACACTGAGAAGTTGGCAGGAGTAGCCACACATTATTCTTTGTTTGTTTTATTGCACCCAGGAGTTGCCGTGCCGAGCCGTGCACAAGCGCAGAATTACCCGACGCAACAAAACAAACTAAGGATTACGCCTGGCAAATCCTCAGTGTAGATTGGCCTTTAAGGCCATGACTTTTGAAGCAGGAACGCTAGAAAGTTGATCAAAGGCTCAAATGACTCAGAATGTCTCCGCCTAGTTTCCACTAAAAGCTTGAGTGAAATACTTCCATCTGGCACAGGGGTTCCCAACCTGGGGTACATGTACCCCGAGGGGTACATTTGCCTATCCGAAGGGGTACATTTAAGGCTAGCAGTAAAAGATAAATATATTTACATATTGTTTATTTCCAAATATTTATACATATATCAGTTAATATTATTATCAAATGTCATTATATGCTTATTGATAAATATATATATTATGAATAATCATAAATTATTGTGTCATAAGAAATCTCAGGGGTACATGTTCATCTGTCAAAATTCTGAAGGGGCACATGCTTATCTGTTGAAATTCTGTAGGGGTACATGCTCATCTGTCGGAATGCTGAAGGGGTACATGGTGAGATAAAGGTTGGGAACCCCTGATCTAGCAGTTGGGCCCTAGACCAGGTAACATGAGCCAAAATGGCCAAAAACCTACCTCACTCACAAAAATCCTGAAACCCAAAACCAAAAAAATTTTTTTTAAATTGCCGACTCAAAAACTTGCCAAGTCTTTCATGGGTTTGAACAGCTCTCTAGCACAATCAACTGGCCAATTATGGAGTTGCAAAGTGGCATGAAATTAGCAGCTCATACGTGATTTCCAAGTACAATATATTCGTACACCAGCAGCAAACATGTTAAGCAAAAGTATGTTTTTGTTGATTTATTTGTTTGCCCATCATTCACATCATCTTTTCAAGAATTTCAACAAATGAAAACTTAGTAAAAAAAACTGCACAAAAACTGTTTGGCACCCTCTGCAATCTAGCAAGAAAACAGCTTGGCACCAAAAGTGTTAAACCTATGAAATAACCTAACCTTTCATCTAAATAAGACATGCTTTGACCCCAATTCAAGCTTTGTTTTTTCAACATTAACACCTTCACTATTGGTGTACAAACTATTCATACTGTAAAATCATGCATGAACCACTATTTCCATGCCACTTTATAACTCCGTAACTTGCCAGCCATTTGTGCTAGACAGCTGTGCAAAACCTCAAAAGACATGGTGAGTCTTCTAGTCTGCATTTAAAATTTTTTTAAAGTTTTGGATTTCGGGTTTCTTGCGGGTGATGTCATAAGTGGGGTACATTTAGACTTTTTTGTCCCAAGTTATCTGAACCCGGGTGCCAACTACTAGAGGAAATTTTTTTGACTCAAATTTTTATTAGGAACTAGGCTATATCTGAGTCTTTTGAGCGTGAGCCATTGGTTAGTTTTTCAGCATTTCTGGTTCAAGTAGTTATCATCTACAAACAAAAACGTAATTGATTAATCCTGTAATTCAGAGACCGAGTTTAAGGGGGGCATGTCCCCCCAACGTTTGGACAGGGAGGACCTGATATCTTTGGTTCCCCCCAACATCTTGTGATAAAAAATGATGTAGTTGTGCAAATTTAAATTACTGTTGGAAACGTTTCCCCGGCATAAAACTGGGAATAAATGAGAAAAATGGACATTATCACTGGATTATCTGTAGACACAGTATACAGATTTCCTATGTAAACTGAATTGTCATGATCGTTAAAAATTGTGTTGGTTAATTTGAATTACCACATCAGTGCGCACATGAACTTCGCTCTATAACGAATTTCTACGCTGGTCTGTAGCCTGCAATCAGAATATGGTTGCCACCAGGTGCGTTGTCAGGGGAAGCAATGGGGCAATGCCACCCCCCAATTCCAAAGTTTGCAGGTTAATAAAATATTTGAAGTATAAGCCAAAGAAATGTCATGGCCCATCCCATCGTTATCGATGATGTGCTCGGCGCTTCTCCATTTTTTTCGGCGTAGCTTGTGGCTGACAATGAATAACCGTAACTCAGAGAGGCATGCCATCTGTTGTGATCGGCAGCAAGTGTTTCCCATGACTGTGGAGAGATGTGGAAGCTCACCATGCCTCGCTTGATGACATCTTTATAGCGCAGTTTGGGTCTGCCAGTTCTACGAGGCGTGTTATAGAACTCGCTGCAGAGGATATCCTTGGGCAGGCGACCATCTTCCATATGATGGACGTGGCCGAGCCATCACAGACGCCGCTGCCTTATGATAGTAGTAAGGTCATATGAGAAAGAAATACTTCAGTGCAAATCATTGAAACTGCCGCAAGGAACTATCCTACTTCAGCCTTCAGCGATATTAAAATTAAAGTCAAGCTCTCAGAAAGGGGCCCCAAAACATCGCTATTGCGTAAGGTAAATGTGGGATTGCATGGATAGAAGGTAAATTTGTTTCACATTTCAATTTATAAACTAAATTCAGGAGCATAATATACATACCAAAGGAACAAAAATTTGTAAAGTTTTGCAGCTATAGAGTTGAAAGCTGCCTCCTATGGCAAATTTTCCCATAATTTTTGCTTTATTTTCAAAAACATATGACTTGCTTCAGAGCTTCTTTACATGTAGCTCTAGAGTGGTACATAACTTTTTTAACTGAACAATGGTGTGAAGCTCTCAAGGGGGCACGGTATCTCTGAAAAAGAGGGGCCCAAGGCAATTGCCTCATTATCCTTCCCTAATATCCATCCTTGAGCTTGCAATCTGTCTTGTTGTCAAAGCACATGTGACTACAATGAAACTAAATTTGGATTTTTTCCCATTAGGGTTTTAAATTTCACAGATAACTTATTGCATTTTCAAGAAACCCGTGATTTGTACAAATTTAATTATGTGTAGTGCTAAGCTATCTTTGCATTTAGCTGAGCGTGGTCAGTAAGTTTTGCAATACTGGGCTTATTTTGTGTACAGTTTAATTCCATCTTATATTTCAATGAAGGCAGTTAAATTTAGAAAAATCTTAAAGAATTTAAATGAAGTAAGTTTAAAGTGGCTGCAAAGGTTTTACGGAATAGGTTGAACATAGGCAAAAGATCTCACAGATTATCAAAAATTCGAACATTTTTCAAACGCGTTGAAACACTAGCATTTACGGTTATCAACCACATATGTGAATTAATCGCTCAAAACTTGGATGACAACGGGATCCACTTCTTATATGCGCGGAAGTTTTGTAGAAGATCTGCTTTGGAAGTCAGTGTCTCAGAGCAAAGTCTCTGCTCGGCTTTGGTTGAACATGCTGTGTTGGTGTACATCAGAAGCATGTATGTACAATATAACAAGCACAATCGTAATGGCGGCCACAACTTTTTGTTCAAGTGCTATATTGGGCATTGAGAGGTTTACTAATGCTTTGCAAGAAAGGTTTATGAGCAAATGGTGGCATTAGTCGAAAGTAGAAGCTTGGAACTTCACTATCAAAACTTTGAAAACTTGTCAATTCAATGAAAGCAAACTTTATATTACTGCTTAAATTTGAACACAGTTGTTCAGGAGAAAACGCCAGAAACATGCACATTTCATGGATGTTGCTTCAAAAACAAGGAGCTTTAAAAATATTTAAATGTTGAAACGCACTTGTTGTTTTACCCAGCCCTAATACAATTTCTGGCTACACGCCTGGTTCCACTGCTAGTATTTACAAGAAGATGTTGTGGTTTGTTTTGGATTTGATCTATGTGGTGATTATTAGTAGCAGCACACGGAACTGACCAAATTTGAATTGATTATCACAATTTGAGCATATTGTGTCTGTTTAAGCTCTCAGAATTAATGTGTTTTATGGTTTGCAATGAAAAACAAATTTTGGTTGGGGGTTGCAGATTTTTTGTGAGTGACGTCATAAGTGAAGGACTTTTAGGCCACCTTGGCCCACTTCACCTGGCCCTGGGCCCAAACTGTTAGATGGTAGTATTCTGCTGAATTTTTATTGGAAACTAGGCTACAATCCGAGTCTTTTGATACTTTGGATGACCTGCTGGGGTTTCGGGTTCAGAAGTTATGATGTTAGTTAGTAAAAATATTAGACTAATAAGCTAATTAATTAATTTGTTTCTTTTAGATCATAACTTTTGAACCAGAAATGCTAGAAAGTCGATCAAAGGCTCAAAAGACTCGGACTCGAGTCTAGATTCCGATGTAAACTTCAGCGAAACACTTTGGGCCTAGCGGTTGGGCCCCAGGTTTCGGGTTCAATAGTCATCCAATTAAAATGCCTGGTTAAGTGTTTCAATTAAAATCAATTAAAATGCCTGGTTTGCTGCAAGCTTTAGAGCAGTGGCCTTCAACTTTTTTTTGTACAATCGCCCCCTATGACTACTTTGTTTGAAAATTGCCCCCTGTCTATAATTTTTGCGTTGTCTGAAAATATTGTTTTGTTATGAAAATAATTTCAGCGCTAATGGGCAATGTAGTTAGTTAGCACAAACCAAAACGAACAAACAAAACAAATGCGAATGCATTTGCAGAATAAACGTTATTCATTTCCAAAAGCCAACCGGTTCCTGCTAGTGCGAATCATGCGATGTTGTTCATCTGCAAGATTTTTCAAAATAGTTTGGAAGTTGTTCTACCGGTCATTGTTCATGTCAAGACGACCGCGGTATTTATTATGCGTGTGCAGCAGTACTTGGTAAAATCCATACTCACGACATATGTTGTGAGAAATGCCAGTAACGATAGCTTCACTTTTCCCCAAAGTTCTGGAAAACGCTCACTTCACTAAATTCAAAAAGTTATTCATCCGTGTGTATGAAATACAGTATGGGCTTCATTGTCGCTTTGGACGTCGATGAGACATATCGGGATGGTGGAACACATTAGCTTATGATGGGGCTACCAAAAATGTATTTCATTCAGTAACTTTTTACGCAATGTAACTTTCGGCCTGATCTCCGCAACAGAATGACTTCCTAGCAAGCTTCAAAGAACAGGTGGTGAAAAGGATTTTTTTGACTCCTTGGTTTAGCCAAGATGGTGTTTGGGCTTACTCGCTAATCTAAATTACTTCTTCCTTAGCATACTGTTCTGGAATACTCTCTCATACGTCAGATGAACACAGTGCAGTTATATCCACACTACATCAAAACACCCGAACGGACTGAAGAACACGTTAAGCACTTTTTACAACTTATGGCTAGCTGCTAATGAGTTTAACTTGCTACGTAAATCATCTTGCAAGAGTCATATTTCCAGTATTTTTACAAGAACACACTTCAGTAGGCTTACCTTGTTTTACTCAAGATACTAAACAAATATTACAAAACATGTGATAAAGGACGGTCATATTTTTTGCCTACAAAACAATGGTTTGGCAATCCTCTGCTGAAGGTCATCAAGACTTGTATCAAGGCAATTTTGCTAATAATAACACAATACTGTTAGAGGGATTTGTGACAGTTCAGGATGAAAATTCACTAGGCTAAACTTGACTGCAACTCGCAATTAATATTCGCTATTGCCGCGAAAGTTGAAGCGATGATTTAGTGGTATCAATGTTATGATCGTTGGGCCATTTCTACTATCTTCAAAATAGCTTAAGTTTTCCTCTTGAAAAATGAAGTTTGACCGATTGGGCATTTTCCGGTAGCTATATCAGTATTGGTTGTTTTCAAACACAATCAGTATGATAGAACTAATTAACGCATACTATATGAGAAACGCCCAAAACCTTGTGTGCTGATGTATACAGGTTGGCAAATATTAGGTTATTGCTTGATGTCCTTTTTGTGATGTTGATCATGCAACGATTGGGTTAACCAGCCTAACAAACTACTTAATGCAACAGTTTCTCAACTTTTTTATCTTACTTTGAAGATTAGACTCAACAAAATATCTGCACAGTGCATTTTCATAGTCTTTGTGTGAACAGCAATGCTTGATTCCCAACCGATGACAATCTCCTTGGTCATGGATATTTGGTGCAATAAAGTGTTACACAGAATGACGTTAGCCTGATTTTTACGTGACCAGTTCGACATGTTTTATAATCTTTGTTTACGAACCACAGAGTCAAAAGTGCATGAAATGCTTTGATTCCGAAGTAACCGACATATTTTTTTTTGGAATCAATTCAAAATTTTAGTACCTGTAGAAATCGCCCCCCTGAAACTGAAATTGCCCCCAAATCTCGCATATCACAAAATCGCCACCTGGGGGACAATTTTGCCCACATTTAAGAACACTGCTTTAGAGGAATCAACCAATTGGGCTCTGCTTTCATCTTTTTGCGATGATTCAAACTTGCGCATATCTGTATTCAAGTAACTTCACTACACAGGTGAAGTAAGCAAGGAATCAATCACAAATATTAATAGGAAATCGATTTCACGTAAAACTATGCATCATCAGTCCTTACATCTGTACAAGCAATGCTGAAAGTCTAAAACAGGGTCAGAGAAAGTAAATGACCTCAAGACTATAGTGTAACATAGCACAACACCAACTGCAGCATTTAAAACTAGAAATTTCATCTTACTCAACAGAAAGTATTCACTGCAACTTCAAAATTTACTGCAAAAGTTCAAATGCATGAACTTAATAAAACTCAATGCAAACTACAAAGATTTAGACAATGGAATATTTCATTCTCAAAATAATGCAACTACTGTCAAACGACGCTTCCAATTTGGCTTGAAAGAACACGTCTATGAATCAGCATAACTGCAAAATGCATATTGCGTAAGGTAAGCTAGCATTTAGTAACGATGGCAACCAAACCTCAGTGGGTGCATTTGAAACGCTGTGAGTGTCGAGAACCAAACTCTGGGATGCCGGTCGTGGGCCGGCGACATGTTTCTTGAAATTTCAACTTTAGAATTAAAGTGTGATATAACGAAACATTAACCTTGGGTTTTTAGTGTAGCATCACGAGCATAAAAAATGGAAAAAGACCACATGGTAAATTCCAGAAAAATTAAAACAAAACATTTCAGGACCTACATTCCAATTGAATAAACAAAAGCAGAATTAATAAGGTAAACAGCTTAGAAAGTCATGTGCTTGGACCATAGTTTAAAATACTACATAAACATGTGTTTCACTGAAGCTTTTTAATTACTGTTGAAGCACATAGAACATTGCTTCAGTGGCTAGGGTCACAACCAAAATAAGAATAACTGAGTACTTGGTACTACATTCCAACTGAATGAAACAAAAGCAGGTAAACAGCTTAGAAAGCTGTGTGCTTGAGACCAGTTGTTTAAAACATTATATAAACAGTATAAAGACATGTATTTCGCTAAAGCTTTTTAATTATACTGTTGATGCACATAAAACATCAGTTACAGTTAAAAATGTGGCTAGAGTCACAACCAAGATAGGAGTAACTGAGTGCTTGGGTCCTAAAATTTCAACGAGTTATTGCACTGCAAGCAGAACTTCAAACAAAAACACATTCTTAATAGTAAACAGTGAATTCTAACCTGAGGCAGATTGACACTGCCAAGCTGAGATGCAAGTTGTGTTTGTTGCAAAGGTACTGAGGTCTGGAAGGCAGCAGCATTTGTTCCCCACAAGCTTGGATTCACTACTGCTGGTTGTTGTTGTTGTTGTTGCTGAGGCTGCTGAATTTGTGGCGGCACTTGTTGCAATTGCTGCATTTGATTCCCACATCCAACTACGCAAAATGAATAAATCAGCACAGCTGCAAAATGTAATCTAACATGTGGCTAGTACTCCATGGATTTATTGAAAGATTTTATTGGACACCTGGGTTTTATTTTTTGCTGAAGCATTTTGGTCATTTGTCCTGCCATTTAAAACTCTGTAACAGTACTCACAAGCCTGCCTTTTCAGACATTTTGGCCGAATTGACTAACTTTTTTCAGTGATTAAAAAAAATTTGGTCTATGACCAAAGAATGACCAAAAAAATAAAGCAAGTTGGACACACAGAAACAGCAAAACTCAACACCACATTTCAGACAATAGGAAGGAATTGCAAGAGTTATTCACTTGAAATGTATTATTTCAAACCAAGGTTTGTGTAAGTCACTATGTGTAGCAATCTCTGTGTACATCAACTAATGAAATCAGTGGTTCTTAAAGTATGGGTCACAACCCATAAAAGGATTGTGAAGGTTAAAAAATGGGTGTTGCTGAGATAGTTCAAACATGGGTTGTATATTCGTAACATACACACTATTATACAGCATAGGTACTTAGGTAAAAAAGTAGATTGCTGACATTGAAAATGAAATTAGAAACTTACTGCGAAAAATCATTAATACATTCAGGGTTATTTTAAGGAAAATGTTAGGTATAAGGTATGGACCTGTAGGGACCCGATGATGATTTTCTCTGATTCTAAGGACCTGAATCGGGTCCAAAACACCTTAAAAAAACCTGATACTGTCGAAATCGGTTAATTGCATATTGGTTAAAGGCATAAATCGCTTTATAGCATAGCATTGCATAATCCCAAACCATTCCCATTCACTTGTGAAGAAAATTGAACGGTTAATCGACGTAAACAATGTAACAATAACAACGTAAAAAATGAATTAATGCCTTCGTTCATCGAAAAAGCGATAAGATTACGTCACTTCGTGGATACGCTAGAATAAGCACACAATAGCTTTTTTCGTTAGGACATCAGACAGACACTCGGAAGACGTGTGTTGTTGAACTTCATCGGAGAGGCATTCCTTTTTTTGTACAGTATTGAAGTTACACAATGCATTTTCTCACTTTGCTTAGCAACACCTTAGTACTGTAACAGTAGCACAAACGCGTTCATTCCTACAAACTGTAGATGATCGCATAAACGGTTAAAATATCTAGCAGTCTGCTTTCAAGCTTTTGTGTAAGATGAACGTTCGGTATTGACGGATACTGTCAATCAATGGATACGGTTAATCGCATAAAAAAGCTTGGCAAATTGACTATGCGATTAACCGATTTCGACTTTACAATCATAATTATTTTTTTCACATTAAAATACGCAGTTTGAGGCTTGGGAGATGTTTTTTGTGAGCTGTTCACCAAACTCAGATTTTGGTCATGCTCAAAAAAGTTACTAAGTTTGCATGGAAAAGTTGTTTGTGTTAAAAAGCAGCTTGCAATCACACAAATACTTGTTGAATATACCACACATAGTTGACTGCAGACTGGTACATGTACCACAGTTTGCATAGCAGTGAAATCCACAGTAAAAATTAATTCAAATTATGGATAACCAAACAATATTACCTTGCCTAATTTTTAATATGTTATGGACATAGTGTCCAAGTCAGGATTCCCACACACTTTCAAAAACCATTTTCCGTACTTTTTTAATACTAAATTGAAAGACTTATAGTGTCATTTAGCTTCATTTTTAAAAATTTTACTTGTGGAACACAATGCAAAAACATCTGCACAACTATCATCAGCAGTGAAGAACAAAATTTGATTAAACAAATGGTTGAATTAGAAATTCCATGCTTTTTCAATAATTAGTGTATATTTTGGCCTAATTCTTTCTCAAGGTTTCTCAAGGTCTTAAAAACTGATTTCGCAATTCAATACTTTGTCAGTACTGTGTGGAAACCCTGACAAATACATTTTTCATGTTCAAAATTGTATGTATCACAAGGTCATGGTTGAGTGCAAAATATAAGGTCAAATGTCATCACTCCCCAACATGCTTATTTATGAAAAACGAACTACTGAAATGAAATTCTCAGAAAACTTCTTGCAAAATGATTCTAATTTCATCAAAATGTATCTAGTGCTTGTTACGATGTGGCATTTAGAAGTTAAGCTGCATCTTCCATTTTCAGAAAAAATTCAAGATTTCAATGGCCAGTATATTTAGAACTACTAGTGGGATTTCAATGAAATGTGGAATTTACATGTTTCCATGCACAAACTACCTGCATACCAAATTTGAAGCAAAGCGGTGATAGTATCAAGTGTTGACACTACTGGGTGATCTGGCATGTAATGACCAATTATATCCTTGATTACATTTCTTTAATATACATCTTTAATTAGTTTATTTACAATGTTTAAAAATGCCATATTTCACACAAAAAATCCCTTGGCACTCAACGTTACCCTAGTGAAAAACGCCCAGCACTGAAAGCATAAAACAAGGTTTTTATTTCATATAAATTCACTTGTGATGGTTCATGAAAACTTAACTGACTTTTCTTGATAGACAAATTTTTGTGTCCTATTAGAATTTTAGTTTTTATATACAACAGGGGTGTGCAACATCTTTTGTCGGTGGGCCATATAACCAACTTCAGACATCTAGCTGGGCCACACGAAAAATTTAGTTTTTTCAAGTACATTAGGATTTCATGCATGGGGAAAAATCGGAGTGTTGGCAAGGGCCACACTAAATGGCTTGCTGGGCCAGGTTGTGGCCCGCGGGTTGCCTGTTGCACACCCCTGATATACAATATGATATTTCGTTGAGATAACTTCTTAACAACAAACAACATCTTTGTACAGTAATATTTATACAGCTCCTCATTTTTTCAAAAGCTAAAAAAATAGAATACAATGCACATAAACTGGAAGGTCCATAATCACATCTAAGATCTTTATATGATTTATAATGGTTGCTGCCCAAGTTAGCTCAATCATTAAACAAAATCATGCTAATTGATGATTTCCACTGACAAATTAAAAACTTACTTGCAACATTTCAGTGAAGCATTAGGGTTGGTACATAAGCCTTATTACAGTTTTCTACATCACTCACGTACTAAAATTATTTGATATTTTAAAGTTCTGTACTTGTATTACAAACTTAAGAAATCCAATGAACGTCACATACAAGCTAAGGAAAATAAAAATGACTTACAAAAATTCATTTCATTTTCACCACCAGTCATGAAGTTTTTATCATTTCTGTAAGATTGCCACAATACAGATAACAATACTGCAACATTACAGTGCATAGAACAGCTAATGTCACTGGCACATGCATAATCATAGTATGTTTGCAGCATCTTTTACTTTAATGATTAACCACATGTGTAAGTGTCGTCCTTTGTGTAACCAGACAACCTTACCCTGATTAACAATCTTTGTTTTAATATGTAATATGGAAGTTAAAATGTCATCTAGTATAGCAGAGATTTTTAGACAAGTTGGCCGGATGCCTGAGAACTTGGTGTTTCCTAACATAACCACTGCTCAACCAACTGAAAACAGCCAGCTTGAATCCCCTCAGCAAAGCCAACCTATGTCTGCCTTAATGTACACATCAATAAACAAAACCAGGTTTCATTCAGTAGCCACTGGCATACGACAGTGAAAACGACAGTAATCCTAAAACAAAATGAGTCTGAAAACACAGCAATGAGCTGAGGCAAAGCTTTGATTATATATTTCATAACCTTACAGCACTCTCAAAATACACCAGCTTATCAGCTGTGAACATAATTGAAGTAATAAACTCTTTGGTCTTGACAGTGGTAGTATCAGGTTTTCTACATTCCAGATCTAATGTATTGCAATGAGCATTTACTAGACACTTTTAAAAGCTTTTAATTGATTACAAACAGAACTCAAAAAGGTTAAATTTACATTTGTAAAAACACTGTTGTCTACATGAGGTTGAATTTGAAAATCTCCAACATTCCTGCTTGTATCTATGGCTATTCAGTGTTGTAAGACAATGTCTTGAAGCTTGCTCCTTCAAAGCAAAGGTGGAAAATTATGATAAAAAAGAACTCTGGAAGAAGGTTTAAAATTTTAATGACTGTGAACGTATACAACCGTTAAAGTCCTTTTATTTCTCTTAAATTCAAAGGTTAATCAAATCAAAACACAAATATAAGAGCATTTTTTGAAAAACAACATGGTAATTTGAACACAATGAAAAGTAGAAGTCCTGACATCATCTTTGCAAACTAGCGAAAAATCACAACAAACATTTCAAATTTACCTGATCTTTGACTAGAAGTAAGGTCTCAAACTATCATCAATTTTGAAAATACTGAGCAAATTCCATGCAAATGCCATACCCCATATCACTCAACCAAAATCATGCATTAATAAATTACCTCTTAGTAACTCTTGACTTAGTAAACCTTACTTTGAAAACTAAGTCTAGTAAACCCATTTTGAAAACTAGTCCTAAGTCCGGCTTACCTAGTGATTAAACCTTCACATCTTTTCATTGTCATTTATGGTTTACTAACATCTTACACTTATACAAGACCTATCATATTTATTCTGAAAAGTCAAGAGGTTCATTAATGCAGGATTAGGTCTGCAGCTAAGACAACATTTCACTGTGCCTTAAAAGCTTTTTGCCAATATCTACAACAGCCTTAGTAATATGAAGTTTGCATGACAAAAATTAGCAACAGAAATTCACATCCATTTGAAACATGTATTAACTATACCATTCTTACCTAATTGGGATGCATTATTGACATTAGCACCTGAACCAACATTCAGAAGAATGATTCCACCTCCAGTTTGACCAACAACATTTGTAGTCGACTGGATCACAGAATTTCCTGACAGAGCTTAACAGAAAAGTCCATCGATTACCTTACCAAATACTTGCCAAAATGTGTGTAGCATAACATATCACACATACTTACAAATCCCACTGGATCCATTTACAGTGCAAAATGTTAAAGGGAGAGTTGCCAATCCTGGCAACTGCAGTGCTACCGGCATAGTCATCACTGGTGCTGAGAACAAATAATGCTCTGATAAACATCCTAATTAGATAGATGCCAACACGCTGCCAGGTTCACAGGCATTCATTTTAAAGGATTTCTAAGGCTTTAATCACCCACCAACAAAAGGTTATTACAAACACTGATGTAAAGCAGTAATAACTTATTGACATATGGCAGGTTGCAGATTAGACATATGAATGACCTTTAAAATACACGAATAGAAATGCAATAGTTTTAACAACATGCATTGGTCATCAAAAGCACAGTGCAGTTTGATGGCTCATTGTTTCAAGTGTGCAATTGCCTGCTTACATCTTTAGCAAACTAACATAAATACCATTACAAATTTTCAACAACACACTTTATGTGCTGCAACAACATACTTTACATCATCAACAAGTTATTCCAAAACACAAACTGCACAACTACTCCAGCTACAATTACTCAATGGGCCGATAGTCAAAGGTTGATTTCTGGGTCCTTTCAACTGACCTGTTCCTATCAGGGTTGAACATTTGTGTCAAAAGGGGTACAGAACTTTTGACTGATCACAAACAAGGCTAGCAGGTGATACATACTTGATTTCATGTTGCGAAGTGTGGAAGCATACAGTGCGGGAAGCTTCTACTTAACATATAGCTCGTAATGTATGCTCAGTTCAATTTAGGCTTACTGATCCTACTGATCCCATCCTTGAACTAGGGCTGCATATATACTTTTTTGTCTAAAAATAAACATTCTCCCCCTTATCACATTTTGTCACAAATATCCATGCCCCAAACACTTTTCCAAATCACAGTTGATTTGCACTTACATAATCTTCCTGGACCAAAAAACAAGTACATTTCACAAAACAGCTGTTACTGACTCGCATTCATTTCACTTACAGTACAAATGGCAGTCAACATACATAGCAGATTGTGTGTGAATATAGTGATGTCACAATGCAGCTACAGAATATAACACTCTGTAGGGAACGCAGAAGCCGATACATTGCCATGGACTATTTCAGCCATAACTCACCAGGCGTTAGAGCTAGAGAGATGTTCAAACCATCTAAAGATGCACAAAGTCTTCTAGTTTAAAGTTGGGAGTTATGTCATAATAGGGGCAGGTTCACATCGTTTGGCCTACTTCATCTGGTCTTGAGCCTCAACCTCAAGTTGAGGGAGCTTTGCGCTTCTTTAAAAAAAATAGGCAAAAATCCACATCTTTGAAGCTTTTGATTGGCTTCCTAGCATTTGTGGTTATCAAGTTATGAACTAAAAAACACAAAATAAACAATTAATTAATGGCTATGGGATTAATTATACAATTTGTTGTTTTTAGGCAATTAACTTCCAAACCACAAACACTAGAAGGCTCATCAAGGGCTGTTAAGATGCAGAGTTGCACCTAGTTTTGTTTTAAAAAAAAGGAGCACAAAACTCCTTGTGGTTGAGGCTCAGGGCCAGATGAAGTGGGCCAAAAAGATCTGAACCTATCCTTATTATGACGTATATAACCCATAAAAAAAATCAAATCCAAAACTTCTCAACTTTTCTTAATCGAAACTAGAAGACTTTTTGCAGCTTTAGAGGGTTTTAACACACCTCTAGCTCTATCGCCTGGCAAGTTACAGCTAAAATCGTCCATGGCAACATATTGGCTTCTGCGGACCCTAAACGGTTGTGTTCTACATTTTTCAGAAAGTGAATAAGAGCCCATAGTAAATTGGCTCATCAAAATGCATATGAAAGTAAAGCATATGTTTCCAAATACACTGCTGGTAATTACAACACTTTAGCACTTTCTGAAAAATGAAGTTTATTATAAAGCAGGAATGGTGAACCTGCAGCGCGGCCCGCATAGACATTTAATATGGACCCACATCAGAATTTTCATCACCCAGGTTAGAACGCAAAACCGTGTCAAAACAAAACTCAATGATAAGCAGACTTGCGTAGACAGTAAGCCAAGGGAAGTATCTCAATCTCTCACTACTTGACACAGTTTTCTGTCCTTATTTTCTTTAGGAAGACAAAGGTAGAATTTGAAAATAAAATCACTTGATTTTCGCAACTTGCCAGTGATATTCCACAATTCATGCATCCGCTGATAATAAATAGTATGCATTCTGTTATCCCGATGAAAAATCCATGTGAAGGAACAACTGAGATAGCTTCACTGTTATAAAGCTTATATGAATAGCATTCTGTTATCTCGATGAAAACTCCACGTGAGGAAAAAACTGAAATAGCTTTAAGCTTCAAGATCATTGGCAGCCAACTCACATTGTATTTATGCCAATAACAAATGAGTTCAAAATCTGAAAACCTGTACACTGTGTTTTGCCCTATGTGTTTTGGCAACTTGAAGGACTGCAGATTTATGTACTTCTAAGATCAAACTCACGTAAAATTGGCACAGCAGAACACAATCTCAACAAATATTACATGAAAAATGAAAGCAATACTAACTTGAAACTGCTTGCTGTCCTTGAGAGCTGGATATACTGGTGGCACAAGTTTGAACAACTGAAACAAGATCATTTTTCTCACCACTTGCAGAATAAACTGGAGTAGGTTTTTGTAGGTCTCCATTGCTACAACTATTGCTGATCAACAACAGTTTTTCAGCAGATAAAGAACTTTCTGTTTTGCTCATTCCAAATAGTTGACTGCTAAGGGATGTTTGCAACCAGAAAACATTTGTAATGCAAACAAGTTTTTACTGAAAAAAGAACTTGACTCCAAGCAGTTAAATATTCTTTAGATTTTCAAGTGCCTAAAGCTCTTGCAACTAAATAAAAAGAACACATATATAACTTTGCTCAAACATTTAAACAAGTATCAGTATCAAAATTTCTATCCAAGCAGGCCAGGATGTACCCAGGTATCCAGAAGCATTTCATTTCCTTACGTAAAATAAAAAAATGCAGCAAGCATGAAACATGTAAACAAAATCATCTGCACAATAAAGGATTTCTTAACACATTCGGTGCCAGTATACGATACATTCATACTTCAAAATCTGCATTGAGCCACTATTTTCATGCTGTTTTCCCACCACTTTGCAACTTAATAACTCGCCAGGCGATTGTGCTAGAGAACTGTCTAAATCCTAAAGACTCAGTGAGTTTTCTCGTTTGCAATGAAAATTTTTTTTAAGTTTTAGGTTTCATTTTTTGTGGGTAACATCATAAGTGGGTACGTTTTTGGCCAATTTGGCTCAGGTTTCCTGGCCCTGGGCCCTACTGCTAAAGGGAATTTTTCGACTCAAGATTTTATTGGAAACTAGGCTAGAATCCAAGTTATTTGAGCCTTTGATTGACTTTCTAAGGTTTCTGGTTCCAAAGTTATAGTCTGAAAACAACAAAAAATTGATAATTAATTATGGGATCAATCAATTTTTTTTCAACAGGATGCAACATTTTCAACAGGATGCATATTTTAAATGACAGGCTTTATATCCACAGCTGACTTTTCTTCTGCAACTTGTGGCCAAACCAACAAATTATTTAATTATCGAATTCTGTATCAATTCATTATTTTGTTGTTTTCAGGCAATAACTTTCGAACCAGAAATGATAGAAAGCTAATCAAAGGCTCAAAAGACTTGGATTCTAGCCTAGTTTCCAATAAAAACTTGATTCAAAAAATTCCATCTAGTAGTTGGGGCCCAGGGCCAAATAGCCTGAGCCAAAATGGCCAAAAACCTACACTACTTATGACATCACCCACAAAAAAGTAGAAACCCGAAACCTAGGTTTTTGTTTCATTGTAAACTAGAAGGCTCACCACACCTTTTGAGGATTTGAACAGCTCTTGACTAGCGATTTATGGATTTGCTAAGAGACGCTAGAAACCAAGGTTCATGTGAACTTTCCTGGTAGCAAAGGTGTTAATGAATGGCATTTGATTTTATTCTTCATATCTCCACAAATGAAGTTTATTGGAACCCTACAAGTGTAAGCTATACTTTTGTCATCCATCAATAGCACTTTGAATTCCTTCAAAAAAATTGGGAACATCAAAGAAAATCACCAGTTTGTGATTGTCACAAATTCCCTTGATTAATGAATAAATTATGGATAAAATGCACACAACATAGGAAATGGTAGCAAAACAAACTCTGCAGACGCCCATGGTTTCCAAAAGACTTTACCTCCAAAATGGACACAAGAAGGTTTAAGAGCAATGATGGATATGTGCTTGAATCTAGATTTTTTCAGTCATAGACCATAATGTTTTTTAAATGACCAAAAAAAATTTAAGTCATTTCGATCAAAATGTCTAAAAATATAGGCTAATGAACACTGTTGCAGCAAGTTTTAATACAGCTGTTAGACAAACGACCAAAATGTCTCAGCAAAAAAGAAAACCCAGGCTTGAATGTTATGCCAAAACCAGCCACATGAAAGTGAACAAAAGTAATTTCAAAAAATCTTTACAAAGACAATAACTACTGTGTATATACATTCACTAATAAATAAACTGTTTTCATTTACTGATAAAAAGAACAGTCAGTTGTCCATATCCTTTAGCCTCACTATGCGCATCCTCTTAAAAACATGGAAATTTGTCTGGTTGGAAACAAATTGTCAAAATATTATAAATCTAACCTGAATACCAGCCTTCAAATGCATTACATAAACATTTACCTAAGCACCTTAAAAATTTTAGTACCAGGTTTTTACCTGGGAAATCAGGCTGCTGAATACAAAGCAGTTTGAGAGTTTATGACGTTTTTGTCATTTTTATAAAACATTCTATAACTGAAGCCAAACATGTGCTTCAATTGCTAAATCAACTAGTTCTCTTCAAAACCAATAAAAGACATAGAAGCTGGCATACAATAACAACTAATTGATATTAGTTCATAGCCCATATACGTTTTGTAAACACCCATCCTATAAGAGGTGCATATGCCAGTACCAAACGTGTTAAAGAACACTATCTACACTTTAATGATGTCACTCGATGAAACCAAGAGACAGGGTCCCCACACACTTTCAAAAACAATTTTCCATACTCTCTCAAAGCTTCATTCCACTATTACAATTCACTAAAAACCAGCATCTCTGGTTCAAATTACGTTGGACAACTCACAAAAATTTTGACAAATTTGATCAACACTCTGAAGTATGTTAATACTTGTTGGTCAATCCCACACACCAATTCAGCTCAAAGCAACCAGAAATATTGGGAAGCATCGTTGGTCAAGAGAAATTTCTTTTCAAGTCTCTTTCAACACTTACAGAGGCAACACCAACTAGATCTCAACATGGATGGTTCGCCTATTCCCTTACTGCTATTCAATGTATAATGAAGCACGAACACCCTCAAACTACATCTTTACTTTTGTGTCATTGTTGTATTTAGTTAAATTTCTTGATGACGGCTTAAGAATAAGCTGAAATGTTGAAAAAATGTTTTTGATATTTGTGTCTACACTGTTCACAATAAGCAACATTCATTGTATTGTTTTTCATTATTGTTTAACCATTAATAACTGCCTTGGCAGTGAAAATCACCATTTGAAGACAGATAACATTTACAAACTTTGATACCAAACACTTATTAACTTTCACAGATGAGCTAAGCTTTATTCAAAAGTCTTCCAAAATAGCAGTTCAGCAACTAACATGTGAATAGGTTTCATAGGCATAAAACCATGACAAAATTTTTAATTTCAAAAACACTGTGCCAAGCTGTATAGACCTACAGTAGATTAAATACCAAACGCTCATAGATGCAAGGACAATTTATACAAACTGCCAGGGTAAGCTGTCATTTTTGTCATTTGAAAAACAGCTTTTCTGCACAGTTTTCTCAAACTTGTATTGCCAAATCATTAACCAGGTACCCTGTCCATTGTTCCCAAAAATCATTTAAACCAAAGTGAAAGCATTCATCATCACTGCAGTTTCCTGATGAAGCAAAAACTCTTCTGAGACTGATAAACGCTAGAATAGCCAAGTGGTAGCAGATGCATTGCAAATCATTTTATCCATGAGCAGCAACGCACATTTTATCCATGAGCAGTAACGCACAACCTGGTGATTGCATAACATTTGCAACAGGATACATATTTTAAATGACAGGCTTTTTATCTACAGGTGACTTTTCTTCTGCATCTCCTGTCTTTGCTTCCACAGTATGTTTAACAGTTATATTAGGCTTTGTAGATTTTTCTTCCTTCTGCATGGCAGACAAATCATCATGATTCTGTACTTTTATTGCTTTTGCAAATGCCTGTGAAGGTATCAGATGACGTTTTGCTGGAACTGGTGCTTCCGAATCACTGTCAGATGAGATGGTGATATCTGAGTCATCAGCTGAGTCAATAACAACTTGTTCATACTGCAATAACCGATCAAGTAGGTAACTGTTATCACGAGATACTTTTAGCAATCGATGTTGAGACTTTTCCAATTCAGAAGAGAGGCTCTCATGCTCATACACTAAGATCTTCAGTTTTCTTTTTAGAAATTTATACTTTTCTAAATAATCTGTTGACATTGTTCTCACACTTCAAAACACAAAATCATTTTTGTCAAAGCTTATAAAGGAAAATCAGTAGTTTTAAGCTTATACTGGGATATCTAGAAAATTTACTTCAATTTACAATCTTCGATGACATAATAAAATATCATTGAAGCAAAATAATCGTATATTCTTTACACAAAATCTAGTAGTATTTACATTTGGCAAGTAACACTTTGCTTACTAGTTCTATAAAATTGGACTTCCATAGACACTCTTGGCATGTCATAGGTTTTATCTGTAACAACTACAGACATGACTATCAGCACATATATATACACGGATAAGGTTTTATCAAATTGACTAACAGGTGAAATTGGTAATGAAAATGCTTGTCAAAAAGGAACATTCACACGTATAAAATTGTCCGTCAAAGGAAAAATATTATATCATATTTTAAGTAAGAACAGATTTAGCTGATGTTACGCACATTAACTACATACGCTAATCTATTGATGGGCAAATTTGGTGTATTTGCAAGTAACTTGTCTCCAGAAAGGTCATAAGGTGGTAAGTTCGAATCTATTAGATAATTTTTACATAAGAAATTGATTTCATATGACAATATGCATCTTCAGTCCTATAATCTGTAAGCAATGCTTACAGATCAAATAGTAAAAGGCTAAAGTAAGAGCAGAAAATGCAAAAAAAATTCAAGACCAAAATGAAATAAATCAGAACAAGCTGCAACAAATAAAGCTGCAACAATTAACCAACTAGAAAATGTCTTTCCCAAATAATTGCTTTCATATGAATTCAAAACTACAGTATCTGATGCCCAAAGTCTAGCCATGCAATAAGCAAACAACACTGTTGTTATGATTCACAAATTGTTGGTATAATGTTTAAGATAAATTGCTTACATGATGTCGGAAGCCAAATTGTAAGGAGTACATTTAAAGCCATTGCTAAATGCTGTTACGAGAGCCACAACATAGCTGGCTCACTGGGTGGTGAAATAAGTCAAACCATGCTGGAAGGAGCATCGCCAAAGTTTGTAACCTCATGTTGTTGAATTGATGTTAGGTCCCTTTGGCAGTACTAGTCTGCTCACATATTCCATGCCATGATCAATGTACCTACAGTCATCAAATATCTTTGCTTGACAACTTTTATGCAGCGTATCACAACCCAACCACCTTGCATTTTACCTCTTTGTAAAATCAAACAGGGATTGAAAGACTACAAATCTTAATTAAAAATTTGCACAACTGCAACAGTCTACAATTTATTATGATAAACATATCCGGTTAATAGATCGGGACAGCAGCAAAACAAGTATAGGGAAATAGTTATTAACTTTCATGCTGAGATGTCTGGTTGTTGTATGATACACCACAATGACTGACCAGAATTCAATGCCTTTTCCAAGGAGTACTTGTACACGAGAAGCAAAAAGATAGTGTGTGACAACAAAAAATTGTATCCCAACGTTAGTGGTCTTCATTTACATAGAAAATTAAGTAAAAATAATAAATTTACAAATATTCAGACAAAGAGGGGGCCTCCAAATCTGACTGAGGACCTTTTTTAGGGTATTTACAGTAGACACACCCTTGATTTCAACATTTCCATTTTCAACATTGATATTTATTTAATACACCAAACAAATTGATCTTCCCACGACCCATAGCTTTCTGTTATCTTAGCCACCATTGCTAAATGCATTGTGGATAGCTTTATTGTTAGCATTTGCCTTGGTAAGCTGCAGTTGTGCATGTAACATTGCTGAATGCATGCTCATAACAGGCAATGTTCATAGAGGGTCTGTTATGAACGGGTCTGTTTTGAATGGACCCCGACTTTTCCATGTGAATAGCCAACACAGAACTGTTGCCAGAAAGTCTTCAATAGGGGGCTTGACATTGACCATTTGATATAAACTTCACTGATTTACAGTATTTCATATTTCAAATAGGGAGGGCTTGGTGCTTTGTTTGGGGGGATAAACCCACCAAAGCCTTCCTGTGGTAACGGGACTGAGCCAAGAGCAGTCAAAGTATAGCAGCTCCCAAAGCTAGATCATACTACACCTTGAAAAAGCAAAGTACTTTCAAGTTAATACTTTGAAACGCCAGAGAACCTGTAAAGTTAAGAATTCAGAAAAACTTGCCCCACATACCAGAAATTTGAACCTAAATGCAGGTGCATGAAACGTTTTAATCCAACTTACTTTTTGATTAAACTCAATCTCAAACTAGCCAACCTGACCTCATTTCGAAGCTGGTGTTGCATAGGCATAGCCAGGGGACCATTGTTCCCCAAATGTTTAGCATATAGTCATTTTATGCTTTGAAAAGCGGCGTCCCAAACAAAAATACTACTGCTCGTCTAAAACCAACATTTTGGCCAAAAAAAATTTTTGGGCTACACTGCTGTAGTGATGTAGCCTAGACACTTTAAATGAAGACCCTGGCTATTGAAGGACGGTAAGATCTTATTGCAAGGTATGTACTTTGCCAATTAGGTAGGCATCATCAGCTCTTATTGTTAAAGTTTTTAAGGCTACTTTTGGTATTCATGCTTCCATATAGTCATGCATCCAGAAACGAACAATGCTTCTTCAACAAACCACAGCTCACGAAAGGCATATTATTATTTATTATTTGTTTGTTTATAGCAGACACGAAGTCCATAGTATGAACACACACACTCTGCAGAACGCAGGTTGAAAAAACAGACAATACAGAACGGAGTACAAGACATTGAAGTCGGCGAAATCACAGGGT
>Ga0210059_1004648_pt1 | contig 22178 bp, 15 predicted proteins | sample Ectturendosymbi2_FD_188042 | JGI IMG/M metagenome (GOLD analysis project Ga0210059, IMG submission 188042) | Ecteinascidia turbinata endosymbiont from Florida, USA - Sample 2 (SPAdes) (version 2) | ecosystem: Host-associated > Tunicates > Ascidians > Unclassified | place: Key West, Florida...
AGTCACAAAACTCATTGTTGGAGTCACAAAACTCATTGTTGGAGTCACAAAACTCATTGTTGGAGTCACAAAACTCATTGTTGGAGTCACAAAACTCATACCGTCGAGTACAACAACCGTATAAAAACCGTTGTTTAAACTCATCCCCAGAACTCACCACCGACGCCTTTTCCTCATCGACAATCTTCATTTGCTCCTGTGCGCGGATCCGAGCGAGGTCCTCGTTCAGTTTATCAACCGACTCCTCCAAGCTCCTCTTCTTGTTCTCAACGTCGCGCATGTATTCCATCAGCGACTTCATCTTCGCTTCGTGCTGGGGGGGAAGAGGTACGACATGAAGATTAGCGGATACTGGTGTTTGGAAGTATACGTTAATAAACACGTGTTCAAGTCATTGAATGTCAAAACAGCGTCTATGATGGAGCCACGACGTTGTATCAGCTTTTATCAAGCACTTCATAGTTAATCTATGCTAGTGATGGTCAGGCGGAACAGCGGAAATAAGTTTAAAATCAACATTTATTTTGAACTTGTTTAGCGAATCGTAGCGAAGAAGTTTAAACTGCAGCCGCTATTTTACGATTTTTGACAATTCTGACGTATCAAGACCCGAAGGCTATGAAACTAAAACAAGGAAATTAGAACTGATCTCATGTTCTCCACTTCCAGGGAGGATCGCGTCACAAGGGTATTACCCCCGACATGGGATTAACTGACGCCGTGAAACTTAATTATCATTTTTAGTCACAGATCGCCGAACGTCGCGTCACGCCTCGCCCCGTTTACTCCCACACTCGCACCACCCGAACATTGTGCTTTCCTCAAGTGAAGCAAACCAAACAACGATCGCATTGTTACGTAACACTCGCGCAGCGCGGACTGGACAAAGAGCGGCGTCGCTTGCTCGCGAAGTTTAAATAATTCATGGTTTCTTTTCCTCCGCAACGAAATGTTTACTTTTCATCGCAACAGAGAGGTGTTCTGACGATGAAGCAAGCTTGTGTTGAAGAACTTACACGTCACAAGTTGATTGCAACTACCTTGCTCGCGCGCCACGTGCGTCCTTAACACTACGACACCTACTTCCGGGTTTCTTTGATCGTTTCAGCAGCGACAAGAACAAAGGGGGCGCGCGTCAAGCATGCGATAATTTTCATTTTCTGTTTTTTTTTTCTGTTTATCCACGCAACCACAACGTCCGCCCCACCACAAAGCTGCTTCTTATCGAGGACTTTCTATGAACGCTCTTGTCGACCATCTGTCCAAAAAATTCCTTGGGACCGGATGGTCTGTGACCTTAAGCGGCCGTTGAAACATGCAACGAGGTGTCGACAAGGTTGAATTTCTGGACCCAAGTGTACAATATCGGCGCAAACAAGTTCGACATAACACTCTGGACCAAGAGAAATGCTTTGCAAGCTGCTTAAACTACCCCCTCCCGCAATGCATTACCATAAGATGCCGAGCATGACAATTAAAGATAAAAAAATCTAGATACATAAAAACTTTAATCACATCCAGTTGGAATACAAAACGTTAATCAAGGAATAACAAACTAATTCGTTGAAAATGAAATATCTTCACAGTAAGGGCTTCAAACAGGGTCCGATATTTCCGCGCAAAAGATTTCTGAAATCCAACCCCCCACCTGTTGCACGAGGAGGTTGGACGCCGAAAGTTCGTTCTCAGCCTCCTGTAGCTTTTGTTCGTTTTCGTCGTGCATGGATTGCAGGCTTTGACACTTGCTGGCGAGCTGCTTCACCTCCGACTTCATCCGGGACACGAAGAGACGCGTCATCGTTATCTCCTCATCGAACTTCTCGCCGATGTTTTCCGGGATTTGCTGAGGGGGGACAGGGGATGTCAGTCGTTGGGTAACTTTCTGCACTCAGTATTTTTAAACAGTGAAAATGACCATGCAAAAGTTTGGTCGGCCCAAACACTTATTTCGTAACTTTTTTCAGCTTTTTCTTCAGCAAGGCTGAAATGCAGTTTTTTCGCCCCAAAAATCCGCAGTTGTTCGCGACCCCGAGCTGCGGTACTCACGTGATCGGTGTTGCCTAGCGACGACCCGATTTCGCCGAGGTCCTTCAGCATCGATGACATCATGTCGCCGACGCGTCGCTTGTGCAGATCGCTGACTTCTTTCAAGTGCGAAATCTCGGTCTGCATCGCGCTCACCGCTTTCTGCGAGGGAAGGAACAAAACACAGCCGGTCAAAACTTTGAATAAAAAGGTCGCCTACTGTCGGATTTTATGGCCTTTTCTTAACGCACTTTTTCAATTTTACGGATTTTACCGCAAAAACAACAGAAGGGCTGGGACAGCCTGTTGCAAACGAAGCCACAACCTTTGTGCAAGCTTGACACTACCTCGGAATCGAACCCACAACCTTCGTATTACAGTTCAGGCGCACAAAGCCAACAACGAATTGGTTGTTAAAGCAACCGCAACGCATGAGTGAGCACAGCTCTTGCCTTTTAAACAACCGCAACGCGTGAATGAACACGGCCCTGCGAGCACAAAACCAACCGTTTTCACAGACAGCTCCTCAGACACTTGGCCCAGTTCCTTTGTTTTATCTTCAGCTATTTGAACTTTCCTATCATAGTTCAAGGCCAGTTCTTCCAGGGCTTGCAAGACATCCTGCACTTCTTCTTTGGCTGATTCGTTTTCAGCCTGAAATTGATATATATGCTTCCTGAGCAGCGACTCATCAAAATCAGCTAAACCTCATGGTCGAAGTCGAAATCTGATCACTGTTCTTATTTCAGTTTTATCGAAAAAAACGTAAAGAAACGTTCTGACTTTTCACCACAATTCAAACAATATACAAATCTTGAAAAAAAGAACGATATGGTTCAATCTGTTAACAAAACTTTGATCTTTCGCGGTGAAAAATTACGAATGTTCGCAAACAAAATCGGAAATATGTGCCTTTAAATAAATGTTCACTTTCAACTCTAATAAGAAACTATCCAACGGACGAATAATGAATTATGAATCACAAAATAATAAATTATTATGTCATCATTACAATCTGCATATTCACAAACCTCACAATAACAAATGCGATACTGCAGCACAAGCCTGTTATCCTCACCTGCAGTCGTGTCATCTCCTCTTGCACGCTTTCGTAGTCGGCACGGGTCTGCGTGATTACCTCCTCCTGCTCCAGCATCTGAGCCTTGAGCCGTTCGACGAGTTGCGACGTCTGGTTTATCTCTTCATCCTGGGGAGGTGGCACGACGCTTTGTCAGCTTAGCGCGAAACAATGGCGTTTGTTACGTCCGAAACAAGCGAATTTTCAAAAATTACCTTGTCGTCGAGCATCTTGTACAAGTTGTTGCGTTCTTCTTCGAGCGATGCGGCGGCGGCGGAAGTGACGAGAGAATCGTTCGACTGGAGGGTCGTTATCTGAGCGAACAAAGGAACCCATTGTTCACGTATCAATGATTATCACAGCATCAAACATCGGCCAACAAATGTTGTTTTGGATGGATGTGATGAAAATCTGTCATCCGTGTTACTTGCAGAAAATCAGAATTAAAAATTCAACACGTTTCTGGCTACGAGGTGAGGGGGGGAATGGGATGAATAGGACTGCTGTGGGGTTCAGACAAAGAAGTGACCTCTCTCACGTGAAAAAAGAGTCAAACTTTAGAGAAACTACGCACTTTAACCTGTCGCCGATTAATGCAGAGGATTGCAAGCCCCCCAAAACTATTACAGAGGTTCTTTTTCTGTATTGAGACTCAGAAATTTCGAAAAAACAGGGTTCTATGCAGTGAGGTCGAAAAGCTTCTTAAGCTTTCCCTTGATGGCCAACTATGACGTGTAAATCCGTCATAAAACATATCCCGATTTGAAAATCAACAACGGTGAGACGCCTCCAGCAGCCAACAGACGTGAAGCAACCTGCTGGTTGTTGGTGATGACGGCGTTGGCGGCTGGCTGGTTGTCCACGAGCGGCGCCAACGAGTTCCGGTTCTTCGAGTCCACTTGCTCGTCCGCTGGAACGGATTCGCCTGGAGAACAAATCTATCGATTTGAACGGATCGATCCGTGGTCGAAGCGCACAGTGCGCATGTGCGGACGCTCAACGACGTCACAAAGCGATGGTTGCAAACGGATGGTCTGTGTGTGTGAGGGGGTTGGTAACAACACATAAAAACGACGATCTAATTTGCTACGAATCTAATTATCAACTGGGGGTTTTTACACCCCCCTGAACACGGCATGCACTTGACAGTTAAAAAATGACAGGACACATTCCCTTGAAACGATTGCCGCGCCATGCAAACGACAAACAACTCACAGAGCTGATTGCAATTCTCGTCTACTGGCGCGCATTTGAATAAAAACAAAAACAAGCCGTGACGTCAGCGATACGTTAGCTTATATAACAAGAAATGCAACGTCATGAAAAACAAACTTTGAAACTTAGTTGTAAGTAATGAACCCAAAACGGAAATGACGTAAGCAACATCGCCCCAAACAACAATTGGTAAATTCAGTCTGGACTTATAAACGCCTGGGAATGAGTGCAAGCAACTTGTACACCTTTGCAATGGGCGTGTCGCCCGGCTTTGCATTGCGTGTCGCCCGTGCAGGATGAGATTTAATGGGATGTCATGTTATGCTGCGACAGATGACGTTTGCCTAACCCAAGGGTTCCCAACCTGGGGTACATGCACCCTAGGGGTACGTTTGCCTATCTGAAGGGGTACATTTAATGTTAAGAATAGAAGGAAAAATATATAGTTTCCAAACGCTTATACATAAGCAGTCAATATTATTTTGACCACTTTGAAATTAACCGCAACAAATTTACTTATGACATAAAAATGGAGTCTAGCTTCATAGTTTTAAAAATCTAAAAGTTTTATTAACAATTCAGTGGATTTTTTTAGATTTTACTCAGCCTTTTCTTCACAAGAAATTTTAGGGGTACGTACTCATCTGTCATAATGTTGAAGGGGTACATGGCCAGAGAAAGGTTGGGAACTCCTGGACAAACCTGTAGCTCTCAAGATATAGACCCCCGAAAGATGCTATCTTATTTTTCCGGCTTGCCGGTAATTTTCAGCAGTGATAGTTTTACCGACAATCAGCTGATACATTTCCTAAGCTGATTGGCCCCTTCTTAATCATACATCTTGTTGCCCCCCCCACCCCCAGATCAAATGTATCAGTCAAAGTTACTAACGACGATGAAACTCACCGTTTCTCCACCGAGCCAGCTCTTTCTCGAGATGAGAAATCGTAACAATCAGTTGTTTGTTTTTGTCTTTTTCTCTCTCGTATTTCTTACGCCACTGATCTGCCGTCAGTTCCACGTTGGCCTGGACCGAGTTTTTGATGGTTTTCGCTCTGCGCGCGAAACATCAAATAACAGGGAGGTGTTCTTTGCGGTGAAACCTTCCACTGGTTTCGGAAAAGTTTTGCGAAGCCTGTTTTAACCCGAAAATAAAACGAAAATATGCCACAACCAAAATCAGCCCAGCATAAACAACTAAGTTTTCATAAACCGACCTTAAGTGCTTTGCAAACGAAGTATACTCTTAGGAAACAATTTCCCATCCATCATTGCTCGTTTTATATTTGTGAAAAGCCTTCTTCCTGGGAGTAACCGGTGTGGAAGTTTTTATAGATTTCAACATAAAAAATATCTCGCAAAACTGTTCATATTGAAAAATACAATCAGTCCTGTTTTCATCGCCAACTCTAACACGCTCCCACCTCGCTTCGTCATTGACAGCAACAAGAGCAAGGAACAGAAACACAAACCTGACGCCAAACAGCAGAGTTGATTTGGTCTCGGCCTCATTGTAACTTGCAGGCGAGCAGCAGATGAAGATCGTCGTGCGACAGTTTCCTCCGAGGCTGTCTTGCAATATCCTGGTCATCTTGCTGTCGCGGTATGGAATGTGAGTTTTCTGTACAATCGGTGACAAATAATCCAATTCAAATCGGTCGAGACTGTAACGTTTCGATTTGAGGACTTCAAAAAAAAATTCCCCCCAAGACACTAAATCATTGGATGCCATGCACTATTGTGGAGTGCAATGAAGTACGACGTGGGAGGTATTTGCTGTCATAAACAAAAGCTTTCCTATTGTGACATAATCTAACGCCGCGCGTCTGGGGCTAGGCGATATCACCTCCAACGAAGAGCAAGATTTTTTGCGTATTTAGTTCGTTCTTTTCACTGCGCTATACTTCGTATCTGACACAATCAAAACTGGAGCAAGCTCCTGCAGTTCTTATTTCATTGTACTGATGATTGTACCAGTGCTTGGTGAAGCGATTAAAACGCCTTTCATTTCATTTCCTACGGCCGTTATTTTTAGCATTAAGCAGTTGCGTAGACAGGAAAGTATCATCAAACACTACAAAGAGTACTGATCAAACCGGACATCGAATAAAAAAACACTTTTACCACAAACATTTTGCCGAATATTGGAGCATAAAACTGGGATAGACTAAACAGTTTCATCAACACTAAAAAATCCTTCAAAAAACTATACATGTTTTATTTCGAGACGTTTCGGATTATTCTTAATCCATCTTCAGGCAAAAAAAAAAAAATAATGAAAAACGATTTTTTTTCGGCGTTTGATGATTTTTTATCTTTTGACTGAAGATGGATTAAGAATAATCCGAACGTCTCGAAATAAACATGTATAGTTTTTTGAAAGCTTTTTTAGTGTTGATGAAACTATTTTGTCGAATGTTTTGTTTTTAATACAGCTGGTCTAAGGTAGCTACGTATGCAACGAACATAATATTTGCAAGTCAAAAACTTCAGAGCACCCGGCGATCTACAGCACTTGGCAAGCACGTTCAGGCCTAACACATTCGCACAGCTACAAAGTTCCATAAATAGCCGCAAACCTTATCGTCAGCAAGAGCGGAAATGACGTTTCCGAGCGCGGACAAAGACCTGTTGATGTTTTTCGCTTCGTCCAGGACTGTACCCTCGGCCCCCGTCTTGCCAACCTGCCCGAGACACCAACAAGAGGGTCAGAGATGGAAAACGGAGCTGGAGTCGATTCCGGCCGGGGTTTGAAATTTTTACAGGAGCAGGAACCGGATCAAAGATTTTAAGCTTTTCCCGGAAGGTTCTTCCGGGACCCAACCAAATTTTTTAAACGGACAACATTTTTCTATAATGATGCCTGATGTTTGCTGTGGTCAGACAGAATGAAATTAATCGTATGCGAATTTTCTGAAACCAACATTAGCGTGATGCTATGTTCTATATATTGATATATAGACAACATAACTGAAATCATCACTTCGTACAGCAACTGCTACCATTCGTCAACTCTCAGACCTTTTCACTTCCAGCCAGATCGACCAGATACAACTTCCCCGTCAGCTTGGTTTCTGTGATGGTGTTCTCCTGCTTCACAGAGATCAGGAAGATGCTGTGGCTGCGGGAGCTGTGCTCGTTCATGTCTGGAGGACGAGAACAATAGGAGCTGACGCAATGAAGTCAGTGAGGGCTACATCAGGTGCAACACGCAAGGGTGCTTCAAACTCTTGTATAAAGCAAAGTAAAGTTTGGCTGGAAATGTGGGAGGCAAAGAAAGTTTCTCGGTCAAGCTTCAAAACAAGACGCAATGAAGCTTGCCGCGAACATCGACTCTCTACAATGTGCAATGAACGTTTTCGATATATCCATATTTTTGTTCCTGGCTCAAAAAAACGCCGAAGTTTTTAACAAAATCGTTGCATTTATCGTCAAAATCGATGCATTCATCGTTATATGCAATGCATTCATCGTCATAAACGATGCATTCATCGTCATAAACGATGCATTCATCGTCATAAACGATGCATTCATCGTCATAAACGATGCATTCATCGTCATAAACGATACATTCATCGTCATAAGCGAATCATTCATCGTCAAACACGATGCATTCATCGTCATAAACAATACATTCAACGTCAAAAACGATGCATTCGTTGTCAAAAGCGATGCATTCGTTGTCAAAAGCGATGCATTCGTTGTCAAAAGCGATGCATTCGTCGTCATAAGCGATGCATTCGTCGTCATAAATGATGCATTCGTCGTCAAAAGCGATGCATTCGTCGTCAAAAGCGATGCATTCATCGTCAAAAGCGATGCATTCATCGTCATAAGCGATGCATTCGTCGTCATAAGCGATGCATTCGTCGTCATAAGCGATGCATTCGTTGTCAAAAGCGATGCATTCGTTGTCAAAAGCGATGCATTCGTCGTCATAAGCGATGCATTCGTCGTCATAAGCGATGCATTCGTCGTCATAAATGATGCATTCGTCGTCAAAAGCGATGCATTCGTCGTCAAAAGCGATGCATTCATCGTCATAAGCGATGCATTCGTCGTCATAAGCGATGCATTCATCGTCATAGACAATACATTCACCGTCATAGACAATACATTCATCGTCAGAAACGATGCATTCATTGTCATAAGCGATACATTTATCGTCATAAGGGATACATTCATCGTCAAAAACATGCATTGATCGTCAAAACGATGCATTGATCGTCAAGGAGATGCATTCATCGTCAAAAATAAGCATTCATCGTCACAAACGATGCATTTATTCAGATGCAAAACGGCCTCACTTGTGACAGCGACGTGACGATTAGACTTTCCTTCGTCGATCGTCTCGATCACTTCGTCGGGTGACGCAACAAAGCGCTCTGTGCAGCCTTTGACGTAAGGCACCCGATTCTTGTCTTCGTGGACTGAGAGGTTGGTCTTTGAAACTGGGAAGAAAGTTTCGAGGCCGGTTGATGAAGCAAGCACAGTAGGCAACCAGCAATGGTGTCAAGAATAACACCTGAACTTAAGCGCAACATGCAAACAAATTACACAAGTTCTGAACAGGTACGGATGGTATTATACACAAATTATCTACGACTTGTGAGAAATCTGCAGCTGTTTCATGACCTCTTCAACTATCCCACCTCCCTCCGAACAGCTAAAGTTCTGGCAAATTCAAGAACACTAACTTCCTTCAACGTTGTCAAACAGCGAACTTTCCTTGTCAAAAACCTTTTTCATGGTCTTAACAATCAAAATGATGCAGTTACTGGGCTACAACATGTGTGAAAAATATGAGGTGTTAAGCACGTGGTTGACAAATTAGAGCAATGTGTGCAGCTCAATAACAAACACGACACACTACGAAAGCTTCCAGAAAAAACAGAACGCAAAATGAAATAACGGATGCAACATTGTCTTCAATTGAATGTATAACAAAACCAGGTACGTTTCGAAATCAACCCACTTGACCGTCGATGCCTAAACGTCCATGTTAATCGCAGCAAACTTTATCAGGGCTTCACAGGTTATTTATTAAAATAGAAAAAAAACATTGAGTCTGACTTATTTCCTCAAAACCACTTGTAAGTGAAGGCAAAGGGTTCGGATTTTGATTATCCTCAAACGAATTGAAGGCGAACTTGAACTTTTTTTGCAAAATATCGATCATTTTCGCGCAGTTAGAAACGAAAAAAATATGAGTCAAGAAACATCAACGAAACTATATGTTACTCACCATCTAGTAAGTCACGTATTTTGTCCAGATAAATTTCAAAATAGGAAACTTTTATGTGGAACTCGAGATTCTCATCCATCATGTAAATGTGATTGAAAATATCGTCGATGATGCGAGGAATAATCCCGCTCAAGTTCTCTTCATGAAGGACGCCCTGAAATAAACGAATGTTTACCGAAAATATAAGGAAGGAAAACTGATTCGTCAATGGCAAGAAAAACCCCGGAATGTGAAATTCCACCAGGCCTTGGCAAAGGCTCTGATCGAGACTGCAACGAACGATATGGAAACGAGAAGTGGTCAGAAACTGTGCACGTCGTCACGAAGTCTTCCGTTATCATTGCGTTTGTTCTAAGGCCGCATCTACATGCGAGGAACGCAATGCAACCGTTCCGCTAAATTTACGTTCCTATTTAACCCGGGTCTCGACACTGGAACACCAAATACAATTTTGTAAGTCATTCAACCTTTGCAGAATTTCGCCGACAGCGTCAGTCCACAGTCAGAAGCTTCAGCGAATTGAAGATTACCCTAATCCAGTGGTTTCCCAACCGGGGAGCCATTTACAATACTCAGGGGTGCCGCGAGTTAAGACGTTTCTTGATATATCTTTAAAAATACATTTTGAAAATGTCATCAAACGTTAGAGAAAATCGCTACGGGTTCGCCACTGAGTGCCGCAAATTATATTCCAGGGTTCGCCACAACCCTGAAAAAGGTCGAGAAACACTGCAATGGAAAAATGCGCATTGGAAGTTTTACGACAGGCACAGATACTTGTTAAAAAAACTACGAACAACCATGTTTAACATTCACATTTAAGTTAAACTTGATGAAACAACACTGGTAACGATATTTTCGGTTAATGGTAGAAAATTGTGAGTAACTTCGCGTACAAATGACATCCTGTTCACTGCAGTTCGAGATGGAAGCCACGAAACGCATGGCCGAGAAAAACTAGCGAAGTGGGGCTAAGACAATAGGAAATTACACATGTACGAGTTGTTGTGATAGTGTTGACATTTCTCTCGATGAAACAACTGAAAGAAACAGGAAACGTAAGAAAAGGAGGGCGACATTCGTGCGAGAAGCATCGCACCATTGTTTATCCAGATTTAACGTTATCAGATTTCTTTCAGAAATAACAATGACGTTTATGATGTCACGGGCGGGTGAAGAGTTCGAGCAGAGGTAACAGCAAACCACAAAACAGCTGCATGGTGCTTCAAGACAAATCGAGCGAAGTACACTGCATGTGTAAAGGCCATTAGCACTTGCAAACACAAGAGTCGGCTCTGGTCCAGTTCTAACGGCTTGAACAGCTCTGCAAACTGTCGAGGTGGCGGTACAGTACCAACAGAAAAAATACACTGGGAATTTATGTGCGGTGACTTTGAAATGCTACGCCGCAATGAGTTGAACTTGTGGGCCAATAATCCTTTATTATGACAACAATGAAACAATCCTTTATTACGACATTAATTATGACAAAAGTGAAACAACCCTTCATTATTACATCAAAAATTGAATCTGAGGCACCGAGAAAAATCAGTCGTTCTTTGATCAGCGAGCGCTTTGCAGCGCACTAATCATCTTTTCAAGGCGGTATTACCGACCGCTGCTGGTCAACGACATGGACTGAGCTTCGGCTTCGATCGACCGCCCGTGTTCATTTCACAGAAGCCTGATTTTCGAGAAGGCGAGGCATGCGCTCCTGCAGTGCGGATGAATATTGCTCCCAACTTAAAAACACAAGAAAGGAAAGCTCGACCTCGCGCAACAGAGCACGTACCTCCATTGTATGGGTTTTTCCACTAGAGGTTTGTCCGTAGGCAAAAATCGTGCCGTTGTAGCCTTCCAACACATCTGAAACACAGCCCAGGTTGGTGCTGGCAAAATGCAGAAGACATGCAGCAGTTAACTTGGATACACAGCACCGGATGGCAACTGCTGCTCCTGAATGTTTCTTTCAGTTTGATGCGTCACGTGGTTTTTGTTGTTAAAGACGCTCTGTTGCACTTGACATGCATCACTGCGCAGGGAGAACAAGCGTACAAAACCATCAACGCGATATCCATGCTTTCAAATTTTTCGCATGTCATGCGCAAAGTGATTAAGATATTTAGTTCCTCAACTACTGTAGTTAACGACGCAGATGGAAATGTCATCAGATCGACCCCTGTCGAGTTGCTTTACCGGGTGAAAATGTGGCGTTGCGTTGTAGTTTGATACCTGAGCAGGTTCGCACAGAGCGTCGAGCAACTGACTGACTGCAGGCTGCGACGCAACGATATTGATCTCAAAACATCAATAATTTAAAGACGCGAGTTGCAGAGAAATTCCCATGTATCGATCACGTCCGTGATGTTTTTCAGTGACGTGGCCGCGTCCACTGCACGGTGCAAGTAACTTCTGCACGAGAACACACGCAAACTCTCTCGATGTTATTTGCCAGTCGAGCTATTCCTCAAATAGGTATATGGGTATTCGTCTCTCAACGGATCGCATCGACAACCGCACATCAACAAACAGAAACATACAGAATTACTAAAAAAATAATTTATTTCCACAATTGAATAAATGCAACTTATTTGTCACGTACCTGCAAAAGCATATCTGTTAAAGTAAACATAACTTGCAATCATATTGACAAAAAAAGACCTACACTTGCAAAAACAGGTAATGGCCTATACAAAAATATTACTAAACGCAACTGAATCTGCATTGAATAATTACGAAAAAAATGTTAATGACCAGGAAGGATAAACCTGCGGTTAGCTGCCAACTCGAGATCATTTTGTGTTACCTTTAACAATGGGCTTGGCTCCAGCGAGATAAACTTGCTCTTGCGTCGTGGATGGTCCAAACACGCGGTCAAACGTGTATGTCTTGGCCTGCGCAGAGAAATACACAAACATTGTCAATGGAGAAATCTATCATTACCTGCCTTGCCGACATAAGTCTATCCTTTGCTTCGACTTACGGGATGGCCAAAGGTGACTTGTTCCGGCGATGGGAATTTGGGTAAAAAAATATCACCTCTTTCTTTTTCGGATGAATTCAGAGGACGAAACCGACACATCACCTGCGCAATGAAAACCTGCATTAAGCAACAAGCAGAACAGGCTTTTTGTATTCCTGTTTTTATTGGTACACATTGATAAGGTTGCCAGCTTCGCGAAACCACATTTGTTGTTAAATTAGTAAAAAAATACCACTGCTGAGACACTGCAGCTGATGCCACTTGGTGGTCATCTGTTGTGTCTGAGAGCTCATTGCCTATCATCAAAACCTTTTACTCAACTAATTTAAAATACGTCAGTGCAAATGCAGTTCTCCACACAACAGCTCTGGTTAGACTCTTTAACAACTCAACATATCAACGACATGCAAGAATAATCACACAGAGCATATGGAGGAGCACCATTGACATCGGTATGATGGAAAAGTTGGGTATCTTTTTTGATTCGTGACAAACATTAGTTTTTTATGTAACATATTTGAAGTGCCTAACTAATCCTTAGTTCATAAAAAAGCGCAGCACCACTAAATCATATTCTAAGTTGGCCTTGTCAAAATCTCTTTCAAAAACACTTTTCAGGTTGATAACTCATTCTTCTACAAACATTCAATAGGAGAAAAATGCTACTTGCGCTGAACAGTTGATTAAATTTTTATTTTATGTTAACTATTTATCATACTGCTGCAGGCTAAAAGATCATGAACACTCATTTTGCAGCATGGGTTCAAAAACAGCAACACACTGAGTCATTTCTACATAAACAAAAACACTATCAACTAAAGCAGGACAACATGAGAAGAATCGGAAACGAGTCTTATCCCAATAAAACTCATCGTAGAGCTTTGCTTGACTTAGGTTGCACCACTCACTCAAACACAATGACATTTGACCACTCAAATCATAGTCGTTACCTTAATGCTGCACTCAGCAGCTCCTTGGTCACCCATCGTTTCCAGTCAATCTATCAAACCTATGATTCTGCAAAAGTTATGAAATAACTTGTAATACTAAAAACAAGCCTCAAGCATATAACCAGCAAAAATGCTTACTGCACTACATAAGATAAACCTTTACTTAAAACAGCTGTCAAATGCAAAGTGCAATCACAAAGTATGCAAAACACCAGTTTCACAGCAAATCATGAGTTAAAGTTGACAAACTACTTCAGTTCAATATTCATCAGAGAAGTGACTTAAATGACAGCTACGGCCGTCGCTTCCTGGCCCTGTATTCCCGATAAAGTATTTTGTACTTGGTCGGGATGCAGAAATAAACTGAACTGAATACCACATTTTCTGGCCAAAGCAATTTAACTGATGTAACATAAGCATACCACATTTATGATATGTCATGACATGTTCTGTTTGAAATAACAAGTTTGAAAAGATTTTACATTTTTCAATTGCAAACGCAAGTGTCAGCAAACAGACTTTGCTATGGTTACTAAAATATTTTACATTCACAGCACCATATGACTTTGTTAATTTCAAATTCATTCAAAAAACGTATTTCCTGATGCTTCCAAACCTATTAGACTGAGAAAAAGCAAACAAAGGGAACGAATAGGAGCCCAACAGCCTGATGTATTGGTTCCTATTTTCCACAAAAACTCTTCCATTATGTTTCACATACTGGCTTAATTATCTTAATAGCTCAAAACCAAATAATTATTTATCTTTGCTTTGGCAATTCAGAAAATACAACTCCACTGTGATCACAGTACTCTTAACTGAAACCAAGTGCAGAAACAAATTTTTCAACATACATACTTTCCTCAAAAAATTTTTTTTCAGCAAAATGGATAGAACAGATTCTTCTCCACCCCATTAATGTATTGTTGCAACCTCTCCATTGGTGTTGCACTGAATGTGTGATTCAGCACAAATGGGATGTGTGCTAGGAATAACACCCATATATATATGTGGCATGAACAAGCAATGATAGAGTGATTGTGGCAGATGACCTCTATTGTTGCTTGCCACCACAGTGTGAAGCTTTGCGCACTTGCCACTCAGGCTTTCCGATCACAACAGTGTAAATGGCAGAAAGTTAAATATGAAAAAAAACCTGACTTAATAATTGCAAGGCGTACAACAGCTAAAAATAATTTAGAATAAGAGATGCCACTAAACCTTCTACACTTCCTAAACCTGTTTTTTTTGTCATAGACTGAAATGTTTTTGAAATGACAGAAAAAAATTGTCATTTCGGTCAGAATATCTGAAAATACAGGCTAATGAACACTGTCATGGTGAGTTTTAATACAACTGTGAGACAAATAACCAAAATGTTTCAGTGAATAAAAATACAGACCTAACTTATGCCCCAGTCAACCACCACAATAAAATTTGTACTCAGCAGTATTTACAAAAATTGAGATGGTGAACATGATACAACAAAATCCTACTTAGCCAATTGGTGAGAAATATTACCAATTTAGTTGAAACACAACATAATTCAAATTTCAAATAATTGCTTTTCAGCTTCAGTGCTAAGATGATTTCAGCAGACTTTTGTGCCATCTTGTTATCAAAACTTAATCAATACAATAATGATTATAATAAGTTTACAACAGTTAAGAGGTAGTTCACAACTGTCAATATTTTCACATGCATATAAACTGAAGGACAAAAAATATTATGTTCAAACCACCAGTATCTGAACAACATCAGATGGCCATAACTATAGGAAACCACTGAGTATTTTGGCAGTACTACAATAAAAAAGTGGACGGAATATCAATGAAAATTTTTTCCAACCTTTGCCATGCAACAGTGATTCAAACCTTTCATACAGTTGAATTTTACTTTACCTGTTTACAGAATTAAGGTTATCAAAATGCGTCTATTCTGTACACTCATAATGTTGAGCACTGTCCCTTACAACTCTTTGATGTTCAGTTTGTGATTTTGTTGTGTATAAGTGCAATATTAGATGAACATAGGCACCAAGATTGAAGTTTGTATGGGCAGGTGAAGTCTGTGACATTTCAAAGCTAGAAGTCAAAACCTGCATCAATTGGCAAAAAATATTGGTTAAACTATCCCTGAATGGTTTTACACGTCCATAGAATAACTCTCACACTCATGTCAATTTTACAGGCAACTCACAGTTCAAACTTTCAGTATCAAGTTTGTCTGTCGCAGTGGAAGTTAACAAGAATTCAACCCATGTTGAGTTGTGATCAATGAAGATAATTTATTATTGCAACGAAGGGCACTACTAAAGGTATGTTTTGCCTCACAGGTAGTACAGGGCAATGCAAAATACATGCAGAGCAAGCACATTAAACTCGGAAATAAGTGAGCTAAAGTTCAGTTTTCTGCACACAGTTCCAAAAAGGCTAATATGAATGAGCTTAGTACGCAGAGGACCAACTGTTGTTATCATTGCTCTGTGATGTACATTAGGCATGGATGAGTTCTCAAATTGTGCACTTTACACCTTCGCAGCTGGTATGATTTGGCATATTTCAAGCTGTTTTCAGTCGTTTACAAACTGCGACGTCACTCACAAAAAAATTGAAACCCAAAACCAAAAACATTTTTTTTCATTGTCAACTTGAAGACTTGCCGAGTCTTTTGAGGGTTTGAACAGTTTTCTAGCACAATTGCCTAGCAAGTTATGCAGTTGCTAAGACAACCAAAAACTGCTTGACTTACGCTAATTCTTAGGTTTGTATATTCATACACCAGCAGCGAACATGTTAAACATGAAATAAAGATGGCATCACACATGTCAGAGGGTTTCATGTGTGACTAAGTTTATATTGTTTATATGCAAAAACTAAATAACTGGGATAAATGCGTTCACTGTTCAGTAAAGATAAATTAAAGATAGTTTCACATATAAATAAAAAGTAACTTGTAGAACTTCTGCAAAAGAGCTTAAGGCAATAAAATGTTACATGTGTGACACAAAATTTGTCAAAAAACAGTTGTCATATTTCCGAAATAACCTGCAAAATGGAAATTCCAAGCATTGAAGAGCACACCATATCTCCTGCACTCCACACTGGACCATTAAGTAGTTGTAAAAACGTTTTACCAACATCAAAACAATATAGAAACAACTAAGGATGGGCATTTAGGAATAGTAAATCCAGGATTTAAATCCTGGACTATCTGAATCGAAATGCTAATATAAACAAGGTAATAGGATTCGGTTTAGATTTTCCACAACATCAGCGTTCACTTGTTTCCACCACATCGAAAGTTAATGAGCACAAACAAACATTTTTTCAGCCCACCATGTCTGCATTTTTCTCTTGCACGCCATGGAAACTTAGCACTATTTCGCATGTACAAACATGTTTTCAGTCCACTCACATACGTTTTTCTCTTGCACAGCATGGGAACTTAACACTGTTGTGCATGCACAGACATTTTTTTCAGTGCACCACCTGTGTTTACCACATGGAAACTTAGCACTATTGTCCATGCACTGACATTTCCCAGTCTACCGCTTGAGCTTTGTTTGAAATAGCAACATGCACAGCCTTTATAAGTCATTGAGTGTATTGTTTCCTGCATGTTTCGAAATCAGCTGTAGTCATTTTGTTAACATACCATCTAGACAAAATGCCTGGAGAGAGCAAAACTATGAATGAGCAGTTGCTATTGCAAAAAATCTTTGCATAACTTGCTATGTGAGCCTCTTCAAAGAGATATTTTAACAGTGCAGAAGTAACTGCCACCAAGTTGCGATCACAGTTAACATGTTGACATTTGGAAAACCTCACTGTATTGTACTACATCAGTGACGCATCACTTCACTGTCATGATACACCCCTTGTGCCAAAGGTACTCAGCAGTAATGGCGATCAAATGCCAGATGCTGCCACTGCAAGTCTCTAATGCAGGTGGTTTGGGACAGGCAACAGCATTTCCCTTCTAATGTTGCATATGATTATAACAAAGCAACCACATTGCTGCCTTGCCAAAAACACACCTACCCAATATCTGTAAACAATACATTGACATGTGCATCAAACGCACATGTTTCGGAGTCTGCTACTTGGCAAGTGCTAGACCCTATCAAAGCTGTCAGTTGCACAGTCAGGCACACACAGAGCTAATTGCAACATAATTGCTTAGTGTTTAGAAGACGCAGTCTCAAAAATCATGTTCGTTTTGTTTTGCACATTAGGCGTAAGTTTTATCTGCTGTTTACACTGGCTAGGTAATGACAGGACTGAATAAGGTTTATGCCAATTTTGACTTCACGCCTGTTTTTTTTCAGTCATAGACCGAAATGTTTTTGAATTGACTGAAAAAATTAAGTCATTTTGGTCAGGATGTTTGAAAATATAGGCTAAACACTGTTATGGCAAGTTTTAATAGAACTGTGAGACAAATGACTAAAATATTTCAGTGACCAAATTGTCTCAGCAAAAATAGACCAAAATGTTTCAGAGAAAAACAAGCCTCACGCCAAGTATTAAGTAATTAGTGTTCCCACAGAATTTTGAAAATAAATTTCCAGACTTTTTCAAGACCTTTTCCGGACATTGTCTGGACATTTTCTAGACCTAACATTCCTGTATGACCTACGCAGGTCAAATACAGGCACTGTAAAATTCAACATGATATAACTAAAATTATATCAATCTTGAGTAAAATATTATGAAAATATATATGTCAAAAGATCAAGTTTGGAAAATAATATTCTTTTTCCATACCAACAGACCAAACAAAAATTTTTTCCAGACTGGAAAATGACAACTTTTTTCCATACTTTTGAAGACTGCATATGAACCCTGAGCAATGCTGGCTTGTTTCCACTGAAGCTATATTTTTACAAGTTTTTCAAATGGAAATGCGCATGAGCTAGCCTCAGAAAATGTTGTGACATTGTCTGAACAAATAACAGTCAAGAATTGTATTTCAAAATCAGCTTTATTGGAATAACAGTTGACAACGTTGGGTCCAGTTGAAGGATTCCAATACTTCTTTGTCACGATTCATTTTTACATCACATTTAGAGCTCGACTGCTGCATCGGCATGCCGATACATATTGGCCAGTATGGTGATGTTGCTGATCTATCATATCAGCAAAATTCAATCGATATCCATCAGCAATATTTGATCATGAAAGGCGCTACGTTATTGTTCTGCACGGAGTATTTGGAATCCCAAGTTGCTATGTAGATTTTAATGAAAACTTCAGTGAAATACTTCCGTCTAGCGGTTGGACCCAGGTCAAGTATCAGCAGCCAAAAATGGCCAAAAACTTGCCTTACTTATGACAACACTCACAGAAAAAAACGAAACCCAAAATCAAGAAAATTTTTTTTCATTGCAGATTTGCCAAGTCTTTTGAGGGTTTGAACAGCTCTCTAACACAATTGTCGGAGGAGATGTTCCCGTTCAAAACACATGCAAACTGCTGGATTTTATCCTTAGCCTACCGGAACAGAAGGTGTTAATAAAAACATTGTTCTCTTTCTTTACTCCGACTACTTATGGCAATTTGTTACTCAAATACTGTAATCCAACATGCTGCAACTCTTTCATATTAGTAGGAGTTTTAGCTTTAGGTTTGCACTTAGGGTTTGCCTGAAGTTCACACGGTGCAGACAAGGATCTGCTAACAGCTTGCCAGCACTGAAATCAAGACAACACTCTTCTATCAGAGTGAGCCGTAACAAACTTCGTTAGGCAAAACAGATGCTGCCTGTTCCTAATTTATTGCAATCACAATCTGCTTTTTCATGATTCGTCGTCACATTTCTTTTGTTTAGTGTGACCTATATACTGAAGAAAAAAATGCACTATAATGTCTTTAAGTCTGTGTTTCAGGCAGGGATGTAGAAGCGGCTATGTCATCAACCACTTCCGCTTCCAAAAGAGCCTGGACTCTAACAGAGCCTGGACTATATCTCATCTATGAAGTTGCTGACAAGCATGATTATCAAAACCAGCAGCTTATGATATACAAGGGCACATTACTAATTAACATGATCGCATATCTTAGTATTTGTCAGCACGGTACTGCTACTCTGCTCTTACAAAAAACACAACCTAGTAAACTGTCTTCAAAACATATCAATACAAACAGCACTTACAACAACCTGACCTTAGCCTAACAAATATCAAGCTAAATTGCATAGCATACCGTTCAAGGTAGTGGTTCTCAAACTTTTGTGCACGTTGATCCCCAATTAAAATATACAATTTTCTATAGATCCCCTGGCCTAGCCCAACAGTTACTAATACAAGGAAAGTAGCCTATGCGTCAAAATAAATTTGAGTGCTTTTTACTTGAAATGCATGATAAAATACCACACAATCCGAAAATATGCTTGGAACTTAGGGCCATTCAGTGATCACATTTGACAGTGCGCGTCTGCACTCGATTTCAGGTTTAAGGTCACTGTTGTTGACAACTGTCGAACCCAGATACACAAATGAATTCGCAAATTCCACAGCATTCCCATCGATGTTTAGAGATGGAGGATCGGGGCCTTCACCAACATGCATCAGTTTGGTTTTGGCCCAGCTGACCTTCAAGCCGAGTTTACGTGATTCGCGATCGTAAACTGAAAGGGCAGCTGTGAGTTTCTCGATGTCATTGGACAACAGAATAGTGTCGTCAGCGTGTTCGAGATCGGAAAGTTAGAGGTTGCCGAAAGACACGGCCGGGATCTGTGCGCAAACCTGTGACATGAGATGGTCAACAATGCAGTTGAAAAGGTCTGGAGCAGCTACATATACTTGTCTAACGCCACTGTTGATGTTAACCACTCTGAGAGTTTCCCGTTTATGCGGACACAGCTTTGGCAGTCTCCGTAGAGCTTTTTGAACAGCCTTAGGATCTTGCCAGGCACATCAATGCATGCCAGAATTGCCCATAACGAGACGTGGTCGACGGAGTCGAACTCAGCTTTTAGATCGATGAAAGCAATGTACAAGTGACGGCCTTTACGAAACTCTTGAGTCTTCTCAATGATGAGGCAAAGAGCAGATATCTGGTTGATCGTTGAGCGGTTTGTCATGAAACAGGCTTGCTGTGGCCGCCTGTAGCAATGGATTGCTGGGAGCGAGCGACTGAGCAGGACACGGGTAAAGACTTTGCCAGGAATGGAGAGAAGGGTTATACCTCGGTGATTGCTGCAGACCAGCTTGTCACTTTTTCTCTTCTAGAATGGCAATATGATTCCGCGTGTCCAGTCCTCAGGGAGATTTTCAGAGTGCCAGACCTCACTGATGATGTGCGTCAGCCACCGAATGATATTACTGCCACCGGCTTTAAGCATTTCAGACGTTTAATAAAATGCTAAAAGCTATTTAGACTAATGCTAAAAGCTATTTGGACTGAGTTGGCAAACACATATGTACAGTGATATCTAAGTTAAGTTCACACACGTTTAAGTTCACAACCCAGTTAAGTTCGTACAAAGTTATGAAAAAACCTGGATTCAACTTTTTCAGCAAATCAAACATGACAACTGGTCATAAAAAATATTAAACACTAAACATTATGTTGCTAAAGTTCACGATTTGATGTAATTGTTCAGAAAGTTCATTTGCTTTCAAAATGGTTAGTGAAGATGGAAGGGGCAGTTTGGTCGATGCATGTTACCAATCCAAAGAAATACCTTACTATCCAGCTCTGTTAATCTGCAGTCAGATGCACTAACTTTTTTTGTGTGTGTGTCTTCAGACATAAGGGCAAATAACGTTTGCACATAACTTCCCGCTTCGCACAGACTTTTGTACAGCAGCCTCACTCTGTACTGTCGTGTGATGTTTCATTAACTTGGATCAGTTGGATGATTTGACTCAAAATGACTTAAATGCTTGGCTGTGCCTGACATTGTTTGCAGTGATGCCAAGTTATTTTGCAAAAACAAGCAAGTATATTTGTAAAACAAGCCAAAAATCGGTAATTAAACCATAAAACAAGCCCAACATGCGTTGGCAAGAAATTTCAACAAAACGAAACATCAGCAAGAAAATCAAATAAACAAGTAGGGAGGCAAATCTGAAAAAACAAGCCGAAAATGACCAAATTTTCATGAAAACATGCCCAATATGCTGTAAGCAGTGAATTGAAACAGCAAAAGTGTGATAAAAAATGCAATTTTGCAGCTGATTGTCAGCATCAATTTTACAAGTGCATACATGCATGTACACTATGGATAAACAGAGTTCCTTGCTGAATTGCAGACGTTTGCTGTAGGTTGGACAAGCTACTACGCATCTTTTCAGCACTACATTCGCAGGAACAAAAAGTGATTGTAATGTAATAAACACACTGTGACCAGTGACAACCTGGAAATCTATCCTTGAATTTTACATTTAGAGGTCATTAAGGTTTTTAGGCTGATACTAATGTTTTTCATTAATATTAAGTTAATACAGGGTGTTTCACAATTGTTGAAACAAAGCGATTGGGCACAAATTCAGGATTTTAAATGATACCACAATGATGGTTACATTTATTGAAAGGTGAAAAGATAACGTTTTATAATCTGCAACTGTTTGTCCTCAAATCAGAAATAATATGTCAAGAAGAGTCCTAGAGTACATGCTCCAGATGTCCACCGTCGCAGAGATTTGCTCGGACTCCGACCGACTGACTCTTGAAC
>Ga0210059_1004650_pt1 | contig 22177 bp, 12 predicted proteins | sample Ectturendosymbi2_FD_188042 | JGI IMG/M metagenome (GOLD analysis project Ga0210059, IMG submission 188042) | Ecteinascidia turbinata endosymbiont from Florida, USA - Sample 2 (SPAdes) (version 2) | ecosystem: Host-associated > Tunicates > Ascidians > Unclassified | place: Key West, Florida...
CGATCAAAGGCTCAAGTCTCAGACTCAAGCCTGGTTTCCAATGGAAACTTCAGCGAAACACTTTATTCTAGTGGATGGGCCCTAGGCCAGGCAACATGAGCCAAAACTACTTCACTTATGACGTCACTCACAAAAAATCCGCACCCCCAACAAAAAAATTTTTTTTTGAGTGTAGACTAGAAGACTGGCCGATTCGTTTGAGCCCTTGAACAGCTCTCTAGTGCAATCGGCAGAGGACCTAGGGCATTGGTAAGGCAACCGAAAACTGCTGCTGTTTTTTAGGCCGAAAGTGAAGTACGAATATATCGTACACCGGCTCTCAAAGTGTTAAAAAAAACCTGGTTTATACTTCATCAGGGTTTTTTAAAGGTGTGTTAGCGACCTGATTTGGGTCCCTAGAATCACAGAAAATTATCATTGGGTCCCTAAAGATCCACATCGGGTACCTAACATTTTCCTTAAAAAAAACCTGACATTATACATACGCATATTAAGAAGACAGAAGTCACATTAAAAATCATGGGTTTTAATGGCAATTGAAAGGAACAGAAAATCATGATCAAAACTGTCTTCATGTGACAAATTTTTTTATAGGCTGTGTCTACGTAGCTGGCAACAGCTACGCAAGATCAAACACTAGATAGCCGGCAACATCAAAACCAAAAAACCTAATGTAAAGATCATCTGCTGACAACCAATATTCAGACAAAAGTGCCCAAAGTGAAACTTAAATCTACCTCACCTCCAACTATGGCTATGCAAGCCGAGTTGAGCAGTTACGACACTAATGATTTATGATCACGTGACTAAGGGCATGGTTGTACATTACTTGCAGTTAAGGCTCAGGATTTTATAGTTTCGATACATTTAAAGTGGGTTAATATGAAAATGTGAACTTTTTGTTTAAATAGCAATAAAAACAACTGAAATGGACAAAATACCATAATTGGGAGCTATATTAGCGTAGTTCAATCGACCTAGGAATATTGAATAGGCTAAACTACGCAACCCTATATTTGTATTTACCCTACTATGTAAAATTCTTAACACTAGGTCTAAAACCCTAATCCTGTAAATTCTAATCCCAAAACTCTAAACCTGCAAATCCTAGACCTAAAACTCTAAACCTGAAACTAAAGCAAAAACCCTAAACCTGAAAGTAAAGCAAAAACCCTAAAGGTAAAGCTTGAAAGGCAAAAGTGTAAATGCCCATTTACACTGAAGACAAGTCAGGAGTTGCCAGGCATAATCCTTTGTTTCTTCTGTTGAGTAATTGTGCACTTTGTACAGCTCAGTATGGCAAATCCTGGAAGCAATAAAACAAAAGAAAAGATTGCACCAAACAAATCCTGGCTGATTATCAGTGTAAACCCTAAACCTGAAATTGCAACCTGAGCACTGTTAGAAAAGTGTACCGCAAGCTCCAGTGTAGTGCAGACATCACCACCAAGGCCACCACTCTTCCATTGTATGTTCACCCTACTATGATATAAAGAAAGTCTGAATGTGCTTTCTGTTTGTGGTGACTAAACCTAACCATGCGGTGAATCACATGGGTGCCAGCTACCTAGCAGTTGACCTTGCATAGCCAGTGCTGGCTGCCTAGAGTCTAGTAGACACTTCCTTTTTTAGAATTTTCTTGATTTCATGAAGATACTATCAAGACACTATCCTTTTAAATCAAGATACTGATGAGGAGTGGATATTACACAGGCGTTTAAAGCTGATACCACAAAAGATTAAGTATTTTTGATAGCTTACAAACACAAATGTGATAAGCCTGACTGAACAAACCTTAGGACAACTTAGCATTGGTACCTCATGGTGAAACCCCAATAAGTTTCAATACTGAAAGTATCCACCATGCTGAACTTGATGCTATGACCAAGCAGACTAATGTACATGTGCAGTAAGAAATAAACTATTTGCAGGTGGTAAACTGCTTGAAATTTTCATCTGAGCTATTTTCTACGTAAAATCAGCAACTTAAAATGGTTATGTCTTCATATAATTTGGCTCTTCACACATTTGCAGAAAGTTTATTTGCAAATGTAACCGTGTTGCATGATAGCTGGTTGTGGATGATCATTGCTAAAACATTATAAACAAAGTCCTTGTAGAGGCCAAGCTAAGGCATGTTTCACTACACTGGACAAAGTACAACTTGCATGTGGAGCTATGTTTTTTAAAAACCACAACCTATGATTGGTTATGTTTTAAGCAAGGAGTACAATAACATGTTGAAGATGGCAAATTGAGGCTTCTTCTTGCTTATCTCACAATGTGACTTCATGGCATCTGTAGTCAGTACTGCCATAGTGCATTTTGTATGAATTTAAGCAAATGACGTGGCTTATAAAGCAGTTACCGTTGAGTATTTTGGTGTGTTGGAAAATAGCATACCGATAATATTGTCAAATGCCTAGCTAAGTTCAAAGATTCATTTATTTCATGCTACTTGCTAAAAACAGTGCCATTTCTAGTTATTCACTGATTTGTCCCAAACAAAACTTTTTAAAACTTTTACCACATTTTGCAATTTTTCATGAAGGTCATTTATGGGAAACCCAATACTTTTCTGGACAAAATGAAACAACCAATTAACATTTATAGATTGAGATTTCTTATTCAATCAACAAGACACAGATTTATTTTTCGTTTTTCTAATCAAAGTGAAAAAGTCAGCTGAAGTCCATATTCACAATTTTTTCACATTGAACAGATGCTGGTTTGTGTTAAACGACCAAACAGAGAAAAATCCCTCAATCACATTTGATGCTATGACCACTTAAATAAACTATTTTTATTGTTCATCAGAAAGTAGATAAGATTACAGCAAAGATGATCTTTTATTTTCAGTAAAACCATACCACGATAGGTGTGTTACTTTAAATATTTTTCAAAAATTCTTATTTCAGTCAACAGCAACAATGACAATGTCATGTGGATTTAAATTGTCAAAATTAAAATTTGTTTTACTTCATATTTTAACAATACCAGATCTTTTGTGTGCTGAAAAGATTGTAGAGTTCAAATAAATGGAATACTTTTTAGAGAATAGAAGCATATCAATCAGTAAATGCTGTCATATGAGTTTTATCTGTTCATTCATAATGCTTTCGTAACATATCATTTATTGATAAAAATTTTGTGAAAACCAGATGCGTTACGTGAAAGTCTGGAACATTGTGAGAAAAGTTATTTCATACTGCCGGCTGCCACCAATGATATCATTTTTGTAATATATTTTTTCCTTCCTCCAATGATGCCGTTTTTGTGCCTTTGTACTATGAGAAAGGTTATTTCGTACTGCCTCCAGTGATGTCATTTGTCAATTCTGTATCATGCTCAGCACTCATTCTGTTCATTTTGGAACCTATCAAACAACCCTTTTCAGCTCAAATAACATATGTATTATTGCAAATCTAATATAAACACAAAGCTAACTGCAAAACAATCATGCTGAACAGTGGGAAACATGGTCAATAGAGCATGAAATTAAGGTGAACAGTATTTGATGCCACAAACTTCTCTGGTTTTTTCTTGATTCTCTGACTTGAACTTGACTGTCCAAGAAAAAAGCTGCGACATGAACAATTGTCACACTTTTAGTGTATATTCTACGGCAATAAATAACGACCTGAAGCATACCAGCAACACATGGATCACGACACGGATTGTCTCCCTAAAGCACGCAAAATATTAACATAAATAAAAATTAATGTCACCATCAAGTATTTTTGTCCTTAAACATATCTTCTTGATTCATGAAAGTGGAGCTGAGAAATTAGTTTGTTCCAAAAGTGGAACTTCAGCAAAATATAATGCATGATGGTTATAATCCAGATCTGACCAGATAATTGGTTTCATGTTTCCTAATATCATGATCCAATAACTAAAGTTTGTACAAATTGGACTTGGAAAAAGGCTAATTTCATGTTCTGAAAACTTTTTAAAGACCATGCATCAGGGGCTGTGGAGTCAGAAGGATTTTGATCCTGAGGAGTCAGAGAAAATTTTTACAACTCCTACTGCGGGCTGACCATTTGCTTGCCGACTGTGACTTGCCTGTTTGTGCCACAAACGTGCATAAGCTACACAATTGGCAATTTAAGTGGCTTAACATTTTAACAAAACAGGATCATGGCTATTCAGAACAACTGCAGCACGTTAAGCTTAATACCCACACTTGACTTGATGTTTTTGCACAAGGACTTTGCCCTGCAAACATGTGCTGGTTTTGATTGACTTGTCCACACTCGGCACTCCACAGTCTGATTCGAACAGAATAAGCGGCAACTAAAAATAAAAACGCACAGTGACCTTAACCCCAATAGAACAGATGCTAGGATTTCACCACACTGCCACATTGACATTGCCGCGCTCTTACTTGTAAGACTTATTTTAAACACAGTAACTTTGTTTTACTTTCTTTCTTGGCAGTTCATGGATTTTGACCTGTATAAGAGTTTATTTGTAAAATGTTCAGTTGGTCATCTAAGGAAAAAGATAGCAATACATGTACATTCAGCAAAGCTGAAGCTTGGCAGCGATCGACCATAAAAAAGTTGTGTCAATGAAGTCACTTGAGATGAGTCATGAAACCCTGAGCAGGTTTTTTGACTGCATTGTGCAATATGTTCACATGCACACTGGTAGGATTCAACACATTTTTCAATGCCACTTGTTTGCTGATACCGTTTACAAGGTATCTGCTTTAATCAAGTATCAATGTTCTCTAGTTCGAAATGTGGCTATTTTAGGTAAGTATTTTCTTTTCTGTAAAAATAATTAAGACTAAACCCTGCTTGAATTGATCATATTTTGCAAAAATATGAGATGAACAAGCATGTACATCATTTCAATACAAGCTTCTGCGTTCTTGGAAAGTACAAATGAGGTTTACGAACTCACCTGAAAAGAATTATCACTTTAAGTAACAATTACAGCTTAAGGTTAGAGTCGGTCCATGGTTTGGAGTCAGATAATTAAATTGCCTGGAGTTGGATATTGGGACTTTCCGACTCCACTCAGAAGTCCCAATTTCCAACTCTGATTCCACAGTCTTGTTGTGCACAACATTCATCAACATTGAAACTCACACTGTTTTAGAACGGTTTGTAACTCATTCCTAGTTTGAAAAACAATTTTTGCTTGTGGACTAGCCTTAATACATTTATAATTAATATCGTAGCTGTACGGAACAGAACGAAAACCAGGAAAAAATCAATAGTTTATTGGGGCCCAAAGATCTGGCAAAAAGTTCCACCGGATATCAAATCAAAACCTTTACTGCTGTTTTAAAAAAATACGCCAATCATTTAATTTGCCACTATATAAACACGTGACGCCTGCAATCCATAGATTTATAGTTTAGTAATGTTACAGAGCAACGTTTACTTGAAACTTATCTTGCATGTGGATCGTATCCATTATTTCTTGGTCTTGCTCATTATTTGGATTGTACAAGTATGATTGAGTAAGGTTAAAACAATGTTCTGGTCTTTGCTTTCGCTGGTGAGAGCAAGGCTAGTGAGCGTGTTCGTTTAGGGTCTTTGACAACAAGTGATTGGGTGGTGGCAGACAGGATGACCGAAGTGTCTTTTCACTGCCTTCCGGCCTTGTTACTGTGTATGTATTGACAAGTGTACTTGCATTAAGGCCAAAAAAACATAATTGTTTTTGTTGAAAGACTTAAAAAATAGAAATACTCTATTTGAGTTTCCATAAATACCATTAGCGGTGTTGGTGGTTCTTATAACAGCTCATAATAAGTGTTAAGTATAGAAGTAAAATTACGGGCATATTAACACAGCGTCCAAACTTTGGAACAATAGGAAGTGAAAATTAGGTGTAGACAATATGGAAAACCAGAAGGAAATTTTTGAGATCAAACCAATTAGCACATGTGGCAATGAAGTGTTCAGGTCACAATCTTCAATGAACATATTAGGTCAGGATCGATACATCTTTTGGCAATGACTATTTTGCTTGTGTTAATCAGCATGTGGTGATGGAAACCAATGATATCGGGTGGAAATATGCATCAGGTTATCAAGCTCACAAAAATTTTCATGCTTCACGAAATAAAGAATACATGTCCTTTTTCTGCTATGTACCTATTTTGCAAATTAATGGACCTATCTCACTTTAAGAATACCTTAACAATGTAGCAATGTTTCACTGCCAATATGCAAAACATATAATCAAGCCACAATATGCCAACCTCAAGTTCTGATGAAGAACTAGATTATACCCTGTTTTGCTTTGGAATTCTTGAGACACAACTGGGAATAATTTTGGTGGAGAAATGTACTGTAACAACTGGCCAAAAGAAAAAAAAACTATGAAAACAACAAATGGACGAACTGCATTTGATTTATGTCTAACTCTAACCCAAACCTGTGAACAGACTGTGTCACGCAATGACATCATGGGCTATTATTAAAAATACGTTCTCATTTTTAGCACAGAAACCACTCAAGAACGTTATTCTTTAGTTTCTTTATGTTGTCACAAAACAGTCATCAAATTTCTATTTTGCTGAAATTAGTGGACAATACAATGTATATAGGGTACTCTAAGCCAATTTAGTATTTGCAAAAACCTTGCAGCCTCGGGAAAGCTTTGGCCTTATTTTCTGTTCCTGTGCATTATGACCAGATTGAGATACCATTTACCTACGTTTCGCCCAAAACGTAGGAGCGGTCGAATTTCTCAATACGCATATTTCGCAATTACAAAAAATGAGAAAAGAAACGTCAATGTATTGCCAAGGACAGATATGTCGAATTATCCGGAATAAAAAACTGTGCGCCATTACTCACACCGCGGTTGGTTTCACCGCTTGGTTAATCAAGTGTAACGCATCGCGGTAACATATTCTGCTCGGCCCGCAAGATAACGCAAACTTGTGGTCATTTCACGTGCGAAATATGACACGTTTCAACAATTTCATGTGAAGTTATCAATAACTTCGTGCTGCTTGAGCTTCACACTACCATTCGCAGTGGGAACAACTCAGCCAAAACCATCTGAATTTGTACAATCAGCACGCAACATCTGCCACCTTGTCTTCTCTGATTCTGCCACGCTAATGTCCGCCCGTCTCGCCGCCAAGAACGAAATACCTGCAGCCTGTGCTGTCATCCGTGTCGATGCTGTGATATCATAAAAAAGAAACAGCAGTTGCTACCTCAGCCACACAACGCACCAATCACATTCTTGCTCTCCGCTGAACAATTGGCCAATGAGGATAAGTTTCAGCGGGTCACAACCTTTTGCACACGGCACATCGATACTATCATGTTGTTGTGCCCCATTTTCAATTTTGCTAGCTATTTGTCTTTCTAGAATATCTGCAGGTTTATTAACCGCTTAAACTCTACGAAAGTAATGGCAAGTTTTCTGTTATGTCGCCATATTTTTCAAGTTTGTTTCTTTCGTATGAAATCTTGCGATTTTACTCCAACTTAAACTGTAAGTACTGTAGGATTTTAGAATAAAGTACTACGGTAGTAGCTACTAGTACAGTACTACACTACTGTAGACTAAACGTAACGACGTAAGTTACTGTATGTCATTAGAGCTTAGAAGATTTCTTTGTGCAGCAGAGAAACGTTAACTGCTTTGATGGAACGAAATTCTTGCGTGGGTGACATGCTATTTTGGTAATTCCAAAACCTTAAACCATAGTTTTTGTAGTTGTGATCCAATAAAAAAATTGTGAGTTATACTAAGATTCAACTCATTTTCCTTGGTGGAGACTAATAGCTTGAATACAGTGATGCACCACTGAAGTTACTAGAGTATTAAAATTTTTCATAGACCTATGGTATCAGTGTTTTCAAAACATTTTTATGACAATCGTGATACAGATACTCATACTGTATTTGCACTGCAGCTGATACTCGTACTGTAGCATCCACACTACAACTTGGATGCTGACAATTGATATTGTCAATGCTACTAGCGTAATAATAGAAATGCGTTTTTAAAGGTTGTGTAAAGTTCATAAGGGATAAAACCTAAATATTTATGATTATGAAAATATCACTGGTTTATCCATTATGAACATAGACTTGTGTTTATTGAGATATAATTACAACTTTGCTTTTAGGTTGGTAGGTTATTACTGTAAATTCCACAGATAAAAGAAGCAAGGAATCAATCTCAAAATATTAATAAGATTTACTTTACATTAAGTTAAAGGTGTATAAGTTTATTCACACATGAAGCTGTTGTTTTGTTATGCTGCATGTGTAACATAAGTTCAAGTTGCCTAGTTTGTCCACTTTTAATCATATTCCTTGACATAACAGACCTGATCATATTGTCACCTTGACCTTAATTCACTGTATATTATTTTCAACTTGCTGTGTAAATCCGAGCAACTTCATAGGAATTGTGAATGGATAAAATTGCATGTCATACTTCTAAAATTAATAGCTTAATTTCTGATGAAGTATGTCTTGCTTGTTCTAATATGAAGCTAATACTAATATTCATAATGACATAGAAAATAGATTGCATCTTCTGGCTGGTATGTCCAAGCAGCCAAGAACAGCTTTACATAATGATTAATCATTTAAGATCTGTGTTGTGTGCAGACCAGTTTCAAAGTTAATAGTTCTTTATTAATGTAGAATGCTTTATCAACAGGTTACACAGTGTACTTTTATACTTGGTTAGTTGAAGTCAAACCTTTTGTGACTTTTTTTCTTTAAATTAGCATACTTAAGAAAATAGCATATGATTTTCAATTCATTAACAGAAACTTTGCAAGGAATTAAGATAAATTTGAACATCAGATATTTTATTCTATATAGCAAATTAGACTCCTAAAATAAATTTAATTATGCAATCTTTACACAACTTTTTCAAACTAGTTCTTTCATTGTTTTCATAACTTATAAAGAGAGAGCAAAAATTTAATACAGTATAGATTTATATGTCAGTCAGTCACTCCAGTGCTTTTCACCATGCCTATTTTGTCTGGTTGAGCAAATATATGAAATGTGAAGATGTAGACTTTGAAACATTTAATTATGTGTTTAATGTCTTTATAATTTAATGCAGGAATGGCAGCATATTGAGAAATTTTAAAAACTAAGCAAATTTTTCATTTTTCAAAAAGACCATGCTCTCACTTTATTTAAAATATATTTGAAATTGTGGATAGCTTAGTTGTAGTATATACATATTTCTTTTACCTATGCTAGTTTATATATATATATATTTTTTTTATTATAAACCATGTTCGTGGGTTTTTTATTTCTCTTGGTACAATAGGATGTTTGGAAAGATAAACATGAATAATCACCACAGAATAATTGAAAGGTTTAAAAATTTGAACTGCAAAAGGGAATTTAGAATCAATCAGACAAGAAAGTTAATGAAACATCAAATACAATTGGACAAGAAATATAAAAAAGTTAAATCAAATGCAATAGAAAACAGTGATATACAAATTTAGGTGTGTGTTCATAGACAGCAACGAACTTGAGACATGAGAACACATATCAGCTGACACAACACATGAAATAAAAGTGCAGAACAAACCCATAAAAAATCAGAGCAACAAGCATGCAATAGGTGGAGGGCAAGCAAATGTGTGAAGAATTAAGAAATTTACAGATTTAGAAGTGAGTCATGCACATACTAGATAAGAAAAGTGAGTGGGAATGAAGGTTATGAATGTGCAGCTGCTAATCAACATAAAGGCATTAGAGCAAGCTGAATCAGTTGATTCCCTGAAACCTTGCAGCAAACTTAGAGCTTATAATTGTCACGTTATGGTTTGATATCCTGTGTTTGAAATTCTTTCAATAGTTATTCAGAAAGCAAGCTCATTACATATTGATAATAGCAACAGCATTTAAGAAATGCACTTGGACAATGATTGTCATGTTTTTGATACAATGCTGTAGCTAACAGCAAAGATAAGACCACTTGCCCTTTGGTGCTCCCCATAACTTTATATACAATGCTTACCTGTTTTTTTCCCTGAGACACTTCTGGTCATTTTTTGCTGAGACATTTCAGTCATTTGTCTGACAATTGTATTAAAACTCACCACTTTTCATTAGTTTATATTTTCAGACATTCTGACCAAAATGACTTTCATGTCAAAAACATTTCAGTGCATGACCAAAAAAAAAACAGATGCATGAATCAGTGGTAGGCTAGTTATTCGTAACATGTCATTTTCATGTTGCATAACATTTTAGCAAGGCATTGTTGCTCTTAGAACCTTTGCTTTGTATCACATAAGATATTTTTGTCATAGAAAGACCACTGTCTTGGACACTGCAGGCCATTTTTTGCTTGGATTACCTAAAACCCTTATGAGATTAGTGCATTGTCAGCTAAAACCTTAGAATATGGTCTTATCATTTTTTGTATTTTGTGTATAGGTTCTTTTCTACATACTCTTCAGTTAAAAATAATTTTTTATGCAACAAATAATAGGCTAGGAGTAATTTTAATTATAGAGTGATAGGCATCTATACTTATGTGTTCTAACTCCTAAGACATCCAGTCATTGGCAAAGGGTGTTGTGGTTAATTATTTTGACATGTGTTTGATAAGTCTTTATATAAAGTTACTGAAAAGTTGCACTTTCAAGTTCCATCATTGTTTAACTCTGAACTTACTGTTAGTTCTGGTGGTGGCTACACGTCTGTCAGCAGTGATGCGGTTCGAATAAATCACTAAGTTTGTCACTTCAATGGCATTGTCATGATAGTGTGGCGGACGCATCTTGTGTCAGCTGTACAAATGGTGTTTGGTTCGGCTCTCACCTTGGCACCTTTCAGTTTGGTAGTAATGGTTGCACTTTTCGTGGGACCACTTTTTCTTTACTCTTAAAGTTTCCAAACTTTTCTGTTCAGATTTACAGTTACCGGTTAGGTTTAAGGTTTAGGTTCAAGGGTTAGATTAAGGGTTTAGGTTTGGGTTTACTACATTTCCACGAAGCCTAGTACACTCTACTGCACACTCCTTGTGCATTACTGTCAAGTTACAGGCAACAAATTAGTAGTTTTCAAATATGAAGGTCCACTGGTGGGCTTGTAGCCACTGCCTATAGTTCACTAAACGATTAACAATCTATGCTAATATGATTTTAGCAAAAATGCAAAAAAGTTTGATTATTGGAAGCAATATAATTTATATGAAAACATACTGAAAGAGAATTTAATTAAACAAAATGTCATATTGCTTGAGTAGGAAATTTATTCCTTTTGGACAAAGACGGTAAGTGCAACAAGTAAATTACTAATGCTGAAGCCTGGTTTTGCCATTGGATAATGCATACCCTCAAAAGCAAGTAAGTTTACCTGAAAGTAATAAACGTAGGCTTTGATTGGCTAGTTGCTTGCACCTATAAGTACATTGCCTTTTTGTTTGTAGTATATGCTGATAAATTTGCTACATGTCTGGACTGACATCCAGGATGTTTCTTGTTGATGATATGAACTAAGTTGCCTGTATCAGAATCTTGAAACATCACAAACATGGCAAATCATGTATTGCTGTAAATGAGATCATATACTTGAAATGGTTCGTCTGTTAGTTTTTCAAGATTAAAACTAGTTTGTTCCTTTTTATGCAGGAATAAACATTTTCTGAAATATATATGTGTGTTTAAGCTCCATAGTATTGGACAAATATTGCTGTTTTCAAGGCATGCAAACTTTAATTTAAAGTAACTGGTCTCCACAAGGGTGAAGGTTTGAATCAATGAGCAAATTTTTTTCATAGGAAATCAATTTCACATAATACATGCTGAGATTTTGCTGAGACTTAGTTTTGATGTTTGCAGTTATGAAAAAAACTTCATGTGATTAAAAATGAGTTTAAGATTGGTAAAACTTAATCAGGAAAGCTGGATTTAAGTCTACTAGTCTAAACAAGGTTAGATTCCATAGATTTGAATGTTTTCATAAAAAGATAGTGTAAAATTACTTATTTAGGAAACCAAGCTTTATTAACTTGGTTTGTACCTTTTGCTAGGATGCTGTAAGTAGTGTGAAGGCACCCGTCTTTGCTTTTATTGCAGTGGTTGCAAGTCACTGACATCACTGTGTGTAAAGCTTTTCTCTTGCAAGATTTGCAAAAAACGTTAAAAGAATTTGGGTTATATATAAATTAAGCCAAATTCATTTGTAGTATATAGAGTTTATTTTTGACCTATGTTTGCCAACAGCTACATTTCAACTTTCTGGCTTTGGAATGTGGTATGTAGTGATGAGGTTCGACCATTTTTGTATTTCTTCAATCCTAAAAACCGATTGTTGGCTGAAGTCAGAGGTTTCTCAATTTTTCCCCATGAACACCTTTCACTCATACCTTTGTTTCGCAAACCTCCCATAGACCTGTTACTAACTTTTAATAGTGAAAAACAAGACAAAATTTTGGAAAATATTTAAAATAAACAAATGCCACTCCTAGACTGTACCATTTGGCAACACAAAGATCAACCTTTGCATTTATATCGAGCCAACCAGCATAGCTTGTCTCAGGAGACTGACAATGAGAGAACCTGTTGTTAGTCAGTCCTGGAGCAGGAGATCCTGCTTTTAAAAAAATTGAATCAAACCACTGGTATTCCTAGCTTAGTTATTTGAGATGGTCAGGCCTTTAATTTGATTTGGGTTATATGCATTGCCAAGACATGTTTCCACTGCTTTCTTGCATTGTGGCAAAATAGATTGCAGCTGCAGATAGCATTCTGGTCACTAAAATTGAGTGTAAGTAGCACTATCAAGTAAGACCATCACAAAGCCTCATTGGTGTGCAAACAAGGTTTGTATTATAACAGATAAATGACCTTACACACGAGTGTTATGTATTATCAAATAACAAACTTTGAACTAGTTGGAACAAATTGTAAATTAACATAAGTATTAGTTTTTGCTAATAGGTTTACAGGCAATTTGCAAGTATATGTATTTAAAAGTAAACAAAGACTACTTATCCAGTGGAATACAGTACCTGTTGCAAAACATGAATTACATTTTAGTTAATAGACATATTAGATATCACACAGTGTTTTATGTTATGAAAGTTGTTAAACTTCTTGCTAATCTTATGTTCATGTCATAGTTACTCTCCAAATTGACTGTAAATTTTTTTGGAAAACAAATGAACATTCAATATTTGTTTATTTTGTTGATTGTGTAGCATAGATGCTCATCTTTGTAACAAGCATTGTCTATCTTTATTCTAGAATCCAGCTTTGAGCAGATTAATTAAGAATGTAAATCAGGTAAAATCAGAAAATGTTGACCATGAAACAGAGCAGCAAAACCAATATGATATCATATCAAGACTTGTTTTCACAACCAGCATTGTTTAATGTTTTTGTGTTGTTATTTTGCATACATGGCAAAGTAGTTGCTTGTTGGTGTCAAGGGGCTAATTTGGCAATGATCTGTTGACAATGAGCTGCTTGCAGTTTTATTGGAGGTACAAAATAATTAAATGTTTCTTTTTTGTATGTGTTATGATAAACAGCAGCTGCCCTACCAATTGTTGTGCTATGAAGTACCATTGCATGGCTGGACCTCTAAACAACCAAGTAAAAAACATGATGGTAATTAAAATGAAAACGTGTCAAAAGATAAAATTGTTTTCAGATTCTAGCTAAAAAATTAAGGACAATGTTAACTTTACGTGGAGAACTGTATGATGCAAGTAAAGCTTTAGTTGATTCTGCCTTATTTTGCAGCATCAGTATAGCTACCAATAGATTTGTGCATGCTACTGTAGTGGTGGTGGTGTTATATATTGGACGTATTCAATCATGAGCACCTTTGAAATCTAAGTAACAAAAATACTTACCAATGTTGTTAAGTCCGTAACAGAACGTGGATGTCCACTTTTAATTAACTTTCATTTGTGTAGCGTTCTTCATTGTCAAATGAAAATCTCTATAGGCTGATAAGTTACAATGAATTTTTGCTTCTGGCTGCTAACTTTTAATGTAATGACAAATGAAGAGACAATAGTTCGTCACAGTATATTTAACTTTTACAGTATTTACACAACAAAAATTCACACCAGTCAGTTTTGCACAGTATTTAGCACCAGTTTTGCATAACTACCATATTTGTATGATCGAATAGGTAATGTGTGATGTACATAATTATGACTCACAAAGAGGTTTTGGCTGATTTGCAGTGATGAATAACGCTTTTTGTTTGAACTTTGTGAAGGGATAGTGATTTTTTACAGTAATGTTACTTAGCTATTTTGTGTTAACAGCTGGGCTTTGTTCTATTTGTGACCACAAACCTAAGTATGTCTCTTAACAATACATCACCACCTCTACCTGTTGCTGTCTCAGTACCAATTGGCACAGCTTTTACAGTCAGCAGTGTTGGTGTGAAACGAGTGAATGCAACAAAATCATCTGAACAAACACCAGTTGTGTACCAGGCCAGCAAACTGAGTGTTGCATCTGGTGCAGTCACACAGAATTCAGCTCTGTTTGTGCAGGTAGGTCATACACTTCTTTGTGGTTGTGTTTATTGTTGTCCTTATCTGTGCAAGAGTTGATGAAAGGCATTTTCATAAGAATGAATAAGTCCTACTAGCTGTTCCTCATTGTTGAAAATGTCTCTAATTAATTGTGTAGTTGTTTAGATATGTTTATGTCATTCCTCAGCGTTTCTGAATTTTTGTAATTTCATCTCATTTTAGTAAAATTAATCTTAAGTTTCATCCAACCAAATTGTTAATCTCGTGGTGTTGGAAACTCATGGGTACTAGCCAAATACGAGTGAAATCTTCCACTCTAAAAATCACTTCTTAAGCACATTTTTGGCATATCAAAATGATCCCTTATTTGGTAAAACTGTGAGGACTTTCCGTAAACTGCAAAGCTGCTTTTTTGATAAAGGGATCCAAACTGGTAATTAATATTGTGTTCAGTGCTTCCCAAATTTTCTCAGCTTGCGACCCACTTTCACTGACAATTTCTGGTTCTCATTTCCCAATCTAATCAGAGAAAGTCAGCTGTTGCAAGAAGTGTTTTAATTAAATACCAGGCTTCGCGTCCCTACTGAAAGAACTACACAGTCCAGTGGCTGGGGAGCACTGCTGTAATCAGCAATCACTGTCTCAGCTTTTTAACCAGTCGTCCAAATGTCGTGCTCAATTTGACTGAAAATGATGTATCCACATGATATTTGGAGTCAACTTAAAATTATTGTAGCTTTTCTTGTACCTGACCAGATGTATTTTTATACATTCACTGAGCAACAGTCATGATTTTGTAACAGAGTTCATGTTGGGAATGGTTGCGTTTCACAAAGATCTTTATCGAAAGTTGTACTATGCCTAATATTTCTAACAAATGGCCAGTAAAATGCAATTTTGATTTTATTGTAAGCAGCATACTGTGCTAGTTTGCAGTAATAAAACATTTGAAGGGTATAAAAACAACTGGCATGTGCTTAGTTCAGTGGTTCTTAACCTGGGTAAATTTATCCCTGGGGGTAAATTTAATATTGAACTATAAATTGCAGCCAATGTATATACATTTTTATCGATCTTTCTAAACTGTAACAGTTCGTTAATTTCACATTTTCAATAAATGAGCACCATTGAGTGTATTGGGGGTAAATCTGATAATCTTGTTTGATAAAATGTAAACAAGGTTAAAAACCACTGGCTTAGTTAAATAGAGAGAGTGCATTTTTTAATTGGGCACACATTGACATTTTTGTTGCTAAGGGCTGATTTCACTTTTATGTGCAGTGAGTTTTTGATCAAATCAATGAGAACACTAATAATTCATTTTTAGCAAAACTTCATTTGTACCAGGCAGTGACGCAGAATGTAGTTGGTAATGTAAAAGTATGGGTTTGCAATGCGAATCCATATCATTGTCAGTCTTAATCTCAGTTTGTTTTGATTTGTTGCTGTTGTTGAGTTTGCCAATATAAATGTGTCTTGATCTCTGTTACTGAAAAATTTTTTCATCCAGAATGATTTTGTTGTTAGAGATTTTGAATGTTGAAATGAATACATTAAGAGCACATTGTTCTAAAGAAGTCATTGCCACTTGAAAAACAATTTGTTTAGCAAATTGATTGATTTCTGGCTTGTCAGAGTGGGAGCAATCAGCTGACAGTTGTTAAGTTGAATGAGGCATTAGTGTTTTTAGTATGAATAGTCTCACTATTTGTACATAGCACCTTTTATTTTTCCGTCATTGTAAGTCATCTCGTGCCAACTTCAGTTTGCATATGAATCATAAGACTGAAGTTGACTTAATTTTATGTATTGCCTGATTAGTGTGATATTGCATAGTTTAAAGGAATTGCACTGAGATGTTTTCTGCTTTACTTTTTTGATGATCTTGCTTTCCAAGCATGTGTTAAGATTAAAAATTGCATTTTATGATGAGCAACCCTCTGTATTTTCAGGATCCGTCGCAAGATCAACCTAATGCAGCAACTACGGTGGCTTCAACAATGGTGGCAGCTGTGAGCACTACTAAATCAATCATTTCTACACCAACCATTGTTTCCATTGCTCAACCAGCTAAACCAACAACGTCTCATGGGAGCAAACCACTTGGCAAACACCAGCTACCTGTACGTCCTCTACCAGGTTCAGGAATTTCTCATGTCCTTCCTCGATCTTCATCAAATGCTACAGCGCCTGCACTTATTGATCCTGGCGGCGGCAGCTTCGCATCGAAGGCTGTTGCATTGCCGTCGTCGATTATCTCGGCCTCGGCTAAGACAAAGGTAAACAATTGTACCTTGAAAAATTTTCAAATATTTCCAACGGAATCTAATTTACCTTAAACACTATGCTTTAGGTTGCTCCTCAGCATGTTTTCATGGCTCCTGGCCTGCGGAGTCCGGCGCCACCTACGTTAAAACTGCAGCCTCACTTTCCATCATCTGCCAGTCAGGTGCGCGTGAGCTGGTAGCAACCGATGTAGATAAGTTTTGATTGTGGCGTAACTGTCTGTATAAAACGTGTCAGTATGACGGATTAATGCTGCAAGTTAGACTTCTGCTATTTTTTGTTGTTATGCAGTCGTTCAGCTCAGTGGCTTATCACATACCAAATCAGCAGTCGACTACATCTCTTGCTGGAAAACCTATAGTATCTGTGACGACTCCACGAATCCAGCAACCATTACTTGTAAGTTTCCTTCTCTTGTTTGCGTTAAACTATTGCTGAAAGGAAGACTTACGACTTCTTGTTGCAGACAATATCATGCTTTCATAAACCTTACGAACTTCTGTGCATGGTTGTGTAGCTTCACCTTTTTGTACTGCCTTTCTTAAAGCAAAACAATAATGAATTGATTATTATTATCGTCTTCAGCCTTATCAGAGATTTACAGAAGGCTTATGTTTGTTTCTCTCATGGGATTTAAATCACTTTGATTTTTAAATTTCCGGGTGTGGCAAACAAAACTCAAGCTCTGTAGTTGGTTCTAAAACAACTTTGTGCTATGGCTGTGTTTGTTGTTCAACAAAAAAAAACAATTTAGTTTTTTCAAGGTATTCAACTGCTTCTGACGATTTTGGTTTTTAATTGAGCAACGTTTTTGTATAGTTTTGAATTTTTTAAACATTTTTCTCGTAAAAAGACCTCTACGATTAGTTAAAGATTTTGCTTCAAAAACGACGTTTCAGGTCCTCTCAAAAATGGTTGTATTGAAGTGTAAAAACTGTCGAATCGTGTGGAACAGCACATTCACATGCATGCGGTTACGGACAATAAAAATCAATGCCTAGTGCTGCTGTTAAGCTACGAATAACTGACACAGTGCTACTTGTCGATTAATGCACTGAATGATTTGCTAGCTCTGCTCCGCTAGCACACGCTTTTCTGCCCTTCAGCAAGACAACTGTAAACACGCCGGCGGAATCGCAAGAAAGCCAAGATATGTTGCTGTTGCTACAAGTAAAGCAAAAGTTCTACTTCCAAACTTACATTAACATTATTTTTAAACTATCAGGTTCGATCAATCTACCCGCAGCACCCCACACGACCAGTAACAATTGCCACCAGTCTGGATGGTCCGCGGAGGTCGGTGCACGTTGTTAATCCTGCTTATTTGCTTGCCCGCCTGTTGCTTTAGCAGTTTTTTTTTGCTTTTTTCAGACCCAGCAGCGTCGTGTACCAGCCAACGACCACCTTAAGCATAAGCGTCCCTGCCAGACCCAGCAGCCATCACGACACCGGACTGCCCCCCAGCAGTGTGTCTCGTATCACTGTCCCTGCGCAAGGTTGGAATAGTCGACGGGAGATTTAGCGTTTGATTTTATGTTTGCAAAAATTCCCGTTAGCGCCAGACTAAGATATTATTTCAGGATTCGCCTAATGATACACTGCATGTTGCCCACAAAACAGTTTGTATACTTTTCTTCCAAAATCAGGTGTATTTCTTGATTTTCCATTCGAGCATTTTTATGCTATCTTCTGAAAACGTAAACCAAACTTTGAAATAATGCATATGAGCATGAAGCAACTTTAGATGAAGTTTGAAAAATTTAATTTGAATATTTGAAAAAGAACATTTGAAAAAAAATTTGCGGGTGTGGGAATATGTGCGGGACCATAATTCTTTATTCCGATAGTTGTTTTTTACAAATCAATGTCTAAAGTTGTTGCATGGTCATGTACGTGATTTTACAATTTTCTTTGCCTACCTCATTCTAAAAAAAGATGTTGTGATTAATTCCCCCCAACCAAAAGTCCTGCATGTTTTCTTGTGCGTCCTGGTTTACAGCCGCACTCGCTTTGTCCACTTCGTCAACTCCCCGCTAATACTACCTTACGCTTGTATGCTATTGATATGTTGGCGTTTCGCCAGCATTGGCATGCGTGCATTTGTTTTGAGGGTGCTATTTGCTACCTTCAATGCCTGACTCGAACAAAATCCCGTTCACTTCTCAACTGATTGTCGGTGTCGTGTGCAGGCACTTTGTGGCGGTGGATGTCTTCACAGCTTCGTTGCATTTGCAGGCGTGAAATCGGTCTATCAAGTCGGCATCGCTCAACCCACCTCCGTTTCCTCCCTGGCCGTGTCCACTGCCAAAGTGTCGAAAAAAGTGGTCGCGCAAAGGCCAGGCGCCCCCGTCCCGAACAACGCGACAAGTAAGCGAAGTCTGCTGGCTCGTCGTAACGTTGTTGTTGAGCGGCTTTGTTATCGTTGCGACGCGCACATTGCGTCTGGCCGCTGCGCCATTCGCGGAATGAAGAAAAATCTGCCTGCTGCAATTTTGTTCTTTTTTCATCCACCTTAGCGACTGCAGGCGACGTCTTACGCAAACCGAACCCAACTCCTGATGATCGCACGGTTTCAAGTCTTGACAGATTGCGCGGTCTGAAACCTCCACTTTTGAAGTGAAAACGCTAACGACGTGCCACTCTGTGGGCCACTGTGCTTTTTCTCCTTCGCTAGCCCGGTGCTACGCCAGTCTTGGTTTGCCTCGGTGATGTTTGCTGCGCAGCCGCGAAACGTTTGGCAGGTTTCAAAGCAGGGGAGGGGACCTGCGGCCCGCGTGGACATTTGATATGGCCCGCATCAGAATTTTCGTTACCCAAGTTAGAGCACAACATCGCGCCAAAACGAAGCTCCACTATAAGCAGGTACTTAGATAGTAAGTCGAGAGGAGTCACTCTTCCTCATTGTTAGATAATGGTATAACTAGGATAAAATGAATTGCCGTTCGCCAACGATAATGCAAAATTCATGCGGACCGTGATTGTAAATAGGATCCCCACCCCTGGTTTAAAGCGTTTCTGATGATGCTGTATTTTAAGTCTCTGGGAGCTTTTTTTGGCAGTGATTGGCATTTTTTGTGACCCCGATCGCGGGTCCGGCAAATGACAGAATCCTCGCGGCGGAATGTTCCTAAAACGCTCCATCACGACCGAACTATTCGGGCATGATTGAAAACAGCGTTGTGTTGCAAACCGTCACCAGTACCGTCGCTCGCGCGCGGTGTGGGTTTTCGCATAAGCGTTGTGCGTGGGTTACCAGAAATCAAACTGTGCGTGGATTACCAGAAACCAAACGCGTGTAGCCTGCTCTACTTGACTATGCTGTTTTTTCTTACCTCATGTTGCTGGTGACGATGGCCATAGAGCAGGGTGGCCAAACCGCGGCCCACCTTGCACATTTTTTCAAGCACCACGTTTTCGATTCCGAACAGCATTGGCTGCTGCCTGCCACGTAAATATCTCAATGTATCCGGCCCTCCTGTGGCCAGGCGGTCCCGAATTCGGCCCTCGGGTCAAAAAGTTTGGCCGCTCCTGCCACAGAGCAACTGCTATTACTTGGCCCGGTCATGTTAAATAACATTTTGCTGTTAGCTGGTGATGATCTGCGCCCACGACACTCCACCATATGGTTGAGCTGAGAAGCACCTTTGTGGGAGGTGGTGCCGCGGCTTTGATAAGATCTTCCAGCTTCGTGAAAGTTGCATCTTATTTTAGCGGACTAAAAAGCTGTGCTACCTTCCGGGTGAATGAAGTTTGTCAACTTCGCTCGGGTGCTTGGCGTGCCTCAACCGAAATCGATTGCGTCAACAGGGTTCTGTCAACAAGACTTCTTTGGAGAAACGTCTAAGCTGCTTGACCCGTAGTGTAACTCACACATCGAATCTACTTCATTCTTCCGCAACTGTTGCTGCACTTGCGTGTGGGGCTGCAATTTGCAGCGAGCGATCATTTCACGCACGAATCTTTAATCCGTTTTTTATTAAGTCATGAGCTTGTGTGCCTTTTTATGAGTAGTTGCATAATCCGGATCACACTGCAACCCATACTCGCACTTTGGAGGTGTTAGACTGTCAGAACGGCGTCGTTGTGCAAGGTGTTACATCAGCATTTCCGATTGCTTTGTGTGGACGAATTTTGCTCTCAAACTTGTGCATTCTGATCTGGTTGCCACAGTCTCATTCAAGTCATTGCGGGGCATCTATAACCTTGGCGCTTAAACTGGGGGATGCGAATATGGCAGCGGCATATCGTTGAAGAGCAATTTAATGGCAAATGAAATGTTGTCCTGCTTTTTAAAGTTGATTGTGAAATGACGTGAGGCGCGAGCATCAATGACTGATGCAAAAGAGGGCGCGACTGAAAGAGTTCAAGAACCTCTGATCTACAAAGACTGATTGGATCGCAAGATCATTTCCGGCTGTGGCGATGCGATACACGTTCGAGTCGCTGCGTGGAAACGAAATCGATCGTAGTTATCTTTTCACAAAAGCTTCCATTCGTGTCGTGATCGAGTAATTTTACCGCCGATATTGATATTTTTTTACGTATAATTTTCTTAGAAAGGCAAGCGCGCAACACTAAGTGAAACGTTTTTTGTTTCTTTTGTAATTTCGCTGATGATTCCAGGATGGGTTTTGCAAAGTGCAGGAATAACATAGAAATGCTTCTTCCTCAATGTGAAAAAATACGTCGGGGTATAAAAATATAGAAAACAATTTTCTGAGAACCACTGGGAGCTTTTCCATGAACGATGCTAATGCGTCCGCAAAATCCGCGTTTCGATTCATTTCTATTTCCCAGTTTTCGTGGAATTGGCTCTGGAACGAGCATGTCTCCGCCGAACTTCTGCCAGAATCAATACCATGTGATGGTCTTTTGTCTTTTTTTCCTATCTTATTCATAGCGCGGCATGTGCTTTTATTGTGCAGCTCGCCCTGTTTCCATAGCAACCTGCGCAACGTCGACCGCTGTATCGGCAGTCTCGTCTTTCACCTACTCCGCTGCTTCCACACGTCTGGCGTCGATATCGTCAATCACAACGTCTCCTGTTCCAGTCACCAAAGTCTACACGCAACCGGTACGTGCAAGTTTAAACCGGCTCCTGCCTCGCATTGAAAGCATTTGAACTCGCGCTCACTACCGCCGCTTCTGTAAGCGGGACATCTGTTTAAGACCCTGTTTAGTCACACGCGAAATCATGCATTAATTTTAGTGGCTCACATACCAGTGCTCCATCGTTGCGCTGCAATTTTGATTGTGTTACACTGTAAATAAGCACACTTGAAAGCACTAGTGTTTCTGTATGCTTTCGAGGAATCAGTCGACTGCCATCTGCTTTCGTCTTTTTGCGATGATTCAAACTTGCACGTATCTCTATTCAAGTATGTACTTTCCACGATGGGTGTAAGCA
>Ga0210059_1004651_pt1 | contig 22175 bp, 9 predicted proteins | sample Ectturendosymbi2_FD_188042 | JGI IMG/M metagenome (GOLD analysis project Ga0210059, IMG submission 188042) | Ecteinascidia turbinata endosymbiont from Florida, USA - Sample 2 (SPAdes) (version 2) | ecosystem: Host-associated > Tunicates > Ascidians > Unclassified | place: Key West, Florida...
AGAATAGAACTAAACTGAAATAGTTTTGTATTTTTTTTAATTACACTTTTACATTTTGCGCAACACTTGAAAAAAATTGCAGTAAAAAGTTGCACGCAAAAATCGAAAATGTTGCAAAAAGTTGCAATATAACAACCCTGGAAACAGCTCAAAACATTGAACTGCATGTATTTTGAGTATTTAGGAAGCTGTAAAAAAAAGTTGCAAAAGTTGCAAAAACTTGCCCTAGTTGTCACTAAAGAATTGATACAGAGGTATCCAGTCTGGCCAATCAATGCGAACAATATTGGAAATCACTTCTGCCTACAACGTTTGGTTTCTGTCATAAAGTTTATTGCTAAGTGAGAACTGGTGTTTTAGAGATAATGAAAACTTTGGATTGCCCAGAAACTTCTTCCAAAAAAATATTCACAACTTTTTTCAAGCAAAGTTTGCTTTTGGTGACCAGTTTTGCAACAGTTTCACAAATCGCTAATCATTGTTAAATATCATGTTGCATCATAAGGATTTGTTAAACTTGAGTTAACAAATGTGACATCACAAGATTACATCATAAATGTTAACGATCCGTGAAAAACCAGTGACTTCATTGACTCTCCCCTACTTAATAAGCTCAACAGGGCTGCCATATTTTCATCGCAAAAAGGGAAGAAAAATTACGACTGTCACTCACTTGAGTGTGTCATCTACACTTACAAGTCAAATAAAAATAGTCACATTGATAAGCTTTAAGCATTGAAGTAAGACCTGCAGTGTATAAGATGTTACAAACACACAAAACAAAATTATTTTCTGGATCTATTTAACCCATATGTTTTGCAGTTTTCTTAATTTCTTAAATATATAGAATTGCCTTTAACAATATTATGAAATTGCTTGCATGAAAGTTGTTTTAATTTGCACATCAGCTTCAATAGACTGGAAAGTGGTTCAACCTGAAAATTTTCTCTTTTAGGTTTGTGGCTGCAAGGAAACAATCATTCGACATTAGCATAACATAAAGAGCCACAACGCTGAAGTAAAACTGCGCATCTTTATCAGTTTAATGAAGCATTCAATGGTATTGCACGTTGTGAAATATTTTCCCCATCTCTCATGTTCCACCACTTTGCAGTAAGTTGCATTTAGTTGATGCTCTTTTTGCACAAACTCAAACACGTTTTGGTATTAGCTTCATCAATAGAAACGTTTCTATCAAGCTGATACTACTCACATGGTTCATCACTTTCTCATTAAGTTGTTTGCAAACAAAGGAATCTAGTCAAAGAGTTGTCCATTTAGCCAGATATGCAACACATGACTCGTACAATATAGATACATTTGCCATGAATAAATCACAGTCATGTGTGGCGTGGTGATTCACCACATATAACGTTGAATTCGTAGCAGCAGTAGTAGAGTCTACCTAGTCAAGTGGGGAGACTCTATTGCTGTTACACCAAGGGCTGTCGGTTCGACTGTCCATTCAGGTGGCACAGGGCAACGCAGCATTATATGATCCTTGCCTTTTCTATGCTTTTTTGGTGCTGATATAACTTAATCGAGATGTATATCTTATTGTCTCACTTGAATCCTTGCCTTCACAGGGGTGAAACACGATACAACCTCAACAATTCATGCTTTTGACTACTCAATATTCTGTAACTTCCTCATTGAAAGCAACCACAAATAATTGCAAGTGTGTTAAATGTGCTAAACAGAATTCGCTCAGATAATTTTCAAAAAAACGCTTCAGGACAACAGTTGGTTTATCGATGGACATGAAGTATGAATGAAACTGAGTATATTTTAAGCATCCTTGGCAAAATAGGATAAAGTGATAACCATCTGGTTACGCTGTGAGAAATAAGTTTTTGACACTCAATATCTTCAAAGTTACAATGATCTTTTCATTCTTTTTTGCAAACTGTGCAAATGCAACCACACATAAGCTAATTCACTCATCTTCAAAATCATTTAGTTCTTATCTGATGTATTTCTTCATTTTTAGCATTACTAATTAGCTGTAATTACTAGAAACTACTACACTAAGCTATGTGCAATACACTGATCACCGTACCATGATGGTTCATCAGCAAAGCTAGTAAAGCATAATGGAGTCAGCAGTCCGCACTAATGCCAAAGTCATTGAGATACTGAAAAATGATATACCACTGTTATGCAGGGGCGGATCCAACTACCAACCAGTAAGGTTAGGGGAGATATTTCAGTAACGTTTGTTGGTCAAACTCTTATAACGGCTTTGCTGCTGTAAGACTGCTGTGAAAAAACCATGGACGACAAAATAAATGGCCTTATATCGCGAAGGTTGTTTTTCAAATTGTAGAAAATTGTGGTGAAAAAGGTTACTTTTCTTGGTTTTAGGATAGGCGATTTCCCCAATCACCCCCCCTGAATCCGACCCTGCTGTGGTGTAAGAATTAATGTGAAAGCATTCCTGCCTCTCCAGCTGAGAATTAACTCATCCAAAACATAGATTAATTAGACAACTTTCAGGCCCTCCCATAAACTGAGCTATGCCTCCAGCACGTATCTTGTTGCAGTTGAGTTGGGACAGCTTACTGTGTGTGAATACATTATATTGAATATATTATAGCCAGTAACGTAAGTGACTGGGGCAGAAGGGCGAATCTCCCCTCTGGCAAGCTAAATGTGAAAACCAGACCCCCAGTAACTTATATTTTGGTTTTAGCATCCTTTTGGTTTTCAGTAGGTTGTTGTTTTTTTTGTATTTTTCAGATTATTTTCCAGTGATTTAGGGTTTTAGTATGGCCATTCACAATTGAATTCACCATCATTTCTCAAGTTTTTTTTTTCTGATTGTTGGCTAGTGGACCAGTACACTATCCAGTAGGCCCTTTGTAGCTACATTTTCCAGCCTGGCTCAAACATCTAATTACACTACTGATTATAGCTATGTAAAATTTGAAAGTAGAGATCGGCCAACATGGCTTTTCTGAGGCCGATACCGATATATCGGCCATTCATGGACTGATATTTCCAAAATTTTAAAATCTTGTTTTTTTGCTTCATTATCAAAAATATGATGTATTTTCTGCCTTACCAGCTTTTTTCAAAAGCTCAAAAAGCAGGATTTATAAGTTAAAATTTTTGAAATTGCAGCAATTTCAATATTTGATTAGCCTAACTTGCTAGCATAGTATACACTGTTTACAATGAATAAACACAGTGCCATGAATAAAAAAGAATGTTAAAATAACAAAACAATAGGAACTGAACACTGAATGTAAGAAAACTGCCTACGGTGTTTAAACCCAAAAAAACAAAAACAGTGCTTGAAAGTTGAAAGATGCTGAACAATGAAAAGGAAGAAGTACGAAATGGAGCATCAAGTTAAGGAGGTTAAAATTAGTACAACACTGTATTCAATTAACTATAGCCAAAAATGAAAACATTTCCAAACAGCAGTATAACTTTTTTGTTCTTTGATAGAATGTTTCTTAACAGTTACTATACTACGTAAATCTTGTGAAATTTTGTTTTTGTATATATTTCACAAATCAACTTTTCAGACTCTTCTCCAACTCAGTGGGGTTTCAATTTGAAAAGTCAATCCAAGTCAAAGAACCAAATTTGGAATTTTTATGTAATGTAACATTAAATAACTACATGTCCTTAAAAAAGAAAAACTAGTTCCATTAGCTACTGCAACTGAAGTACTGGCACTGGTATGAAATGAAATACCTCAACTGATTTTGTCAATTCTCAGTAGTTCCATATCAATAGATTAAGATTGTCATGCAGAAAGTACAGTTTTTCTGCATTTTCACCAAATATACTGCAGTAGGTTAGCCAGTCATCTACAACATAACCCAAACAAAAGCAGCATTAGGCTGTAACCGATTACCACCCGTTTGCCAGAAGTAACTCTGTAAAAACAAGTCGCCATGACAACAACTAAGGCACACATATGCACATTTTGCATCTGATGATTGTGCAAATACCCTGGTAGTTCTGATCCAATCACAAACACTGCACTTTTAACTTGCATAAGTTGCATTTTTGCAAGCACTGCTTTCGCTAGTCGTGTTTAGGAAACGGACAACAGCAATTGTGTTGCAACAATGAACACTGACTATAGCACTGCTATTGGACCAAACAACAAATCACCACTTCAAAGTATTTGTGAAATGCTGGAGAAGCGCTTCTGCAACTTGTGTGCCACATCTATGATCCAGCACATTGCAACAGCTTGGATTGTGAGATCACAATTATCATTATCACGCCTCGTGGAAAATGTCGATTAACTTAACCCACGAACACGATATTTCAGCTTGCGTACAATATAAAGCAGCGCACTAGGCCTAATACATCAAGTTAATAAAAGCAGAATCCTTTTAAGATGTAATGTTCAACTGCTTCACAGCAACAGTTGTCATTAGTGAGTAGCGACTGCATTTTTAATCATATTCATATCACCATAAATGTTGCTTAACATAACGCAATTCATTTTTCATGCAAGCTTTTCTCAAATTAATCTGTGCTAAACTGGGCATCGATTGGACTTCTGCACCTCAACTTACAGTCAAACTTTACGTGCTGCAAAAACGTCCGGAAGTACAACAGGAGTTTATTTGTACACAACACCTGCACGTGGCAGCTTTAAGCATTACAAAACTTCGCGATGATGCTTTTGTTTCAGCTCCGACGGCTGACGCATGCTCCATAGTTAATCTTGTCAGATTGTTTAAGAAAGCGCACTTGCTAGCCTTGCTGTAAGATAACTGTCTTGACATGCTTCGTTATCCCTTCTTGCGCAAATTGTATGGATGCGTGAGGAATATAACAGCGTTTTGTCAACACCTACTGAGGCCGATAATATCAGCCGTCTTGGCCGATACAGATATATCCGTAAAATCCAAATATCAGCCGACATATCGGCCAGGCCGATATATCGGTCGATCTCTATTTGAAATGCAAAAAGGAGGACATTGCAACATTTTTGAATGTGCTCAGAGAATGTTTGATTTTCATGAAAAACATTGGACATGTACTTAAAAGAGTACGTATGGTAGTCCTACTTAACAATGCTACTCGTATGTGACTTGTGCACACGCAAAATCTACCAGAAATGAGTAGAGATGTAAGTTGATGCGTTCTGTGTGGCTTGGTGTTGCATTCACTAGATTCAGATACCTGACCGACTTTAAGGAAAACAATAAGTGTAATAGTTGTTTCGTCGCAATGTCAAATAATATTCATGTCATGATGCTACCCATAGCATCTACAAAAAATTTTCCTTGGTAAAAATGTACAAGTGGCACGCACATGTCGAACATATAGCTAAGCACATGAACATGCCCCTTTGGTCCTGGGCCCGTGCCTCCTAAATCCAGCATTGCACTTAGCTGCAAGAAGATGTTTTTGATACAAGCACTAGATCAGGGGTCCCAAACTCAAATTGCTCCATGGGCCACATGAAGACTTACAAGGTAGCCTTGGGCCCCATTACGATGCTGACGTTACAATAACAGTACCTGAACTTAAATTTGCATCTTATTTACTGCAAAAGATGCAATGAATTATAGGCAAATCATTTCTAGCCATCTCTCCGTTCGTATTAATCAATTCTAGCCATCTAAGGAGCTTGTTCACTCACTAGCTGAGCACTTTTAAACACCGGTGAATAAGCTAACATAAATGTTATTCATTTATTTTCATGCACGATTTTCCTTTAGGGAGGGTTGTGGGGCAACATCCACAGGAAAACTTAGAATACTTCACGGTCAACAGCAATTGCAGATAGTTCTGCTGGCTGCACATCAAGACGGGGCCAAGCAAGATCAGAGATGCAGTTACTCCACCTAAGCCTATGACAGCATCTGGACGCTTTTCTGTGGGTTTAGCCAGCAGGGCTTGCCTCACCATCTTTTGTTGGGCATTCTCGATACCTGGCCAAACTAACGGAGTTGTATTCTCTCAATTAGGAGAAGTAGCTCAACATTCAGGCCACGGCAAAATTCACAGCTGCACATTTCGTCACAACGTGTTACACCAGGGGCATAACGAGGGGGGCACATGCCCTGGACGCTGCCAAAAAGTTGCAACAATGTCGCAAGTTTTTCTTCAGTGCAGGACATTTGATCCCAAAATGGCTTAGGTTCAAATATGGAGGCACCAAACTTGTTTCTTGGACCAGGCGCAATCTAACCTCGGTATGCCCTTTGTCACACTGTGGACTCTTCTCAAAAATCCCAACATTGGTGCTTGCGCCTGAGTTAACATTCTTTCGGTCATTACCCAAGATTCTTTTGTCACGCACATGCAGGTGTCCAGAATGTGCAATATTGTATGCAGTGGTTTTCAACACCACGCTGCGGCCTGATACTGGTCTGGGAGGCATTTGTTTGCCGACCGCACAGAAATCATAAATAATATAGTGACTTGCAAAAGTATACCCACACCCAAGGTACAATGACATATTGCAGAACACTTGGAACTACTGCATAATTCACTTGTCTAAATTACATTATTTCAAAGAAACAAATTATATATTACAATATGCTCAATTTGGTGTAATTTATTTTTGCTGTATTTATTTGCCACACTTTGAAGGCCACTTCGTAAAAACAATGCCTACCTTAAACCAGTCCATAGCGTAAAGAAGGTTGGGGACCACTGGTATATAGCTATGATTATGTAGTTAGAAATAATTTGAAGATGGATATCTTTCAGCTTTGTTCAGAAACACAACATGCATGACTTCCAGGATGTTTACAAGATAAATGAAGCAGTGAATGCTTGAAAACAAAGCTAGTAATATGGAATATACAACTCTGCTAAAGTTTGTTGCAGCTCAACCTTGTTTCTGTTTCTTACATCTACCTGTAGCTATTTATGAACAGAGTGTACATAATTTATTTGAAGAGCAGCATTTTCCAATATGTGCTGATACAATCTTTTCAGGAAAAAACACAAACAACCCAATGAAGCTTCTAATTTATACAAAAAATATGTGTATGCTGCCAACCATCAAATGGAAATTTTTATGAGGCCAGAGGTTGTTATTTTTCTTTGCAAACTGTGTGTACCAGTGGGACGTGACAAAAAATAACATCTTCCACACTGCTACTGTGTGCTAATAAACACAGGCAGAATAAACAGTGTATCGAGGTAGTGAGGCTCACACAGATGAATTTGCCTCACAGCCATTACCCAGTACTGTATCAAACTGGTGAAGATTACAGCAATGCCATAAAAGCACATTCCTCAAGCGCTTACCTTAAATTGAGGATACTCTGCACTTTCCTGTACATGTAACACTCAACAAAAAGCCATGGAGACTTAAACCATGATGCTTCACCACCAGTTGGCATCCTAGCAAATACAAAAACGTCACAACTGATACAACTAATCTAGCAATGTATACAGATTTATAGAAAACTCATTCTACAGTTCTAAGGAAGTTCAAAAGGAGATGAAAAAAGATGTCTAGTCAAGTCACGTCAAACTGCTTCATAGCAAATATTTGTATCTTTTGCATTGCCTCTAAATTCCAACTTTTTTTAATACCAAAATCATCAACGCAAGGTGGCTGGAAGTTAATAAGAACCACCTCAAAATTAACAAACTTTAATCATTTAAAGTTATTTTATACTGCCAGTTATAAATTTTTCATCAGAACTTGCTTTAAATCAGGTACATTAAACTTGAAACTACTTCAACAACATAAACAAAACAATTTCTTGAATATGAGGTTATTCATAATAAATTTCTAGCATTTCCAACTAATAGTGCCATTAAGTCATAAAAGACACAAATGAGTCAAACACAAGTTTGAGAAAGTTTCACTGAAATATGAAAAATCCAGTCATAACCAGCATTTGCAACCAAACTAGAATAACATCACTTAATGCACATTCTAGTTCTATGCACATCATCAGCTGTTTCAAATCCAAAAAATTGTGCTGGACTCACTGGCTTTACAAAAACTTCTATGCAACAGCACTGTATGTTTATCACCTGGTGCAACAAATCATCTGGGAAATGATGGGAAAAAACAAAATAATTAATCTAAAAAACAAACAAGTAAAAACAATAAAATAATTAATTAATCCCCTAATTAGATGTTTAATTAATTTGATGCTTTTAAGCTACAACTTTTGAACCAGAAACGCTAGAAAGCTGATCAAAGGCTCAAAAGACTCAGATCCTAGCCTAGTTTCCAATAAAAACTTGAGCAAAATACTTCCCTCTTGTGGTTGAGCCCAGGGTCAGGTTACCTGAGCCAAAATGGCCAAAAACCTACACCACTTATGACGTCACTCACAACAAACCCGAAACCCCAAAATTTTTTCATTGAAGACTCGAAGACTTGCCACATCTTTTGAGGGTTTGAACAGCTCTCTAGCACTACCGACTGGTGAGCTATGGAGTTGCAAAGTAGCAGAAAAATTACAGCTCATGCAGGATTTCTAGGTACGATATACCTGTACACTGGCAGCAAATGTGTTAAGGTGAAGCTGTTTCATGAAAATGACAAAAGGCAATTTTACAACAAAAAAACAACTCATACTACCTATGAGCCTCAACTCTTTCATTCCACATTTTTGCATCAATGAGGTTGTCAACAAGGTCTTTAATTGGTTTGTCTGTCATAATTTCACTGCGAAGCTGTGATAAAGATCCTACCACCTGTAGTGCATCTGTTCGGCCATTCTAAAAAGCAACCATATAGATGCATTTTTTTGTTACTCAATATAAAGTGGTAAACTTTAATGCTACTGCCTCAGACTCACACACCACTAAACATGGAGTTTCGGAAAAATACCACGTGTTATAGCTACTTTAACGTTACACATGAGATTGCAAGTTCAAATTGATAAATGTCAGTAATGTATCAAAAACATTTCATCACAGAATCAGATGTGAATTGATGAAGAGGCTTTTACACCTGATTGCAAAATTTGTGGCCTGAATATCTTTGGTCCACCATGGGCACTTTCAATCAATGACCTACTTCAGGAAAAAACACTATTCCGTACCTATTGCATGCCAATGTATGCTTGCCAATTGTGGAGCAAATACACACAGACTAGTACGAAGCACTTACGTTCTGCACATAACAATGCCCTACCAAATCATGCATTGCATACCCAGAAACATAGAGTTCACCCTTACCAGGTTAGCCATTGTGTGAGGACCTTTGATGCCTTCTAATGCTAGAAGGCCAAACAAGTGCTCTAAAGATGCAGATTTCATCTAGATTATATTGAAACAAAACACAAAGAAATTGTCCCTTGAATTTTTCTCAAGCCTTGATGACATCATCCATTTTCTTTAACACTTTGAGAACCGACATACAATATATTTTTACTTCGATTTTGGCCTAAAAAACAACAGTTTTCGGTTGCCTTACCAACGCCCTAGCTCCTCCACCGATTGCGCTAGAGAGCTGTTCAAGGGCTCAAACGGATCGGCCAGTCTAGTAGATTGCACTCAAAAAATAAGTTTTTGGTTGGTGGGTGCAGATTTTTTGTGAGTGACGTCATAGTGAAGTAGTTTTGGGGTCATTTTGGCTCATGTTGCTTGACCTAGGGCCCAACTGCTAGGCCAAAGTGTTTCGCTGAAGTTTTCATTGGAATCTAGACTTGAGTCCAAGTCTTTTGAGACTTTGATCGACTTTCTAGCGTTTCTGGTTCAAAACTTATGATCTAAAATAAACAAATTAATTAATTATCTAATTAGCTAATTAGTCAAATCTTTTTACTAACTTACATCACAACTTTTGAACCCGAAACCCCAGCAGGTCATCCAAAGTATCAAAAGACTCTGATTGTAGCCTAGTTTCCAGTAAAAACTTCAGCGAAATACTACCACCTAACGGTTGGTGCCCAGGGCCAGGGTGGCCTAAAAGTCCTCCACTTATGACATCACTCACAAAAAACCTGCACACCCCAAGCAAAAAATTTTTTTCGAGTGCAAAGTAGAAGACTTGCCACGTCTTTTGAGACTTTTACCGGGTCTGTAGAGCATACTGGACCGGAGAATATTCCTGCACAAAGCCACGTGTGTTTAGACGTTTTTTTTTCTGAAAATCCCCGAATCCTAGCGGACGCCAAAGAGTTAAAAGGTTAACGCTATTGGTGATTTGCATTTGCAATGGTCATAATTAGCTTATGAATCAGTTTCATCAGGTTGAAGCTATCAATGTGGATGTGTCGAATTTTCATGGGCTATACATGACACAACACTACATTGTGCAAACCAGATTGGACTGGCTTAGTAACTGATCAATACGCAATTATCTGTGGAAAAATTTTGCTCAGAGTTATATATATATATATATGTGTGTATGTGTGTAGTTTTGGGATGACGTACAAATGCAAGTAAGCATTTTTGTCCATAAAACTGACTAAAAGCAAAACCAGGTCACAAAAGTGACTGATTCAATTTTGAAGAACTAACTGCTGTTCCCAATAACAAATTTAATTCCAAACATTCCAAAAACTGGTGAAATCATAAAACACTCAGAAGTCTCATTGAAAAGTAAATAAATGATGAGTTGATTTTCTGCTTCACCAGACATTCCATTTGCATTTAACAATGTTACCTGATAAATCTCTAATGATGTGCAATAACACTGTTACAAGAAACAGCTGATGATATGGCGCATTGGTATTTGGTGCAGTAGAATTTTCCTAATTCGTCACCTCAAGGGGATTAGAAAAAAGTGACAATTTAGACCAGGGGTGATGCATCTATTTGCTATCGCGGGCCACTTTGTCAGTTACCGCTGAGTAAGCTGGCCGCACAACTTTTTAGTCATACTATGAAACCTGTTAAAAACGAAAAAAATTGTTCATCAACAGAAACAAACAGCAAACAAAAGTAATAACTGCTGGTCTTGCCTGAATGCTTCGCGGGCCTCACGAAATTCTTTTGTGGGCTGAATGCGGCCCGCATGTTCGTCACCCCTGATTTAGACGAAGTGACAAATTATGCAAACAGTAAAAACTCTATCATAGAGGCTCATATACTTTATCACAGTAACTCGTATAATGCTTTTATTTATAATAAAATACTAGTTTATGACATTATGGTTGAATACAACAATTAATTCCTCTCCTCTAGCTAGACTCCTCCATTAAATCTAACACCTTTTAAATCTTGAATAAACTTCAAAGGCTTTCCGTGTTCTCTCAATGAGAGTCAGATTACACTTCACACCTCATGCATAAATTCGATAAACAAGTTACAAGGTGCAACAATTAAAAGGTCCTCAATTTGTTTGAATTCCCACACGTACTACCTGCTTAGACATCAAAAGCGAAACTGCAAAAGACATGTATTAGCTGAACAAAATGCTTCTAAGAGATAGAAAGAAGTGACAAATTGGGCAAATTGACGAATTAGACGATGGTTAATTAGGTGAACAGAAATGAAATGTACACAAAAGATAGGAATTCTGCTGGGACCTACAAAAAAGTAACGAATTGATAAAGTAAATGATGAATTAGGCAAATTCTACTGTATTTGAATTGCATCTTTTAAAATTCATGGTGTTTGGCATGCAAAAGGTTGGCCATCCCTGTTATAGTTAAAAGAGAGCATAGAAAGGAAGACAGCTACATCATATCTCGGCACAATAATTACTAATGGCAACATTTATGCACATGCAAATATAAACTTACTTCACCATACTTCTTTTCCATAACTTTTACATCTTTATGGCAACCGTCTACCAGCTTCGTGAGGATTCGTGGAACTCTATCTTTCATAGTTCCGTATGCAAAAGTTCTACATATAAAAGAAAGCTAGTTCAATAGATTAGATGCATACACAGTAAATGAAAATCAAGCATTTTGCACATGTCTTATAGCTGCATTCCATTTTTGATGAAGTTTAATTCATGGATCTATATAGGCCTAAATCTTATTTCATGCGCAAAATTTTACAAGGTAAAGAACAATACACAAACCACCATTAAAATTTCTAGCACATTTTTGAATAGAGATTATGTTACCCTATCAATTACATTTAACTTTACGTGTAACTTTTAGGAACACAGCACTGGTACTTTTCAAATCAGGGCAGTAACTTTTAAAATGAAGATCAAGTGTTATTTATTTATATTTTATTTATGTGCTTGGTTCAGGCACAAGGTCCACATGACACATTAGTGAAAAAGAACACAAGGGTACAAAACTGCTTATTCATTGAAGATGCATCACAGGGTAAGTGTTAGAGTTGGTATTTCAGGTCAAGGAAGAGGAATTAATAATGAAACAAACACCAGCAAGTGTAGTCTTACCCTTTATAGTTTGCTGACAACGGCACAGGTAATGTCATGTTAAATGAATTTTTTTGTAGCACAACAAACTCCACTGAATTAGTTCGTAAATGCAAACTTTTCACAGCACCACAATGTAGCCTACACTTCCCAATGACCAACTGTTCCAAGCATCACACTCCAGTCATCGTGGCACGACCAGCACTCCAGTCAGGCACGGCCACCCTGATCCAAAATAATAATAAGTGTTTCACCTCAACAACGAAGAAATTTCCTTTCAGATCATAGTAAACGTGGGCTGGAGCAATGACCGTGAAACCACGTGGGCTGGAGCAATGACCGCGTTTGATTGTCTTTGACTTACCTTCAAAGACCTCAATTATTTTGCTTTTTCTAACCCAAACTTCTAACCCTAACCCGACACAGTTACCTAGCAGCAGTGGCGTGCATGGGCGGGGGCGAACGGGGCGACGGCTCCGGGCATTCAGAACAGGGGGTATCCAAAGTGTGAAATTGCAAAAATTAAATGCTAATAATAGATGATTTTTCCTATTGTAAGGCTACTAACCCATTCTGCATGGATTTAATTATTTTCAACTTGTTTTTTGTCATCGCTAGTTTTAACTGATTCAAATGCCAATGATTGTCACATTCTTCAATACCAGGGACATTTACTCTAGGTCAGAGCCGTAGGAAGAATGTCCGTACCCCTCGGCTGAGGGGGGCGGGCAAAAGGGGGGACCCCAAATCTAACTGAGTACCTTTGCTACGGCATATAGAGACACCAGAACTGAACTCACCAAGAATCGATTTCACACATTTCCTTTTTCCATCTTCATATTTATCTCATACGTCAGTGAAATTCATCTTCGCAAGACCCATAACTTCCTAAAGTCAACCATTGCTAAATGCATTGTGAATTGCTTCGTTGTCAGCATTTGCCTTGGTACGCTGGCTGTTGTGCAGGCAACGTGTGCTAAATACACGTTGATTGTAAGCATTCTAATTATAGCCAGAGGTGGGCAACCGCTACTTTATAAATAGCGTCGCTACCGCTCGTTGTTAATAGCGGCGCTGTCGCAGCCGTTCCTGAATAAAAATAGTAGCGAGCTATCGCTACCGCACCGCTATTCGCTACCGCTCCTTTTGCTGCACTTTAAAAAAAGTTTTGGTCTTGTTTTACAGAAGTAGGATCAATTTTGAAAAACCTCACCTTGAAATGTTTTTTTTGTAAAAAGTTGTTAAAGAAAAAACGTGATCTGAAGAAATAGTCATTGAACAGTTATGATATAGGAAAAATTATTTTACTGTGCATGCACATATAAATGAAACACAGACTGCACAAACGCTCGTATAGAGTGCATTTAGCTTTGTGAGTCGATTGTTGTAGCAATCGGCTTTATCAATGCAAGTTTCGTCCTGTTTGTAAGTACTGAAGAGAATGGTCAAGCAATAAAAGATCAAAACTGTTTGTCACAGAGTTTAATGCGCGTGTAAATTGAATTAGGCCCGCAACCAGGATGGGAGGCAAAGCGAGCAATCAAAGCATCCCACGATATTTGTATGCATTATTTTAGATTTTCAAAAAAATGTTATGTTGATCTATGTTTCATGTGAAACCCCTGAACAAATTACCGACTACTTGTATTTTAAACTGAGGTCCTTGCTTCTGCATGGTTCAATGTATTCGCGATAATAGTTTTGTGTAGAACGTAGTTTATATAGCATGAGTCCAAAGAATGGTTATTTAGATATTCGAGACCGAATTGACCAACAAACCGTTTCCTTAACATTCCAGCTTTTGAAAGTGCAGCCTAAGTGTTGAATGCTTTAATTTCAAAGGTGTGCAATGCCCATTAAGCAGCCAGCATCAGCTCCAAAAAAATAAACCTAACATCAAAAATTGAAACCTCTCGATTTACTATAAAAGCTTTCGAGGAATCTGCCGACGGGCCTGCTTTTATCTTTTTGCGATGATATAAACTTGCACATATCTGTAGGCCTATTCAAGTTGCGGGTCCCCACAAAGGTGACAAGCAAGCGAATCAGTCAAGCTAATTTTTTTGTAGGACGTCCATTTCACGTACCACTACTCATCCACAGTACTGAAACCTTATTCATACAAAATATCCTATCATAAATTTCTTTTATCCATTATGAATTTAAGTTTCCCTATGAGTACATTCAATGGCCATACGTACCTTTTCGCAATATCTGAAAAACGTTTGCATGAAAATACGCAAAAAACACTAAGAACCACGCAGAATTTATTTAACAACTGAGGAAAATCAAAGCCAAGCGGACAGAAAACAGTTCTTTTTCTTATGCGAAGTTGCAGCATCCAAAGTTTGGTGTTACATTCGGACAACGATCACATGCAAAAATCGACATCATATGATTTGCGGTTTAGCACATGGAGGAGAATAAAATTTTAGCAAGATCGTGATGATAAAAAAAATCAATCACTTGACGTTGTGTGGCTATGTCAGGTAAGAATGTTAAATCAAATACAATTTTTTCAACACCAACTCTGCTTGTTTAGCCCAGGTGATGGCCAATTGCAAAAAATGGCATCTTGTAATTTTTACTTAACACATGGAGGCATAAAAAATTTCAGCGAAATTGCAATGATAAAAAAGCCCAACTACCTGACGTTTGATAGGGCTATGTCAGGTTTTAAACGTAAATGAACCAAAACTTTCGTCAGTGTTGACTTTGCGTGTAGAGTTAAAAGAACGAAAATTCGAGATTCGTTGATTTAAATTATGTTCAAGCAAACTCACGACAGCAAGTTTAACGCGAAGTGATTTATCGTTCATCTCAAAAGGAACAATTTTGTAGTTCTCCCAGAACGTTTGGTTTTCAAAACGGGGCGATAGGAGATTGAGTGGACGTGCTGTAGCATACTCGGAAACCTAAACCTTCAAGTGACCGGGAATTGTGATTTGGCAACGTCCACAGATGATGCGAGCTTTTTCAGCAGTTATCACTGATGTTGAAAACTAAAAAATTATTGTGAAGCAACAAACATAGCGAACGTACGCACAACACGAGTTTTACAGTAGAAAAAGTTTTTGTGTTTGGCAAAGTAGCCTTAATTGATTTTTGCTGAACACCAGAACTTTGAACGAGTAGCAAAAAACAAAAACAATGCGATTTCGGTGCCTCGTTTAATGAAAGTGCAAAATTCTTCAGCGAAAATAGTTTCACACAGGAGACAGATTTTTTTCGTGAGTAGGGAAAATTAATGATTTGGAGTACTAGGGAATGTCTCAAATCGAGTCCGATGTCTAGCAGTATTCCTTTCACAACACAAAGCAACGCAGATGTTTCGGAATGTTTCAAGTGAAGAAAGAGGGAACCAAACAAAATATATTGGTGAGTGATTTCAGGAAAATGTTTGCAAGACAAATATCAAAAGTACAACTTCATCGACGAAGATTGCAAAGCAAAGTCCGCAAAAACTTTGGTGCACAACGTTAAAAGCATGACAACTTCAAAATTTAAATGTAAATTTGTTCTGCGCATTGGATTCATTGCAAAAGCTTACTGTTCGATGCCCAGTGTTGGTTTGATACACTGTAATTAACATGGCGAGATGTTTCGATACAAAAAATAACCGCAACCATTTAGTAGGTTTGCTTGCAATCAGTGCAGCCCATGGAATACAAAAGAAGCTTTGCTTTCTATGCGCGTTAATGCTAAACCGTAAAAAAAATTGCTTTTTCAACTTGGTCGGTTTTGAAGAGTGTTTTCCGAGGTGCTTAGGTATATAACAGCTTCGTTACAAGTAGGAGGGTAGCCCAGCGAGACCGTTGAATTGTAATATTCTATCAAAAACATTTCGATTTCAGCAAAACACGCAGCGAAACAACTGATTATGTTACTTGAAAAGCAACAATGGATGTCTGTAATCGTATAGATTATGTTGCTCACGACTGACATCGCTTAGTAGACAAACTGGCGATTTTTGTTCAACGTTGATGTGCATTTTTTGTTCAGCAAAAAGTTTGTTTTTTCACGGTTGCAAAATTTTTGTTGCTGGGCTTGTGAACGTTGTAAGCATCTAAGAAAATGCAAATGCTAATGAAAACAGACAATGCTATTATTACGGTGGAGTAATAACAATGTCATTCACGGTTCTCAAAGACGATATTTTTTTCGTAAGACAAAAGTCGTCAGATCAGAAAAACGGGAATTATATAGTTCTTTTGAGTTTAGTTAGCACAATCCGAGGCACGAAGCTCAAAATGAAGACCCTGCGACCACGCTTACAAAAATAGCATTTCCCCAAATTAACTGCAATGTGAAAGAAACACTGTGACGCCTACAAGAAAAAGAAAGTTTAATGTAACATAAAAGCGACATTTCATTACAAAGGTGAGTTACAAGAAGTTTTTCGTGCTGGTTTGAACGAAAATTAAATCCAACTACGTAGATTCCAAACAGCATTTTTATCTACAGTATCATGTTGCAGCAACAGACATGAAAGCACTTTGCAAAAAAACAAACGACAGTTGAAGCAGTGGTGTACCTCGGGTTTACCGCGCGTGGGGACAAACTCAGTTTAAGCGCTCACCAACCCGTTCGTGGCAGCATAAAATAAAAGAAACACTGCAATCTGATGCTTTACTTGCAATTATCTAATTCCAGGGACAAAGTTTTCTTTCTTTTGCTGCTGAAAATTTATTTATTATTTTGTCGAAAAGCTGATTTAAATGTGTCACATATTTTAACCTAGAAAATATCTAACGCCAGTGACCCTCTGCAGGAAGTTTTTCTAGCAGTTTTGTAAACTGAATTTCGATAAGCATGTCTGTGAAGATGCTCAGTTTATAGGTGAAATTACATAAATACCGGTAAAAGCCGAAGCAGCGGTAGGACAGGGGTCAGTAAAAGTATTGAGAGAAATGCAAACTTACAAAAAACAAAAAATTCTTCACCAATATGCTTGTTTCTGTTCACCAACAATGTTGACCTAAAAAATAATAACAGAAAGTGTAGAAAACCATTCTGAAATTTGTGGGTGAGTGAATAGCTGCAATAAATTTGTTTCAACTAGATCTCGTTAACCATGAAATTCCCTATGATACTGTGATGAAACGTTAGCTCCGCCCCTTTGCCTCCCTTTTGAAAGAACAGGGAAGTAATGCCCCCGCTCTCCGTGTGTCCCTGAGAGTAACTGAAAAATACACAGTTATAACTAATATACTCAATGCTGTTGCCCATTTGCAATTAAAGTGTGCAAATGTAGTCAGGATTTATTTAAACATTCCACAAATAAAAATCATCATAATTACCTTCAGAACCGCACATAATCCATATCAACATGAAGTTTGTCAAAGCATCAAAGATGAAATAATTTCCTAAACATCAGATCTGTTGTCGTAACAACATACTACTGAGGTTTATCGCTGCTCTAAAAGCATGCGCAGTTGCATGCACTATGAATGCTGGATTCCCGTCCATTGTGACGCGACTATAGAATGAGAACGAAGTGGGAAAGTTCGCAACCCTGGCTCTCTGAAAGCATAGTGACCCAACCGTCAGTCAAACCACATGCGGCGCTGGTTGCTAAAGACACAAGCGACGCCTTAAAACATCACCAGTCCCGTCGCCACGGGGGGCTTTAGTGGGCTTAGCCCCCTCGAACAAAGCTCCAAGCCCCCCCAAATTGATATATGAAACACTATAAATCAGTGAAATTTTTGTCAAATTTGAATATCAAGACCCCTGCACAAACGTGAAGCCCCCCGCACAAACGTAAAGCCCCCTATTAACGACTTTCTGGCGACGATTCTGAACATCACTAAGGTTTTATTGCTCCCTTTGCGAACCTTGGTGATCTTTATGAGATTTTGCAACTGGGTATCAGCAACTGGTATTCGACATTCCGTAAATCGTAATTACTAGCATCCGCTGACATTTAACATTTCGTAATTGTTACGTGACATTTCAACCTCAATTTACGCCCTCAAAATGCTGCGCCCGGGGACAAATGTCTTCCCTTTCCCCCTGGCTACGTCACTGTCTTCAAGACAGAATCATAAGTTTGCTTCAAGTTATGCATACAGCCAAATATCCTGAAGTCGAAGCAAGCTACAAAAACTGTCATGCTGACATATACTTCAAAACAAAAACCGTAGTTGCACAAGTCCCAACTGCTTTAAGTTTGTCGCTGATGCTGAGTTTTTACCGAACTAACGTGGAACCTATCGATCAGGTCAAAAGCAACCTGAGCTAAATCTTTCGTAATGCTGCTAGCTTTCCACAAACAAATCATCCAAAACCAGCGCAAAACAGTGAGAAGAGCTGTTGCTATCAACGTGTGCTGACGGAAGAGCTCTTGCGAACTTTTTCCTTTGGCCACCGCTCACGCCAAAGCAGCGAATAGCGGTAGCGGTAATATGGTGATAGCTCGCCACCGCATCCGTTATTTTTTCAAAAAAGAGCGGTGCTATCGCTAACGCTGCTGGAAAATTAGCTCGCTACAGTAGCTCGCTATTTTAGTAGCTCGCTACTGCCCAGATCTGAGAATAGCCTAGCAAAAAATTTATCAGGAAGAGTATGTTGTAGGCCAGTTGCGTACCTAGAGGTACTAGCCAGCTGAAAGAGGCCCACTGGCAACGGTAAGGGGCCCCTCGCCAACATTCCGAAAAAAGTTTAGAAATGAAACTGTATCGGAATGTCGATTTCTATATAGGCCTACTAATACCCGAAATCGCAGGAAAACAACGGTCCAAAAACTTCTGAAAAACGCAAGAAAACAACTTACTGAAAAGCAAAAACTATAGCATACCGAAATATAAGCAAAATGGGGGCTCAGTTTTTGTATTTATTTTATCACGGGGAGGTTCTCACCTTTGTACCCCTGTCAGTCGCACCACTGTTGCAGACCTGTGTCGCATCCTTTCACTCCACAACAGGGGTCCCATAGGCGGATCCAGAATTTTTTAGGGGGGGCTCAAGGACGAGTTCACCCGGATTTGTACTGACTGCAGATCAGTGAAGACCCAACTGCTCAGGTCACTTTTTTTACAAACACAGTTGTTAACCATACACATTTTGGCTAAATTGCATTCTCACCGTTACTCATGCTTACTGGGACGTTTACGGAGCAGAAGGGGCCTATGGGACCCCTCCAAAACAATTCAGAAATTATTCTCAAACTTATCTAACCTTGAAAAAGTAACTTGTTGAACGTCCGAAAAGTTTTATTGTTAGCAAAACAAGCACAGGTCCACGCCGAAAAACGCATGGAGCAGGCATAGAAGTGACACAAAACTACACGAAGAAACCTTAAATGCCGCCAGTAACCTTTGTGGGCAGTCTGTGCAAGATCCATGCCTTATTGTTTTCGAAAATTGCACATGTTCATGACGTTCGGACTTGAAAATTTGTTTGCTTTCAGAAACTTTTCCGATTTTTATTGCATAATACCAGAGACATAACGAGGGGGAAAGGGGGAACAATTCCCGGGCGCGGAATCAGCGTGGTGGCCAACAAATCCCAACAATGCCATAAGCACTTTTTTTCAAAACAGTACATTTGCTTCCGAAAGACCTCAGATTCGAACATGGGTGCGGCAAACTTGTATCTTGCCCCATCATGCGTCATCTAACTTCGTTACGCTCTCTGCAATATTTTTCCACGTCACAGCGGGAAACGTGAAGTTTGTAGTGAGTCAATGACCAAATTCTCACCCATTCAATTTTTTTATACGAAACGCGACTATATCGCGGTAACGCAATTTTAGAAATACTGTACAGAAGGTTGAAAAAAATTATTAGAGACAACAGAATGTTGGTCGATGAAAAGCATCTGGTTTCGTGCTGAGCCTAACTTTTGTCCAAAAGTTGTTGCTTGCAGGCAGGAATGTATTGCTAAAAAAGAGGTGTGGGAACGGCGTTCCCACACCAAACAGAAAGGAACACTGATTCGCCTACAAGAATTCTCACACTGGATCTTCCTGTTTCACTTTAGTGCTACGGTGCTATACACGAGAAAAAATTGTCATTTATTCATTTATGCTGCTCCAGGCGCTACACGTAGAAATTGAAATGAAAATCTTCAAGTAACGTTACTATTGCAAAAAGTTGTGGGAACGTGGTTCCCACCCCACTACACCCCTGCTGGCAGGTCTGATGCTAATCAGTAATCATTTTTAGCATAGTACAGCTAATCTAGCGCGCTTCATTGTAAGCTTACCTGACATGTAGGCTACGTTTTACTGTAAGGTTTGCTGTTTTGGAATTTACGTTGTCACTGAGCTCTCTAATCTAACCTGTAGTTAACTGCATTGTAAGTTCGTTGTAGCGTAATTTTAATGCCTTCGCTTAACTACAGTAATAACATGAGCTGCACTTATTCATAAAAGCTTGCAGGAAACAATAGTATGATCTGCAGCTTATTCAACTTTTGTCCACAGTATGCTCAGTCCCGTCGCCACGGGGGTGGCTTTGGTGGACTTAGCCCCCAAACAAAACTCCAAGCCCCCCAAATTGAAACGTGAAACACTATAAATCAAGTGGAGTTTTTGTCAATTTTTAGAATATCAAGCCCCCCGCACAAACGCAAAGCTCCCCTATTGAAAACTTTCCAGCAACAGTTCTGAGTCTGCTATTTATTCCTCTTTTGTCCACAAGAATCCCAATCTTACTCAAATGAAACAAGAATTTGAATACTTACGTGCGAAGCGGCATGGCCAGCCCAAAATTTTAGGTGGGTCAAAATGTTTGATTTTAGGCGAGCAATAGTATTGTGTTTGAGAAACTGCCTCTTAAAGCACAAAATGACCAGATAGGGCTATTCTAAAAAATTTGGGAAGGCCAAAGCCCCCTGCCCCCCTGGCTACACCTATATACGTGCCGTTTATGTAAGGTATATGTAATGTAGGCCTAAATACTCCATACGAACACTTACGTATTTATATGACATTGGGACCATATTTTTTGTACAAAAATGTGTTTATTAGAACTTTCATTTATAGTGAAATAAACACATTCGGACTGCCCAAATCGAGCAAAATAAGCTTTGCATTTAATATTTTGTCCCTATCCCTGTCCAAGAATGGTTTATTTAAAGGTTATCCAAAAAAATCACCCCAATGGACGTTTCTGTGTCGAAAACCATCGATCAAAAAATGTATCTGAAAAAATTTGGGGGGGATTCAGCCCTCTTAGCCCCCCCTGGGTCCGCTTATGGGTCCCCAATGTTTTTGAAACTGCGAGCTATTTCTTGTGTACCGATTAATGCGAAGGGCTACTAGTTTGATACAAACTTATGAAATAAAAATTTCCCTCAATTTCCCTTCAGTTACTTCAGTATTGATATTCGTTAATGTGAAGGCATTGATCATGCTAATGTTTTTTTAGAACAGGCCCGCGGGCGACTTGGTGCCCGCGGGCAGGTGTCCCCTGCTCTACAAGAATGGAATATCCGGTATACAATCATATGAAATCGTATTCGTAGCCCGCGTCTGTAATATCCAGTGCATCTTGCATCAGATTTGTCCAGTGAAAACTCGAAACTTTGCACCAATGAGAAATCCAGTTATTTAACGAATAACACTGTGTCCAGTGGTGGGCCGTTCAGCACTTTTTGTTGGGCCGCGCAATACTTGTTGTGGGCTGTGTTTGTTGCGCTGGTAGCGTGGAATCCAACATAGGCTGCTGTAACAACTATATACGTAGGAACATTGATTTATTTGACGTTAACACGATATTGATATTGTCATTATGGGGTTTATTACGTTAACATAGCATTGCTATGTCACAGATAGCTGAATACAACATAAGTTTGAAATAGGGCTTTCAAAAAAGCACGGGCCTTTAATTACGACTGAAAGGGGGTGGGCATCCCCATAAGCGTACGACGCGGGGGGTCGGCGGGGCGGCCGCCCACCGGGCTTGAAAATTTTAAG
>Ga0210059_1004652_pt1 | contig 22175 bp, 12 predicted proteins | sample Ectturendosymbi2_FD_188042 | JGI IMG/M metagenome (GOLD analysis project Ga0210059, IMG submission 188042) | Ecteinascidia turbinata endosymbiont from Florida, USA - Sample 2 (SPAdes) (version 2) | ecosystem: Host-associated > Tunicates > Ascidians > Unclassified | place: Key West, Florida...
AGGCTATTTGAATGAGGACTGAGGATGCGTAATTTTACGTGAAATCGATTTCCTATTAAAAATTTGCTGATCGATTCCTTGCTTACACCCATCGTGGAAAGTACATACTTAAATGTACATTGATGTGACTTTTAACGCCACGTTCCTTTCATGATTTTGAGGGGTTGAAAACATGATTAAGCAGCGTCAATCTTAGTGCAAGGAAAAGAGCTTCAAATGGTCAAAGTCTGTCAGGTTTTCACTCAATTCGCGATTCTAGATAACCTTAAAAACTGGTGGAAGGTTTCAGTGTATGAAGTAACTATGAAAATATTTCTCCAGGTTTGCAAAGCGACTCAAACTTGCTACCACAGTCCGTCACTAGTCCACTTGCAGAAAGCAAGTGCCACACATTATTTGCGCATAAAACGCACAATTCAGAACAAGGTAGCGTCAAAACACGTTTTCACTTATTCAAACTTTATTGGGGAGTTTCACCATGACAAAAAATGTTGTGTTCCTAGTGTGCAGTCAAATGCAGCAAACACGCTAGTACAGGTATTAAGTTGCTATTCTGAGAACGTTGGTTGCACGAAACGTGTATAATTTTAGAGAAAACTGTGCATAAATCAGAAGAACGCATCTTCACTTACTTCAGTCAATAAACCACAAAACTATACTATCTGCGGTACTCACTTCCTGCTTTTTCCAACAGATCTCGAGTTAGCTGTGATTTTAAATTCCGTGGACGGTAAGTATTCGCTCGAGCTTGGGCAGAAGTAAATGTCTTTTCGCAACGTGCTAGGATCTTGAGGAACCTTTCGCAAAAAAAGATTTAGGAGATCATTGTCTGCACCAGCGTGCGGTTTGTACCTTCACAATAAAATTTCCTGAACAACTTCATAATGTGCACACTAAGCTAGTTTGCACGCCTAGCCTAATGTTTTATCGAAGTCAAATATTAGTTTGCAAGATCAAACTATTCTCGTTTGTGTTGAGGAAATTTTACACACTTTAATGTAAAAATGTACAATCGCAAACCGAGTACACCATTGTGGACTATTGCACTGGAAAGTTTTGACGAACAGAGTGGTTCGTTGTTGAAATATAGTGAAACTAGTTTTATATTTGTAAGTGACTATAAGGTTACCGTAACGCAATCTTTCGTCACACAGGTGGTAGAAATATTTGTGAAACACAACTTTCATTTTCGTTAACTTTTCAAAAAGCATGCCGCATCAGTGGGCCATGAAAAGTCAGGAAGGCCGCATCTTTAAAATTGGGGAGTGCACCCTAAAACACAACACAGACAGCATGGTCATGGTCAATCAAAACCAACAAATTCACAATTCCGCACAGGCAATTCAATGGAAAAATGTTTTTTGCTACAATTCTTTTAAAATCTGGAACAAGGTTACCGGTAGAAATGGTAGAATCTCCCATCGCTACACTTAAGTTTGTCTCTGACACAATGGACTTGTTCCGCGGGCGGAACAGAACACCGTAGGTTGCAGTGTGCCGACCAGTCACCAGTGAAATAGGTGATGAAAATTTATTTCATTCCATAAGATTTCTCAAACAAAAGTTTTCCTTATCCATGATTGACTTAGTAATAGAAACAAAGCTTTTATTTTAGTTTCAGCGAAACTACGGTCCGTAAAACTGATCACCTTTTATTCAAGGTAGTACGAGGCAAAGAAGAAGAGCAATCACCTTGAGAAGACGTGCTGCTTCAGGATTGAACAGCGGGTTCTTGCAGTACTGAAGAAAAAGAACTGATATTCTTTTCCTGAGACCTTCTAGGTTGTTCTCACTGACGCCTCTCATCAAAAGATCCGCCTCACGATCAATCAACTCAGTAATCTCGCGAGTCAACTTGCAATCGTGCTCCTGTCACAAAAACTTGCACGTTATAAACTATTGTGATGAAATCGAACTAACAGAAACACGCAGCACTGGTATAAGTGTGGGTCTGTGGGAGTAAAAAGAATATCAACATTTTTTACAAGTAGAAACACATCAACTTGCACTTCTTCTCATCTTTGACGAAGTTGCGAAACATTTTTATCACTGGTCTGGATCCGATGCAAATGCGTTTCAAGGTCATATCAAGTACTTTTGCGTGAAACCCGGTCCACGCTGCATTACATGGAAAGCAGTGCTGCTTGAAAAGAATAGATTTTCCAGTTTTGACAAAATAACGTGATTATGTTAAACAGAAGCATCTGCTATTGCTTCATTAGATTTTATCATTTCAAACAGTGACACAAATTATACAATTACATGCAAGAAATATGCAGGGAACACAAAATTGAATCACGACGTAAGAAAACTAAGAAACTGTCCCATTTCCAGCAACAAACACGCTGGGACTATTTCGACGAAAAGCGCCGCTTCTCACCTTGACAGTGTGTTTCAGTGTCAGCAACACGTCGAGGCGCTCATCCTGGGTCAGGTACTTCATGTTGATGCTGTTGTAGATGTCGCGCATCTCCTTTGCTCTGATCGTGTACTGCGTGTCCATCTCAGTGTAGCGGCCGTCGTAAGACTTCCAGCGTTTAGGTGCAGCTGCCTAACAAGAAAATCCGAGAGAAACACCGACTGATTTCGGGAACCAGCATTTGGATCCTTACCAACGGAGAAACCAGTGTCTGTAATTCCTGAATGAACTGACCTGCATTAAGTTGATTTTCAAAAAACGAATTTTTGCAAGCTCTAGGATCACATGACGACCGATAGCTGTCGTTTGAGCTAATGATTTGAGTTTTGTCGTTCCGCCTGAACGTTTTTATCATCCCAATAAAACAAAGGTGAGGTTGCAAGACGATGATAGAATTCCAGTAAGTCACAGCACACAAAGCTTGTCTCGCACAGAAACGGATCTGGATATTTTGAACCAACTATTCTGATTAATGGTGAAAGTGTAACATTTCAAAGTAAGCTTCGGCAAGACACAAAAAAAGGTTAGTAACGAAATTTCACATTTTGCTCTTTTCTCAAAACTTTTAAGTGTGTAGACCTGCCATACGTTTCTACCAATGAACTACTAAAGCTTCGGCTACGTTTTGACAACGAGAATGGTTCTACAATACTAATCAAAAAATGGGCAATAGCCACAAAAGTACAATGATCACGATTGCGCTTGCAACGCGCGCCTCTTCAAAAATTACGACGCAATCGTTTTTCGGGAAACGTTACAACTTTAAAAAGTTGGTCAATTTCTAGCAAAAACAAAACATGAATCAACAATACCAAATTTCAACAAAGTTGCTGGGACACTACCTCCTTTCGCATTGGGGACCTCGTGCCAGTGCGACCCACGGTTGTGCGGATAGGGGGACGGTTTTTGGGACGCATGATAACAAGGACAATTGATTTCAAAAAATAACTATGATGCAAAACCACTACGATTTTACAATAGGGATCAGACTGTGATGTATATGAAGAGATCAAACTCTCTCTTCACATACCTTGTCCAGAAACCGCTGTATGCTCTTCTCCTTGTTTTCTTTGGTCGCTTCGATTTTGTGTCGTCCAATAGAAGCGATCAACTGCGTCTCCTGCTCCAGCAACGCACAAAGCGCTGCTTTTCGTTCCGGTCCAGACAATTCTTCGTTTATATGACCCAGCTCTTCCAATCTCCACTCTATATTGAAAATGAGAATTGCATTTGTTGATACTTATTTTGATTTCGCTAAAATGTACACAGGTGGACAGCGAGCCGACAACTTTTGTTTACCAAGCAGGTCTACCCTGAAGATAAAAATGTAACACGCACAACGTACAAAACACCTAAGTACAACCAACTGGTCAACAGTAATGAGCGCAAGTGTTGCAAAACAATACCGTATGTGGCACAACCACATTGAAGCAATTACGTGCAAAGCCAAGGTTCGTTTGGCTAAAAAAATAGAGCAATGCATTATTTCCAAAGATGCAGGGCAGTTGATAGTCAATTTTGATGCGAAACATAACCAACACCGGCACTCTTCGAGTGGAATGGTTGTTGCAGATAATGACACCAGCCCGTAGCCAGGTTTTAAGGTTTGGGGGCAAAGTACATTTTAGGGGCTTAATATTTTTGTTTTTATTATATGTTGATTAAAAATTTTCTGGGCACAACAAAATTTAGGAGGCACCAAAAAAATTTTGGGGGAAATGCCCCCGAATGACCCCGTGGCCACGGGCCTGTAATGACAGCCCAATTTTTTGTCAAGTTTCAACTGAGACAATTTGTTTATGACATGTTTGCGATGTTATAACAAACCACCTGCAAACTGCGTAACACCGCGCTTTTGCCAGCCATGAGCACAATTGGTGTATGTAGTAGAGTAGTTTGCATGCGCCAACAGAAGACTTCCAGTTGCTATTGTATGAGGCCAAGATAACCCAGTCATCAGTTTTATTAGCTCTTATTCGCAGAGCAGCCATAGTGTGTCTCAACGTGATGGGTTCGTTAAATATCTTCTTTTTAAGGAGATTTTATGTCAAGCTACATCAGGGTCTGGGCTCAAACACGCAGTCCGTGAGGGCATTTTGCGCGGCAAGCCATTTTTTTTGAAATTTTCAAAAATTTGAAAATTAAGTCATTAATTTTATTCGCCGTTGTTTCCTTAACTATTGCAGGTTTAACAAATGGATAAAATAACATTTGTAAAGCACTTTTAACTTTGTGTTGACTTTTTATCACTGTAGTAAAAATTTTCATAATGCGACACTCGGGTTACTTCAAAAAGTCCTCATTTTACCACATTCAGTTAAAACTGAATCAATCATTGGTAGGAATGTTTTAAACGTTGTGCCCATATTCGTATTTCGTGCAAGCACGTTTTACTGTAGCCTATTACATGTTTACTACTAAGATATATACATTCTTACTAAGATATAAGTGTTGTCGTTGAAAGCAGTCGCTGTCCTCAAATCATGAGACAATGATGTAGGAGTTGCTAAACGTTGCTACAAATACTTCGCACGGTGAACGTTTCTCGTGGTGTCTTTCCAACCAGAACTTGAACGAAAGGCTCCAAACAGCCTTACTTGTCTGCTGACGCCCGTGACAACTGCAGAAAATTTATAAATCCCTATGCGCGTAGGGTCTCCATCTGTCGCGACGTTTCCGAGTGTCGCGCAGGTGTTGTCGCGTAATCGTATTGCCTTTTTATGATGCTGTAGTAAATTTCCTGACGTATGATTTGTGAAGTCCCATTGGCAGGCGATGCATCATTGGTCACGTTTTGCGTTTTGATTTTCTTGGGAATAGTGACTTTCACGCGCTATAAAAAATGAAACACGTTTTTTCGTTCGTTCCACTTACTTTCCAGTGCAGCGTACAGCAAATCAAAATCTTCCTTGCTTTTTGGATTCATTCTGCGCTCAAACTCTTTTCTGATCCTGCCTTCCTTCTCCCTTCTTTTCCTGATCTCCTCCTGCCTCTCCCACTCCAACCGACGGTCGCGATCCATTTTGAGCTCAGCAACAACATTGCGCGCTTGCCAGCGGCGAAAATATGATTGAAGAACTATCACCTGGAAAAAATACAAGGAAGCAAAACTGAGCCTAAGCAACAGAGGCATAAACGTGCGGTTTAAATTAAATAAATGTACAACTAAACGCAAGTTTATATACTTTAGTACCCAGCGAGGCCCATTCTTTACGAAGTTAACTGGTTTGCGGCTTACAATTCATCAAGTGGAGTCAATAATGTTCAGGAACCCAACATTTATCATTAGTTTTTGTTTCTTTTAAGTATTTTTCTAAGCGTATACCAGGATAAGAAAGAAAAGCAATAGTGGTGCTAAACATGAAAAGTTAACAACTTATTTTAATGTCCACTTTTCACGTGATGGTAAAATTAACACTGCAAGAAAACTTTGCGTAATAACCAATATCATCAGAAATCTGGAAGTAAAGATAGCAGCCCAATTAATTGCGGCAAGCTGAAACAGTTTGTGCGTAAACAAAACGGCACTTGTCGATTCATAATCGAAAGTGCAGCGATGCGTTACCTCAAATCATTACAAACATGTTAACGGAGTAATGCTGCTTCTGCCTGTTTGATACAATAAAAGACACTGACAATGTAGTGTGGAAAACCAACCAACCGCTTTGTATCTTCGCTCAAAGTATTCTTCGTAGGTTGTGTACTTTCCCGGAATAATAATTTTGTCGCCTTTACTGGAGACGTAACAACCGATCTTGGTCATTTGCGTCGAAGTCGTATTCGTCGTTTGAGACGTACGGTTCTTCTCAAAAACAGTCTGAAAAACGAAATAAAACTGAAAAACGAAATGAAACTGAAAAACGAGGAAAAACATCATAAGAAATACGAACTCAACACACCAGCTGCAACCACAGCCACAGAACCACTTTTACCTACTTGTAGAGTGACAGATAAATATCACAAATCTGTACCTGACAGTCTCTGTGAAACTTTTCCACATCACTTGGGGCTCTGTACTTTAACATGGTTTGAACGCCGGCGTGATGATATTCAACACCAGTTAACTTGTGTCGGTATCCGCCCAAAAAAGGCTTTTTTTTCGCAGCTCGCTCAATTTCAATCACCACATCTTCATATTCACCGTTATCTGTATTTAAAATAAACTGTTAAGTTAGTGCAACCTGTAGAATTCATAAAAAGCTGTAAGTTAACTGTTAATAGGTCCCGATACGTGCAACCAACTCTAGAAGGCCTGCAGCAACATTTGTTCAACGAGCAGCCGATATCACTCACATAACACTCAAAGTTACATCAAGGGAATTTCAGTGGCGCTATGCAAGAAGTAAAGCCTCTGAAAGTCATGAATACAAAACAAAGAAGTGCAATTCAAAGACAAAACCAACTGCAGGTTAATCGTTGCCATCGACCGACAAATCAGACGGTGCTGCATTTGAGGACGAGTTCAAACCATACCATTGCAAATAACTCGAGGCATAAGTCCAGCTACAATCTCGAGTTTTTGATTTCGAATCCGATTCAGTTTTCACCAAAGTTTAAATGAACTTCAAACCTAAGTTCACCAATCAAACGCACACTGCATGTGAAACACAACAAACAATGGTGAAATTGAACTTAATAGCGGGAATGAGAAATGCAAGCGCCGATTAATCTTTGCTAAAAATTCGGTTTCAACATCATATATAAGCAATCAACAAACAGAGTTACCTTTCACGAGCCTCACGGTTATTACATCTGAAGAAGTTAAAGGTTTTGCTTTCGAAGGTTTCACAAGAACTATATCCGGATCGGTCGAAACCACATCAAGTTGTATTGTTTCATTGGGAGCAACACCAAGGTCGCTTAAAACATCGTCCGCTTTTAATGCTTTACCTGAATAATGGCAGAATTGAGCGAAAGGTGAAATTTCAAGGCGGCGTCTGAACAAACGTTTAACAAACGACCGTTCCATCAGGAAATTCTTGAATAAAAACCGTTACTGCATTTTTCCAAATAACGACAGAAAAAATAAAACGTCAACTTGTAGCACTGACACTTGCATAAAGTACAGAAATGATACAAGTAACAATAGAAAACGAAGGTTCCGGGATAGACTTTTTCATCACACACGTTAACGATACTGAAATGGTGGAATTCTAACGTATGAAAGAGTAATGCTAAACTGATTGAACTTATCATTGGGATTATCGCTAAACTGTCACAAAGCAGAAACAACGGTTTCAAGAAAGAATGCAAAAACAGTCAGAAGAAGTTTATTGCAGGATTGCAAAAACGTGATCAAACGAGTTTTGTTCTCACGACCTGAAGTTTGCACGGAGTGAGTGAACCGATCACTCCGCAGGAATTGGTTCTCATAAAAATTCGTTGGTGCCTTGAAACTCGGTAATGTAGTTTTGAACAATGATTTGACACAAACTGACAACTCCAGTTCATTTAATGGTAGTTTTCAGAAAACTTAAAAGTGAATTTCCTTACGCCCAGAACTAAACGTTAGCACTCAGGATAACAAAGTACAATGTCGCATTGGTCAAATGTAAGTCAAGACAGCTAACCATTTCAATTATATTAAGCTATTTGCAAAGTAGTTACAAATATCCTGATCACATCGTTGATTTTATCGGAGAAAACATTCTAAATAAAAGTCTAGACGTTTTGTAGATATAAAAAACGATGCTGGCAGTTCTATTGCAGTGAACATTAGCAAGGGGTGAAGAAAAGAAATGTTTTATATGGTGCCAATTTCGAGAAATAGCTATAGAACAGAAAATATAAACAAATACCCGCGTGAGATAGTTGCAGATTCGCAACAGGTATCATTAGTTCCTCTGAGAGTTGCTGCTGAAGTTCTTGCATCGTCTGCTTTAATGAAGCAGCTGTAGTTACAATCTGTTTGCTTGGAAGAAGCTGGAATTTCACTGCAAAAAATTGGTAACAAAACCTCGGCAAAAGTTTAAAGAATCCATTGGTGTTTACAAAATACCGTAATGAATTTAGGAAGCGCGTCTATGTTTGAAGGCGTGCTAATAAACTTTGTAAAATTCGCGTTACTAAGCTGCGACAGACAGCATCCATAATTAAATTCTTGTTGTTTCTAATTAACGCTGAAACATTCGACCAAATTCAAAGCGCTAGGCGGCGTTTTGCTTGAACGATTACCTAAATGTAGATTAAAAATGGGCCATATTAAAGTATACTTTGCTACTCACGTTTGTCTAACACGTTTCCATAAGTTGCTATACAGTTTGAGTAAACCTGATTGGAAACACAACTTGCAACATTACAAAAGAAAAATTTTCCCTCTTTTCGCAGTTTCAATTCACAAAAAATTGCAACATCAGTTTTCAGAAAACTTAAACTTTTTTGAATTAGGCAAATACTTCGCACACTCATAATTTACCAATTAATGAATCTTAATACACAGACTACGAAAATCGTTTCTTGATAAAACAACAAAAGAGCTGCGATTCCAGCTTATCCTACAACCACTCGGGAGATTGAAAGAATAGCGGTGATTGCATCTATCGAAAGGATTCTTAAACAGAAATGAATCAGATATTATATAGGCTACTGTTTGCAGAGTATACATTTCGCCTGCTGAATAGGGGGGATTCCCGCTCTTATTCACATAGGAAGTACGAATTGAAAATTAAAAACAATGATTTCACAAAAAGAAAATATCACTGGCAACTTAAATACCTGTGGCGGTGGCATCTTTTACACCATCAGTTTGCGGCAGGTCTTTGAACAAGTCAGTTGTTTCAAGCGCAGCAGGTGGCACTCCGTCAGCAACGTCTGGAAGTAAAACAAGATAGCAAATTACGCAAATCAAGTCAGTCTAAGTTTAATAAACAACAAAAAACAAACCGAGGGTCGCATCGGCATGAAACAAATAAAAAATCTCTACGGCATCACTTCTCCCGAAAAAGAGTTGAACACACGCAAAGACTGTTGTTCCTGGATTTATACTGGTTACTACTTGGCGGTTCGTTTTTACTCGCAGCTGCTACATACTTGTTCCGAATTATTACAGTATCCTTAAACATTTTTGGTAAAGGCGTATATAGCTGCTGGTTACTCCTATGATTGGTGTTGCATAAACAATTATAGCCGAAGCACATATGATTGATATATATCATCGTGCAACCAAATACGGTAAAAGTGATGAGCATACAGTATATGCTACAGTATAAATTGCAAAATACTTGTCAACTTTCGTATATTTGGACACAGTTCGACCTAGTTTTCAAAACAATCCCAGAAAAACACGACGCAGTTCTTACAAGAACATACTTTAAGTAAAACCAATTGATTCAAAAACAAACATGGCACAATACCAGTTGTTGTGGCTTCTTTTGGACTCTCTTCAACTACTGCTGCAATTTTTGACTGTGTTGCAGACGGAGGCTCATCAGATCGTGCAGCTTCAGCAAAGTCTATGCAAAAATAAAAAAATGAATGAGTGAACTCCACATTTACCTAGTAAACAATACGATAAGCTAAATTAAAGTAAACCGTATCTTCCAATTTATTTTTCAAAGTGTTTGGCATTTTCAACAAACAGGAAGTGACAATTTAGCATTAAAACTGAATAAAGAACAAAAAATTCATAAATTTGGATGGCTACGCCCAAACTGTTCCTGCGAAAATTTCTCATCCAGCTTATTCTTATGTCAGTTAACAATTTATGAGAAATTTGTCTGCATATTTTGAAACTGAGAATCTCTCACATGTAGTTCAAGCATTGCAGGAAAAGACAAATTTATATGCATTGTAAACCTGTGCAGTTCAATTTTTGATGAAGGGTTTCAGCTGGTTAAAATTCTTTTAAGGCTGAATAAATTGAAGCAAAGATCATCTGATGCACTCTATTTTAAAACACCTTGCAGCTCATTTGACAACATGTTGTTTTGGAACTTTTTTACATCAACATAACCTCCAACAAATAAGTGTAAAAACATGCACATTGTCACAACCAAAGCAGCTTAAGCTGGGTCAAAATTGTTTTCTTCTAATAAGCTAAACATAGAGTTCAAATTTTTTACATATTTACATTTGGCAGCAGTTACTGTTGCAAAAACTGGACATTACATGACAGTTGGACAATATGAAAATTGTCTTAAATAAAAATTTATATCCCATGTTCTACAGTTAATGTTAAAAAATATGCTTTGTGATAAACAAATTTTGACATTGCTCCACAATCTGAAAAAACATTTCATTTTGATCTACAAAATTCCTATGAAACTACTTTTTTGATTGCAAACCCATTAAAAATCCCTATTATGTATTGTTCATTTACAAAAGCACCAGTTGCATTTTGTATGAAACCCATGAAAAAATTCCTTCATAGCAGTATCTTGATAGCAATACTCAAGCTTGAAAACATTCAGGTGGAAGTTAAAAAAGATGTTCCTCACAACGAACTTTCTTTTTGTCCTAAAACCACTGCCTTTCTGTCTTTAGCCACTGTTTTTGTAGGTAATGTTTCATGATTTCAGACAAAGTAAAGAATGTCTACATAAACTTTCTATGATATAAACAGCAAATATTATTGTAGTTCTTTGCAGATGCTTCACTGTTACAAAATCTAGTATCTACAAACAATGAATTAAAAAAAGAATTTTTTTTAACATATTAGTCAATTACACATAGTTCACATCAAGCAAAAACTTTCTGTTCAATACCAATACAGGCATTACAACAACGAATATTTATTTAATTTTGGTAGATTTTATAGTTCAAGCATTTCTGACAGGTGTAGTAGAAATTAAAGACAAGAAATATACCAAAAAGACAGTTTGTATAAATTTCTACATAAAGATGCAGCTATTGTTTTTACATTAATGAAAATGTGAGTCACAAACACTAAGTTGCTAATCACATACCACCCAACAAAGGTTTGATTGTCCTTACTTTTACGTTTCACAAGAAAATGTAAGATCTATTCCAATATAAGAAAGGTTTCAAGCAAAAAAAAGTACTTTTTGTATAACATTACCTGAACGCTCAGTAGTTGTTTCTTCAGTAAAACTTTGTTCAACAACTTTTTGTTCCAGTTTTTCAGGTTGTGCTGCATACTCCTGTTCCTTTGATTTAATTTCAAGTTCATCAGTTGAAGCATTTACATCTGATTGGGTAGCTTCTAAATCCTGTTGCGCAGTTTCTAAAGAAACTGCTTCTGTTTCAGGAAGTGCTTTTGAGGCTTCATCATTTGCTATGGGAGTTTCCTCAACCAATTTCTCTGTCTCCGGTTGTAACACCTTGGCTTCTTCACTTTGCTCAGTCATGTTTTCTGTCTCTATTGGCATGCCTTCTTTTGCTTCAGCAGTAACGTTTTCATCATCATTGGTTGGGGATTTTATGTCATCAGTAGCTGTAACAATTGGTTCTTCAGCTGTATTTTCTTGAGTTTCTGTTGCAATTTCTTGGTTTTCTGGTGCTCCTGTCTCAGTAGGTTCTTCTGCAAATTTTCATACTTTGTGAAGTATCATGTAACATGCTAAAACAGAATAGCACACACTAACTTTGATTTACATTTCACTTTCTAAATAAAAAGCACGTCACCAGCAATCCAACAGAGCACTACAAATCGCTTTTGCTACAACAATAACTTTTATTACTTAATGATAATTAATTTCGAAGTTCCCAAGACAACATCTAGTAGCAGCTAATGGTTTAAAAAGTACTTGCAACAAAAAAGTATCCACTGTCCACAGCTTTATGTTACAAAACTGTTTACAATACATTTTGAATGACTTTGCAGTTTCATATTATTATAGTTATGTCTTAGATTTATAAACTGGTAGATGTTTGTCACTTCCTCTGCAAAAAACAGTCTCTTTCATTGAGATTTTGCATTTAATTTCTGTTTTGTCATTGTTGAAAACACATAGTCTAGCCATAAAAATATTCACCACCATTCTAAGATTTTATCATATCAATCAATATATATGTAAAACGAACCTGGTGCTTTAGCTTCAGCCTGTGTTGTATCTTCTGACATCGTTAGTTTTCTTTAATTCCAACAACAGTATTACAACTTCCTTAGGCCCACAAGTGACTGCTTACGGTAAATGCATATTATTTCAGATCAACAAAATCTGCACAATAACTAACTAGTGGAAAGTAAAATCATGATATCAGCAACAAAAAATGTAGAAATGCATCGATCTTTTTGATATTTTATTTGAACAGTGATAATAACTGGTCAAAAAATTGGAAACAGAGCAATGCTGCATTGATGAGGTAATAAAAAGTTCCAACAATGTTGATTTACTACGAAAAATTTGTTCAATAGCTTTTACATCTTTTCAACAAACACCAACCAGTGCCTTGTGGATACTGAATTGCATTTTCTTATAAAAGACCTCTACTAATGGACTTCAAACTCTCAGCTGTGTTATGGTGAGAGGCCTTGCAAACAAGTGGTCTTTACATACACCACTCATAATACAGCAACTACGGCTGCATTCAACAATATGCAAATTGTGATTAACTGCTATTAAAAGCTTTTAGCCTGCTGTATGCTTTGAGCAATCAGCCGAATGGGTTCTGCTTTCACCTTTGTGTGATGATGTCAACTTGCACATATGTGTACTCAAGTAACTAGTCTCCACATAAGTAAGATTTTGAATCAATCAGCAAATTTTAAATACGAAATTGATTTTATGCGACACTACACATCATTAGCCTATAATCTGCAAGCAACGCTGTCAGGTGAAATGCTGAAAATTTAAAGTTAGAGAAGAGCAAGCAAACAAACTCAATACTAAATCATAACAAAAGTTTCAACAAATAATGACCATGTAAAGTATGAGAGACACATGGTGAGGTATGTGATTAACTGTTTTGCAATGAAACAAAACATGTTATTGAAATTAGTGAGGCTTCTAATATTTGCGGTCAAATCTTTCTTTAACACTTTCAGCACCAGGCTACGTATCTATACGGAATTGGTCTTTATGGAACAAGGGCTACATACAGCTATCACAACGTTTTGGCCCAACTTTTTATTTTGGGTACCAGGCATTATCTTTTTCCTTTGTAAATTCATAAATGTACACAGGTAGATGGTGAAGTAAACAAACAGATTATATGAGATAGCTGGTTTCCTGTGGATTGGAGATTGCTTGAAGATTTTTCTTTTCTAAAGTAGTCACGCTAGGATGCAAAGTTCAACACAACAAGTTTTTATAAATGATTGTGTGTGTGGTGATAAAATTTATGTATCTCATGTTATTTTGTATTGCTTTCAAGTGCATTGAGGTTGTACTTGAGTATTTTCTAAAAGTGATTGTGTGGAAGCAGAAGTCTTTTTCAGTATGGTCACACTAGGCTCATGAGCTTGCTGAAGTAAGGTTGATCATTTTAGAAATGTTTTGGAATGTTGCACACAAGTAGGTCATGAAAGGCTGTTTCATTTGTACCATGTTTGTTTGTGCTCCAGGAAAGTGGTGAAAATATGGAAAAATTATGAAAATGGCCCAGTACCCATTGCACTTTGCTGAGCAAAACACCCAGTACGGAAAGTGTCATAGTATTTCCAAGTGTTTTTCAAATTCCGAGCAGCATGAACAAAACAGTCCTATAGAGTAATCTTCTTAGAAAAAAAGAAAAAAACAGATCAAGAAAAGCAATCTATACATAAAAGCATGTGATAACAAGGATGTAACACAATTCTGAAGTATATAATTCTATATTTCAAAATTTTTTGTGAGTGATTTACCAATTTTTAATTTTAGGGAGTTCAACTACAGTGAAAATTTTAATTTACATTTTTCCATGCAGGTAGCTAAAAGAGTACATAGACTTAATGAAAAATATCTTAGTATTTGCACCATTTCTTCCAAAATAGAGACAAAAAAAGAACTTTCAGCAATTTTAGCCATTCATTTGAATAGATGTTAGCTTTCAGATTTTGAATAGATGTTAGCTTTCGGATTTTGAATAGATGTTAGCTTTTATGTTGGAACGAATTACTGCAACTAGTACATGTGAGCTTGCTTTATATTCCCTAGTACATGTGAACTTGCTTTATACACATGTGAACTCGCTTTATATTCCCACCTAGGTTGTCACCACCATTCTTTGAGAACATCATTCCATCTCCAATGCACCAGGAATAATGCAGTAGCTTTTCTAAACCATCATGTTAGTGCTGGTGTAGCTGCATCATGTACACCAGCATGCAACAAGTTGAGTTCATAAATAAGAACCATACAGAAAGCCTGTTGAGAAACTTCCAAATATAATCATAGGAGAACCAACTATTTATTGAGTGATTGTGATGGCAAGTGATCTCTGTTTCTATGTGGTGTCTTCAGAAAGCTTGCCATGCTAACTGTTTTTTATTTTGAACCTCCAACCTTTAGGAAAATGTGAACTTACTGCAACAAATGGTGCTGTGACCAGGATCTTCTAGATGGGAAGTCTAGAATTAAAGGTGGAAGGATGCTGATGGAGTTGCATCATATGCACACTACAATGTAACATGTTGAGTTTGCAACTAGGAATCACAAACAGAAAGTGCATTGAGAACCTTCCCTACATAACCACATGAGAACCAAGTACTAAGTGCTCTCAGTGGGTGATCACTATTTCTAATTGGTATCTTAAAAGGCTTTACATGCTAGCTGTTTAATTTCAAACCTACAGCCTCCAGGGTGATGCAAACGGACTGCAATAGTGGTAAGTCATTAGCAGCATCACACTTAAAGTGTCATCGTGCACCCATTCATTGTGGCTGGCACAAGGCTGTAAAGCCTGCTGGCACCATTTTTCAAGTCTTGTGAATGACCTAACTCAGAATTAAACAGAACTTGACAACTTGAGATACACATACCTTGTTATTTGCACTTTATATTAATGATTTACCAATGATAACCAACCTGACTCCTATACTTTTTGCTGATGACACTGTCTTATCCATCTCTGGAAGCAATAGCACAGAACTGCAGAGCATAGTTAATGGAGCTAGGTAAAGTTGATGAATGGCAGTGCTTTAACAAGTTCTCCTTAAACTATTCAAAGACTTCATACTTGACTGTAAGTCATAAAAATAACCATCTACTTGATTTTAATTTAAAATCAATGACAAAATAGAGATTGCCTCCTGAGATCGGAGTAGCAGTAGGGATTACCTCCTCATATCAGAAACAATAATGAATGACTCAGATGTTCCAATGACAACCTAAAGCTTGTTTTATTATTGTTTCTGATTCGAGGAGGTAATCCCTACTGCTACTGCTTTCCACAAATGTTGACATTTACTGAAGCAAGAAAAAAACTTGGGAAAGAACTACAAGGCAAACAAGAAGGAGCTCAAGAACAGTGCCACAAACAAAGCTGTGGTTGACAAAAGAGTGGAAAAACAAGATACATGTTTCGTTGTACACCCCCAGTCTAATTACTTGGCTTTACAGGAATGTTTGATTTGTGCTGAAACAAGAGAAAAAAAATTAATATTAATCTAGCCAAGCCAAATAAATTTTTATCGAAGTTTACCACATTGCCATGTGCTTTCTAGACTTCATAAAATGCATCGCGCTGACTCATAAACCATGCTGCTTGTTGTCAGTGCTGCTGTTTATCTTTGCAAGAGTGTATCTTGGCTTCATAAGTGCTTTTTAGCTGTTATGATGTGTTAGGTTGGTTAGTAGTTGAGCTTTGCAGGATTCTATTACAGTCAGCATTAAAAAAGCTAAATTTTCTGATCTTGCTTCATGTTCGTAGTCGCAGTTTGTGTGTCTCTTTTTTCAACTCTTGTTCAACATCAAGTTTTCTTGCTGCTTGTAGAAGTGAAGATGTGTTAAATACATAAAACTAACTTCCCTGTGAAATAAGTTGCAATGTCTTCACTTGCGTATGTCACTACTGTAGCTTACAACTATTGAGTGACAGATATGTGCAAGTTTGAATCATTGCAAAAAGATTAAAGCGGAGCCGGCAGATTTCTCATGAGCTTGCTACCAAGCTAGAGTTTGCTTTATTACTGTGTCCAAAAATATTTAAATTCCATCCATGATATCTTATCAGTACTGGTAATGATTACAGATGTTATTGAAGTATCCTCTTCAGAATTGCAATGCCTCATCTGTGTGTTTGCTTAAACAATCTTCTTAATTTTCTTCACATATTTTTGGATCAAGAACTTAAAACATTTCCAGCTATTACACTGATTAACCTTATGCTTTACAAACATCAAAATACACACTGAAAATTTAGCTTGTAGAGTGAAATCGACAAGTTGATTTCTGAATCCAAGTGTTTTCATGACAACTGTGACATAATTTATTAATTTTAATACTTTTGCCTCTATGGTATGTTGTAATCTTGTTGTAATTTTTATATCTTGTGTGTTGTGTACTTTGCTTATATAGTATTTACTGTAATTATCATTTTTGATATCTTTTGACTGTACAAGTTTTAATCTTATGAGTTTTATACCTATATTGCAACTATTTAGTGAAATATCAGCCCTGGCCTAATAGTTACAGCATCCACTTTGGTGCTACTAGCTTGACTCTAGTGTAGGTCTCGCCTATACTTTGTAAATCAGTAGCCTTTTTGCCTGGGGCATGGTATCAAGAAGGCTGTGGGAAAAAGTCTCTAAGTTTGTATAGACATGAGAGATGCAACCCTCCATGGAATCTAGCTATCTTGGCCTACCTTGCCATTGGAACACCTGAGCCATAAAAGGTCAAGTGCATGTGACCAAGCTAAGGCATAGGCAACCTGTGTGTGAACAAAAAAAAACCTTGCTTATGTATATTTGTGTGTGTGGTCTTGTGCACTATTTTATACACTTACGCATGCATTATCGTATGTTTTTTGTAATTGCATCTGTGCTTAATTATATTTGTAATGATTTCATTATTATTGAACAATGGGATGGGCCATTGTATTCAACAAAAAATTTCCAATTTATTTTCTACTTTATAGCCCAATGTTTCTAGCTTCCATTACCAGATATCATTTTATGTAAATCATTCTTCTCACCATTAGCCAAAAAAGCATTTTTACGAACTTGGGGTCTGTAACCAACTGTCTTAAAATACATCACTTTACTCATTCATAAAGACTCCAAATCAACTTGTTGGGAAGATTACCAGACAACCTGAGTTTGAGCTAACAATAGTCAATTGCATTTGCAACTGAATTAAAAAAGCAATTATAATTTGATTAGGAACTACATCTTTTAAAAAATGCAATTGTAATTGAGGTTGTTGTATAGCGACATATACTGACATCCATACGAACATGTACACATTTTGTTTGTTTTGCTATCCATAATATCTTCATCAACACATCTGCCTTCATACTAAAGTAATATAAAACAAGTATGTTTTTTGGTTGCAGATTGTTTTGCTAGGTAACTTTTCTGTACAAAGAAGCATCTAGAAAAAGTTTATCTGCTCACTGATAGTATTGAAATGCAAGGAACATTATTCAATACATTTAAATATTCAATTATTCAATAGACTGAATATTACACTGATATTATATTTTATCCACTACAGTTCAAATATAATTAGGAATTCAAATAATCACTAATTCACTGCATTTTTATGAAGTAATTGTAAACACAAATGCAATTTAAAATTTTTGTAGCTGTGTACTATAAATTAAATACAGTTCAGCCAAAGTAACTGAATCGATTACTGTCTTAGTCACATGAAACAAGATCGAAATGACAGATTTAATCAAACATTTTTTGCTAAATAAATAAGGTAGAAATTTTAAATGATGGTGTAGCACAGGGTTTTTTTAAGGAAAATATTAGGTACCTGGTATGGACCTGATTTATCTGATTCTAAGGACCTTATGATAATTTGCTCTGATTCTGAAGACCCAATTTTCAATTCTAGGAACCCAAATCAGGTTCTTAAAACACCTTAAAAAACCCTGGTGTAGCATAATAATAACTTTGTATGAGTCATTTCACCAATGCATGCAAAAACAAAGTAACCCCAACAAATAATATTGAGCTATTTGAAAAAAGTTGAAGAAAAACAAGGTTTTCAATTAGTTGGAAATCTGAAAGTTATCATCACAATTAGACAGAATTCCTTTCAACCCACAAAGTTGCAGTAAACTTAATTCTGCTAACATTTACAACAAGAGACAGGCTTAAGCTTTCAATCTTGCAAGCAGTTTTCAAAAGTAGCACAATTATATTGTTAAAAGAATGTGCACACTTTTTTCAATGTAGTCTTATCATGAAAATATGTTAAAGCAAAGATTTCTTGACAGCATACAAGGAACTAAAATTCTAACATCTGAAGCACTATGGCTACAGTATAGGCTTGGAGTTGTAGGTCTATGTAATTTGCTTTTTCGTTAGGTGTCTAGCCTAAGGCTTTGATAACCTACACCTGTTTTTTATTCTGTTTGTATCTTTGCACTATCTCATCCCTGTTTGGGTATTTTATTATTTTGTTTGGGGTGCCTTTTTTATTCCCAAATACCCAACAATAAAATTAATAGTTTGATTGATTATTTATTAATACAAGTAACTACTGAACTACCTGGCATGACGCAGTTCAAATAAAATGCTGAGTTTGTCACTCAAGTGGACCCGACATAGTAGCATAGTGGATGCATTTGAGGTCTGCTGTGCTGATGGTTTTCAGTTCAGCTCTCACCTCGGCAACTTTTAAGTTGATAGTAGTGGTTGCACGTTTCAATTCATGGGACCACTTTTCTTTACTTTTTTCAAATGTTTCTAAGCTTTTCCCTGCAGATTTACAGTTAAGGTTTATGGTTTACGTTTGGCCTTTAGGTTTAGGGGTTAGGTTTACGGGATAGGTTTAGGGTGAAGTTCAAGGTTTAGGTTCAGGAGTTAGGTTTAGGGATTAGGTTAAGGGTTTAGGTTTTGCATTTGGTACATTTATACTAAGCCTACTGCACTTCCTTGAGATGGATTGTGAATGAGCAAGCTACCTCAGTGTATTAACTAGTGTTGCTGCCCGCCACTTGCTTCTCTTCAATGAATAGCTAATTTTTTTTTACATGAAAGAAAAAACAGGTATCAAAACACAAGGTAACAAAGCAAATAAAAGAAACAACACAAACATCACAAGTAACAAAAGCAAGAAAGAAGCACATTCACAGAGAAAAAAACAAAAAAACAGAGAAATGCAGCAAAAATTTAAAAAAACACAATAGACATCACATAACACAGATGATGGTGGGTAAGCAATTGGTGAAGAGTTGATACATCATTTACAGATGGGCAGGTGAAGCAAGCACACAGGTGAAGGAAGCGAGCAGCAATAGGGGTTATGAGGCAGAAAGCAATGCATTTTAACACATTTCATTACAAAAACAAGTAGCAAGGGCAGAAAACAAAGTTTATACATACAAATCGTGAAGAAATATAAAATTACCCACAGACCATAGTGGGGTGGGTTGCATGTATGAGTTGTTTCCAGCCAGATACATGGTGTCACCATACGAAGTTGAAGAGACAAGGTATGGACAGGTTACAGTAATATTAGCAGCAAACATTATTCCAATAGGTGTTAGGTACATGAAAAATAAAATATGTTCAGTAATTTAGAGAAGTTAGTTCTAAGATAGATTTTCCCAAAAAGTCACAAATTGCCTTCTGAATATTATTTGCGTTTTCTGCAAAGCTTTATTGTCTTTCGCATGCTTTGCGCTTTCTGTAAGACCCCTGTGTAGTATTGTTTCATTATGAATTTGTCTTAATTGTAATTTTGCGCATTGGTTAACTATCTTCACTTGTCAATCGCACGGCCTAAATGATGAGACCACAGGGTGGTATTATTATGTTCCACGTTCTGGTTTAAAACCTCTGGAGGCATTCTTTTTTTGTTCCTTTGCAGTAAGATTGCATGTATTTATATTTTTTGAATTACTATGCTTGCTGCATTTTTAAATTCTTGAATAAATTTGTACTTTAAGTTAGTGTTGCAGTAACGTACTTGCAAATAACTTGAAACAATATTTTCGCTGATAACTAGCCTATAGTATAATTGGCAAAGGTTGCTAGGATACTACAGTCCCGTAGAAGGGACTTTTAGAAAATTGAGATTCATAAAAATCGAAATGAATGGATAAAGTGAAATGCCTTATCAACCCTTATCCCTTTATCTATTAACGGGTTGATAAGACATTTCAAATGAGTAGATAAAGGAATGGATAAAGGGTTAAAACGAATAAAAATGAATGGATAAAGGGTTGATAAGACATTTCACAGCTTTGGAATCATCGAGTCACAATTTAAAGATTTTGATTAATCATTATTTTCTTCTAGATAGTTGACGAATAGTTATCACAAGATTTGACTCCAATTATGACAAGTTTTGAATTTTACACCAATCGCATTAATTCAAGTCATCACAATTGCACATCTGAAGCTCTTAGCTGATTTTTACGTGTTTGTCTCAGGCAAAAAATCTGTATCACCAGCTACAAGTTCCATGATTGACAGTTCAGGACTCAACATTACCTCCAATTTCCAACGAAAAATAGAATAATCACAACTGTTTTAAATAATTGCATTGCGAACTCACTCACTGTGATTATTGACAACGTGAAGTCAAATTTTTGGGACTTGAAGTCGACTCGTATTCGAATTGAAATACAAGTTCATCACCCCTTGTATTTACTGTTTTTAATTAACGTTGAATGTTTGTTTCCAAAAGCAAATTCAAACTGAAGCAAAAACAAAAAATATTTGATTCAAGCAGAGTTCGTGACAAATCAATCAGACTGAAGTCGTTTCAAGTGTTTTTGTTAAAACTGCCACTTGAATGAACTCAACACATATTTTTGACAAGTAACTCCATGCAAATAGGCTATTTGATTTGACTCGAGTCAATCTCTCCGGCGAAGAATTAATGATTCATTGGTAACCTCACGTTGCCAAAAAGCAAAAGCTTGCTATCAATGGTAGCTATCATGGGCGTCCGCAGAAATTTTTCCAGGGGGGGCAACGTCGAAATTTTGCTTATTCTTTTCAGATTGCTGACGATGCAATGCAAATGGACGTCGACAAATGCTTTACTCTTTTTACCCATTAGTCTATGCTGGTTGAGCCGCAGTTCTCAGTCTTTTGTCTGAAATGTTTTCTACACTTCGGCTATCAGAACTGCTTTTTCTTTTGAGAAACTGCTTAATATCCCATTTTCGAGTACATTCTACAATTCAATCATAATTCTAAACATAATCAGCGGTGAGAAGAACATGAGTGGTGAAAAAAAGGAAGTTCAACACTTTCGCAAAACTGTTTCAAGCAATGAGAAGTGTAACCGTATGTTTACAATACTATTGCGCAACTTACTAAAGTTAGAACACCACGCAAGCTTAAAAAAGCGAGCAGATGAATTACGAAAACTCGCCACAGCAAATGTAGCTTTGCGCTTAGTGCTAACTAAGAAGTCAGAATTAAACCTGTTGGTTTAATTGCAGAGGATGCAGCAACAAGCAGAGCACTGGTCAGCTCTGCATAAAATTCCTCTCTTTCCTGGGCCGTAACCTGACTGGCTTAAGGTTACGGCCCAGGAAAGAGAGGACTACTACCACAAAAGCAAAAACCTACTTGATCAACAGCAAGTGCCCACAGAGGTTAGGCACTGCCAGAACGTTAATTGTACAGATGAGAAACATCTGGAAGAAATAGAAAATTTTTATGCAGAGCTGACCAGTGCTCTGCTTGTTGCTGCATCCTCTGCAATTAAACCAACAGGTAAAAAGAATGAAGGTAAATTTA
>Ga0210059_1004653_pt1 | contig 22174 bp, 17 predicted proteins | sample Ectturendosymbi2_FD_188042 | JGI IMG/M metagenome (GOLD analysis project Ga0210059, IMG submission 188042) | Ecteinascidia turbinata endosymbiont from Florida, USA - Sample 2 (SPAdes) (version 2) | ecosystem: Host-associated > Tunicates > Ascidians > Unclassified | place: Key West, Florida...
AGAGGGTCTGAATAGCTCTCTTGCTCAATCTGCTGCCGAGTTATGGCTGGTCAGAGTTTGCCCTGAGACGGCAATTCATTTCTTTCGTGAAACGTTTTTATTGTTGTCAAAAATGGAGATTTTCAGCCATAATTATGGCTCCAGGTGTGCCAGAAAGCCAATCAAACCCTGCGACGACTTCGATCATAGCCTAGCGTGCAAAAAAAACTTGAGCCAAAAATGTCCTGTTGGGTTGGCGCCCAGGGCCATGTAAACGTGGCCAAAACGATGTTGAAGAATTCAGTTCTGAGCGATTACAGGCCATTTCTGCGTGGTTGCAACAACCCTCGCCTGCCTCCAACCAAGGGCCCAACGTGCGCCAGCTTGTCACAGCACCTTAGACCCATCGTGATCACCAACGCCTTTTCGAAATTCACAACTTGCGTCAGCAGGATGGTGAATCCCTGTTCTTATTTCATGGACCGCCTAATACACATTGCGGGTTATGACTGGGAAACTGACTGGTACAAACGTCGCGAACTTTACAGTGGGCTGATGAATGCAGTCCCTGACCACCTCCATTGGACGTTAGCTGGTCACTGCGATACTGATGTAGTAGATTTGGCGACTTTAGCTGACAACATACTGCTTGACTCAAAGAATAGACGAAACCAACGTTCTGATCATTCTTCTAATTTTTCTAGCTCTGCCTTTTCTTCAACTCATTCTCAATCACCTCGAAACATTTGCAAACAAACTCTCACAGCTTTGCAAGCACAAATGAATGAAATGCAAACCAGCGTCTCTCGTGTGGCAGCCAACACGTCAAAGCCGTGCCGTTACTCGAAGAACCAACAGAACTCTTCAGATACTTCTTCTCGCGGCAAAAATCAAATTCCATCCACGAATTCTTCTGCACAAAAACAACCGCTGGACACACCTGACAATCCCAAGTGGTGCTTCTATCACAACCGTTTCAAAACAAACGCCAGAAAATGCAAAGATTCTTGTAGCTACGCCAAGGACACTCAATCAAATGTCCAGCAAGTTTCGCCTGCAAGCACAAAACAAGTCTCTGCCGATCCATTCAGAGACTCGTACAATCAGGACCGGTGTTACTACCACAACCAATTCGGAGGTCGCGCACGAAACTGCAAAATTCTTTGTTCGTACATTGCCAACATTGACTACCCAGACAGCTTTCGAAACTTTCTCCGTATCGTTTCAGCCATTCGTTATTCTGGACAAGAGACAAACTTTCCAATCGCATTTTTGTGTTTGACCATGGTGCTTATGTGTCTATTTTACCTGCAACACCTCATCTCATCCAGCGTGCAAGAAAGAGTGATCGCAAACGGGTACACGACTTCTCGGTCTGACTGATCGGTCTGACCGTTTCAGTCTGGCCGAGTCGGACTGGCCGTTTCGATCTGAGCCGTTTCGCTCTGAGACATTTCGGTCTGAGCCGTTTCGGTCTGGCCGATTCGGTCTGGCCGATTCGGTCTGGCCAATTCGGTCTGGCCGTTTCGGTCACGGGACATTTCAGTCGCGACATTTCTGTACAAAAGGAACTGACAAAATTTGCGACATTTGTTAATCTAAATGAATATCTAGGCAGGATAATCATTTATCCGTATAGTACAAGACAAATCAAAACTTGACAATCAGTGTTCCTTCTAAGCTGCGCGGCCGTGCAGCTGGCCTAGAACCCCCGCGCAGTACTTTCGTTCTGCCGTGCACTGCATAAGTATTGACAAGACAAACTAAATATGTGCTTTCCATAGGAAGCAAGCCCTGCGTTTGAGATTTGACAATAGTGTTTTACAAAATCAAGGTGCAATCAGTTAATTGTGCAGTGATACCACGAACGTCTACTGCGCCAGTAATCAATCGAGCACAGGGGCGCAACCAGTTCTTCATTTTTAATGAAATTTCATTCGATGACGTCATCGTGCTTATGTAACTGTGGTACAAATTTTTCGCAAACGTCACAGATAAAGTTCTCTTCGCAACATTTTCGAAAATCAGAAATTTTCAGTTTTAATCAATGTGCAGACCGAACGATCAGTACAGAAAAAATTAGTAACCTAATACAAACACTTGATTCCGCACTCAACTAATGCAGTCATGGCTTTAGTGTGGCAGACGTATGGGCTACTAGTAAACCTGCCTAACTTTTCTTCTTGTTTTAGCAAATTCGTTCTAGCCCTATTCTTCCAGCATGTGTTGGAATTTCTATCACAAACTACTGTAAGAGCCCAAATTTTTGAGGGATAGCCTTCATCAAGGGTGAGGGGATCTTTGAATCCTAACATTTCAGACAAAACGGATCAGGTGCGTTTGGGGAAAAACGGCTTTTTCTGGCATCCACACGAGTTGCTTGAAAGTTTTTAGAAGCAAGTTTAAGGCCAATGATGTAAGTCCACCCTCAAAAATTTTGATTTGATGAAAATCCGGGAAAAATCCCTTAAAATTCGGGCAATATCTGTGCAAATTTTGGCAAAATGTGTGAAAACCTTCGCAAAATCGCTTTTTGTGCTTTGATTTTACAAAAATGGCGCCCGAAATCAAAGTGTAGACGTTTCTTTTTTTTGGAGGTCATATTTCTTCAGTTCTTTTTCGGGCAAGTTGGGGGAAATTTGGGCAAGTTTGGGGGAAATTTGGGCAAAAATGGTGCTTGAAGTGCTTTGATTTGAAAAAAATGCTCCCTAAATGGAATGAAATGCAGTCATTCTTTGAGGTGATTTTCTTTAGAGTTTTTTTCGGGAAAGTTTCGGGAAATTTGGGCAAAATCCTTCCCACCCCTAAAACTTTGCCTGCTCCTACACCTATGAAAGGCTATGGGCTTTCAGGGCTTGCACTGATTGCAAATGGTAGGGCCTGGTAAAGCGACATTTGCAGCCAAAGTGGTGTAGTAGGTAGGTGCATTCAACACTTGACTGGCACTCATATGACACTTTACTAAACCCTTTTTCCCAAGCCGTGGTACTGGTACCAAACCAGGAAGACAATAAAACGTGAAACAGTCCACACGCTAAATTTAGTTAAAATATCAGATTTCGAACCGAAAATGCAACTATACAACGTTTTTTCAAGAAATGTACTACGTTAATAACGGTGAACCGTTTTGCCCCCAACGAAAGTAATCAAAATGTTGCAGAACAGTGCTCTTCAATCTTTTGTTATCGAGGAACCCCTGATATATTTTCGCGTTTGTCGTGGAACCCCATTAACAAAAATAAACACACGAATTACTCGTAAGAAAATCAAGTATTTCATTATTAGACAATTCAACAATTGAACAGTTATTACAGAACTTAAAGCGCAAGAAATTTAATTACTCGCTTGTTCGTGCATTTTTGGAATTTAGCTGCTACATTCAGAATTTGGTCATCCGGCAAAAAGAACCTGTATCTGAAATATGTGTCGTCCCATTTTCTAACGTGGGCAATTAAATTACATTTGGTCCGCTTCGGATTAGGTGTCTCTTTTACATTTGTACTAAACTGCTCATTACCGTCCACACCTTCGCTGTTGTTATTATTTCGCTTCACATACAGGTATGAAAATATGCTATTTTGCTTCATCTGGCTTGACTAAAAAGGAAACAGTTGGGTTTCGCATTGTTTTTACTTTATTCCCACAAAGGTTGAACAGCAGCTCTAGTCTGTGGCTCGGTCTTAAGCTAAGTCTACTTTTTGTACTGTCTACTTCGAACTGTACATCGGCAACATCGTACAACTGTGATGCAACAATAACGTTCTTCTTAGCTGCACAACAATGAACAAGTGACGCACCAACTATCAATTCTTGTTCCGCTATCTGCACTCAACCCTCTGTACAACTGAACTAACTGACCTACTTGGAGTCTGAATGCAGCACGGTGATCTAAAAAATTTCATAATGAAGTATCAACATATTGAAGCAAGAAATCATTTCCCCTAAAAAACGAGAAACTCTCACTGAACCCCACTACAACGAGAAATCAACATGTCAAGATTTCTCTTATCACTTTGAAAGTTTCAGCAGTTTGCACGGTTCAACAGTACAGTAATGTTATAAAGTTTCATGCGGTCAAAATGAGGCCTGTTTCAGAAAAAATGGCACACGAACAAAAGGATAAAAAATGCCTTAGAAATGCCAACATTTTAAACTATCTCCCAAGTTTTGGCAATTCCAGCGCATTTATGGTGAATTACCAATCATTTACGAAATTTTCGTTCAGATCGCCTGTCTCAAGATAAATCTTGTAAGGAGATAATTAAGCAGTAAGACAAAGAAAAATTCAAATAACACTTTTCTTAAAAATAATTACAATACAAAAATTTCATCATTGAAAGTCTCTGCATACGCCAAAATTTCTGTGAAATGTTTTGAAGATTTAGGGGGGGCAAATGCCCCTCCCAGGTTGCGCGCCTGATCGAGCATATTAACTGAAAAATGACTTCATAATCACTTGACAATCTCAATGTCAATAGAACGCATTGCCATGAAAAGCACGTGAAAACCGCATGTTGTTGACAAAGTGTGAACAGCTGTTTCGATTAAGTTACCTGGAAGTACTGTTCTGATAAGGGTTAAACTAATAAGCACAAGCTATGTGATAGTCAGTTGTGTGTTTCAATGAAAAATACTGAGAACATAAGGTTAAGGGAGGGAATGAAGAAATGGTAGATAAGAGGTTGATGAAACCGTGACCTCGGCGGACAGAGCTACGCACCTTACCAGGTAACACTAGGCCACGGGAGCAGTTGAGATTCAAATCTGATTTCAGGTACTTATGCCGTAGGCTACCGTGTGTCCACACTGTAGGCTAGGAATTAAAATTGTTGGCATAAATCGCTGAGATACCGTTCCTAGCCTACAATGTGGGCAGGCTGTAGCCTACGGCATAATTACCTGAAATCAGATTTGAATCTCACCTGCTCCCGTGGCCTAGTGGTAACTGGTAAGTTGCGTAGCTCTGCCTGGCGCCTGCCGGGTTCAAAACCTGCTTCCGTCTGATGATGACACAAATATGTATTAATTTCAGGAAACTTTTTGCCCATTAATTGATTTTAAATAATTTTTATTCCAGAACTCTCCCTGAAGATCCCTAACAGAGTGAAACAGGCTGTTGGAGGTTAATTGTCATTAACATTCGGCAACACGCAACAGATGCTGTTAGATAAATTTATCAAGTAGCAGCAGACATCAGTATATTTGTTAGGCGTGTGATCAACAGGCATTCATTTCACAAATAAACGTCTTTTTTTCAGTGCATTAGTTAATTTTAATTTTATCTAGCAATATTAACCATATCCAAAAGGAATTTTGTAGGAATGAGCGCTAAAGGAACACAAAATAAAAAATCGAGAGACTCGTTCAAGCTCGAATGGCTAAAAGTAAAAGTAACTACAGATACGCCAGATTTCAAAAATGTGAACGTTGAACTAAGTTCGATTTACGAATATTCTTTTGAGAATGGACTCAAATGCAAAATTTGTGCTGATTGTTCAAGCTTAGAAACTAATACAGCTAATGAATATGCAAGTGAAAAGCGATGGGAAGCATGGAAATCATATTACTGTAAACGACATTTATTATCGCGCATTCATGCAGAAAATGTTCAGAGTTTGTACAATCAAAAGCACGGAATCAGTGAGAAAAGTCTTCTGACAGAAAAACTTGCTGACCGGAAAGCACGCTTAGACCATGCCAAACGCCTGCAAACAAATGAGGAGCAAATTCGCATTTTAATGGATCCGAATTCGCATCCTAAAGTTTTGTCTTTTCGACCAATTCAAGAAGTTCGTTGGCTATCACGACATTTTGCTGTCAGCGCTTTTGTAAGAAATGTAGATGCATTGGTTTTGTTTTGTGAAGAACAAATTAACGAGTCCAGTGATCCCATCTGTACCTACGTTTTGCGATGTATACAAGATCCACAATATTTCCTGGCTTTGTATACACTGAACGATGTTTTAAACGAATCAGCAAATTTATCAAAAGTGCTACAGAGAAGTGCTTTATCACCAATCGAAGCTCACCAGTTGGGCGTTTCCAAAGTTCGCAAATTAGAAGCACAGTACCTTGGCGACAACACTTTTTGGAATGATGGAGCCAAACAAATTAAAACTGAAAATGAAGACATTGACACAAGACAAATGTTGCAGTCCTCTTCTAAAGAAGACCACAACACATTTACGACAACCCCGCAAGAGCACTGGTGAATTTAGCCGGAGAGCCCAAGGCACGCACAAGTTAACAATTAAGAAACTTAGACCCGCCGATTTCGTTCGACCCGCTCAGTTTATCACAAAAGGATTGTATTCACTCATGGTTTTATTCTGGTAACTTTAAGCACTGCGATATTCATCACAACAGGGGTTTATAATGTGCATCAACATACACATGCATAATTATTACAGGTGACAGGGGTTAATGCGAATTCTATTCTTTCATAGAGGAGAGAGCAACCCAAATTGTCAACAACATCATAGCCACTAAATCATGAACCTCTAGTGGGTAATATGGTTATTTGATATACCCAATCAGACTAAACCCGCTTGGTATACCCAATGGTGGGCTTAAAGTTGGGGGGCCCAAGGCAAGACTAAAAAGGGGGACCCTCTGATGACGTCATCATACTCAGCCAACCGTGATAAGCACTTTTGATCAAACCTGAGATACGGCCACCGAAGGATACGTTCCTGAGACTGCGGCATGACTGATATAGCAGAAGGAGAAAATGCAAAAGGGTGTTCATGATACAAAACTTTGAAAACCCTGAAAGGTGGGAAGACAAAAGTGGCAACACATAAAAGTTAGGCAATAGCAAGTTGGTATCGTCTCCACTTCTGTATTTTCGCGCCCCGTTTCCCTGCATTCACCATCAATAAACTATAACGTTTACCCCTTCGAAAGTTTCACACCTTCTCCCTTTGATAAAATGCTTGGTAGTTGGTATCCTGAACTTGTTCACATTCATGTCTTTGTGGGAATACATGAAACCATGTTTCTGAAACCATGAAACCACGCTAAACGCGGAGAGTATGTTTTGTCAATCAGAAGTGCCGAATGGCCGTTGCGATCTGTGTTCGTTGAACAATGTTGTAGCTGTGTTTAGTGGAGGAGTTGCAATTGTGCTCAAATTTTGTAATCTTCAATTTTTGTAATCTTGAGTTTTGATCTTAGCAACAGTGCGTAATTTTTTCTTTTTGTTTTATATGTCGACTTTTGCGCAGGACTGAAGATGTGTAACACACGAAACTAGTTTCCTTACGCAATAAATTGCGATCGATTCGCTTGGTGTGGGTCACTGTTGTGGCTTTACAAATATTGCTGAATGATAAGTACAAGCTTGAATCATTGCATGGAGATGGGAGCAGAACCAGCCAGGAGATTCCTCAAACAGCTGGCTGCAAAGCTAGAGCTTGTAATTGTCGCCTACTAGAAACATACTTTATGTTCTTATTGGTGCACATAAACCAGGTGCACTGATTTAATTATTTTAACGCTGTTATAGTGGAAACTGTCAAATCATTAAGTATCTCCGTTATATTTTGTATCGTTTGGTTTTCGTTGCGTTCACCAAAATTGGTCGCATCAAACCTTTGTATGAAGTAGTGGGATGCCTCTAGTGCACCGGTGCAAAGTAAAAACAAACTAGTATGCCTGCTGTACTCCAAACGAATTTCCGGTCTAACGAATCTTAAAGTGACGGGTAATGCGCGACGAATATTTTCACTCATCCAAAACCTTTTCTCTTGAAGTAATGTAGGTTAAGATATTTTTCTCAAAATTTTTAATCTTTAAGCAAAGTTTCAATAAATACTCTACACAATGGATCTTAGCAAGGAATCCATCAGCAAATAGGTAAGCGATTTTACGTAACATAAGGCATCCTCAGTCTTTATTCAAATAGACCAAACTGATGATGTACAGTTTGACTGAAATCAATTTTTTATGAAATTTGCTAATTGATTCCTTGCATACGTTCATTGTGCAGAGTACTTACTTGAATACTGATATGTCCCAGCTTGAATCATCGCAAACCGATGAAAGAAGAGCACAGTCGGTTAATTCCTTGGAAAACGTACACAAAACCTAACTGAAGCTTTCAATAGTTTAGCGAAGATACAAAGTATTACCCCAAAAAGGCAGCTTTGAAGAAAGATGCCAGAAAATGCGAAATCGCAAACAAACAGTTGATTCCCAACTGTCACGAAAGTCAAACTCCGCGTTTGACTTTAGTTGTGGCACTTCATGGGAGATGCGAATGCTTAACGGAAAAAAAAACGCGAAGTACTCATACACCAATGCAACGGGCAAGCAACAGTAGAGATTCCCCTCTCGACCAGGTTCACTCTATTGTTTCTTGTGCGCAGCTGCCTTTTTGAAGTACTTCTTGACTGCGCGAAGCATTTCATCACTCCGAGCATCCGTCACAACACACATTATGCGCGCATTTTGCGGACACGCAAAACGTAAACATAATTGTTACGTAGATATCGTATCATCATAATGACACGATTCCATCTGAAAGCTTGTTGTGTCAGCATTTTGACGGTTGAAAAGTTACCAGAATCGCATGCACAACACTTATATCTTGGCTCAAAAATTGCGGTGCAAGTTTCATTCCAACCATTTCAATGCTGTTGAATGAACCTTACTTTAGACATTTACGTGGTGATTACATCCTGTTTTGATCTTCGCATCTTCGCACATATAGTTTTTATCTTATTAGACTTATAACATTGTTTCTGCAATTTCCGTCAATGAAATTTCGATGTTTTTACTTGATGAAAGTTTGCTGAAATGAACCAGGTGTCGATTAAATACCTTGTGATACACGTTAGCTTTCAGAGGTTACTAAACCTGTATTTGATACAGGCTACTTTTTCAATTGGAACAAATTGGCCCCTAGCCAGAATAATCATTGAAGAAGCTTGCTTTTTTCAACTAAAATCCTTTTCATCTCACGTTCGTTTTCCTCATTGATTAGGTGTTGACAGGGCGTGCTTTAGTTCCATGCAATAAGTAATTCAGTCCAACGATCATGACGGCAATACCGGCATGGTCGCAATTTGATGGGGAACGCGGGCGATGTGCCCCCCCACTTTTTTTTCTTTAGGTTTTGTATTTGGAGAAGTTTCAAAAATGAAAGTGATGTTTGTCACGTTTTGTGTGAAGAGCTTTTCATGTTGGATGGTAGGCCACACATAGGTAAGTTGATGTTGAAACAGAGTTGGGTGTGGTATCACTGATTCTGTTAGTTTATAAATTTTGGCTTCGATAAAATGATTTTTTGCATTTTTCAAGTTTCTAGAGACCGTGAAAGATATTTAACTGCTTCTGTCCGACATTTTACCCTGTGTGGTATACTGTTAGAAAGGTTATTTTCTTGTAAGGGTGGGAGTATTTCAAGAGACCACAGTACAGCCATGATTTGTTCCGTGCAGAAATGTAACTGGTTTGGCTGTAACGTTGGTTGTCACGTATCCAGAAACAAACAGCGTATAATTTAACAATGTTAGTGTATATAATGTTAGAAAGTTAGATTTTCAGGAAAATCTTTGCTAAGCTTTTGTCGAAGATAAAAAGCAGCACTATTGTGGAGACTTAGTTTTGGGATGGGGAGTTTCGCAAAAGACTGTTTTCAACCATTAGTGAACAGGATTTCAGTCAAAACGTTGGAGAAGTAGCCTACAGTATTTGCCTAGCCGTAGATTGACCTATAACTCAAAACGTAAGGAGTTGACGTCGGAAATAAGGATAAAATATAGGCTACATTTATCCTAACTTCTTGTAATATCGCGACAATGGTGACCAACAAATCCAAAAGATATTTTTTCCTTGACTCTTACACTTTGTTCTTTGCTGAATGCATTGATTCGTACGTCATCTGATTTACTTGAGTTTAACCAAACCCACAATGCAGCAATGTTTTCATCCAAGTGCGAAACATTGCTTTACAGATACATCACACCTAGTTCTGTTGGACATCCTTTCGTGTTAAAGGTGAAACTTGGTACGCTTTTTGCCAATTCACCGTTGTGCATTTTGATTGAAATCTCAAATATATTTTTGTGTCGTTGTGCAAGCAGAACTCTTGGAATGAAACTGTTGACATGATGCAGAGTTATAACTCGGGCCGGGCTTTTCGGGTCGGGCCGGGTTCGGGCTTGGGTTTTGTCAAAATATTTCGGGCCTGCATACACAACTTTTTTGTAATATTCAGAGTAACGTTTTTTTTCTTTCGTGACGTAGATTTGTTGTGCTCACCGCGGTAACTTCTGTGAGTGAAGTGATTGTGACTTTTCTTCAGCTAATTCTGTTTGCAAACATAGCTGCGTTCTTTTATTCTCTGCTGGGATTGGTCTCACACTCTTTTTGAGGAGGCGACAGCGCTAAGGAAATTCGCACGCGATGGCGTTGTGTCGACAAGATCAGTCACTCACGCGATTCTTGGCTTGTTTTAAGAAGCCTACAAGTCGGCTTTTCATGTCTATAGCGCTATCCCAGAAAGTTTCTTTTATGCCTATAGCGCCATTATAGATAGTTTCGTGATAGTTTCTTTTTTTCTTGGGAAACATAGGGCCTATATTCCGCAGTATTGTCGTTGACTAACATGCTACGTTTGTGCCACATTATGCCAATGTTTTGGTCGAGGTGGTTGCTATTGTCAGTGCGAAAAAACGTGTACCTACAACCACACCTGCACACAACGTTTTTGTTACTCCACCGTTGCACATATCTTAACTCCCTCGGTAAATATGGATTTTGGGCCTTACTCGGGCTTCAGAAATAAATGTCGGACTTCAGCCGTGTTTCGGGCTGGGTTCAGGCTTCAAAATGAAGCCCTTTTGCAACTCTGTGTGTGTATGTATGCAGGGGGCAACAATGGGAGGTTGAAAGGATACAACCTCCACCCACCGACAGTAAAGATATATTGAAATCATTTCGTGGAGTAGGCTACGCTAATTTCAGGCCAAATGCTTTTGCTGCTGGTAAGAGGATATCAATGGAGATTGTGGTACGGGTGGGCCTGCATGCATGATGCCCAGTAACATTAAAAAGATTTGTAGCTTTTTCAAAAAACGGAAATGTGCAAGAAAAATATTGATCGTCTTTGTAACGTTAAGCGACTTGAACAAGACATTAAATCGCGCTGTGGGCTGTAACCCACACTTATAAAATGCGCACGTGCGACCAAAGCGATTCAGCATTTTGTGCACTCCAACTGACAGCTCTGATAAAACCCAATTAATGTGTTCTACTATACTGCTGTGCTTGTTTGCATTCAAATACGATATTAATGGAAGCAGTCTGAACTACAGTACCGTGTCCAGCAACAAATTTTAGTATATTAATATGTAAATCATCTGCAAGAACAATGCAAAGCGTGATTAGCAAAACTTTGTGTCTTCGCACGTACACTTTACAACGTTTTAAGTGCCTTGCAATAGTTGTCTTACATGGCATGAGACTTGTACAGCTTTTTTCACTTGTATTCTAACAAAAAGCGATATTTTTGTGGCGTAATTTACAGGGGGACGCGTGCCCTTCGCGTTCTACAACATATGAAGTTTTGAACGGGAAACTGCTCCGTTCAATGTACTGTTTAAAGCCAGGGGGCTTGAAACACAGGATACTTTCTTAAGGGAGGCGTGGTAGAGAAAAGGTTAAGAACCATTGCTATAGACCAATGGTTCTCTAATTTTTCTGCACGTTGGCCCCCAGTTAAAGTATACAATTTTCTGTAGACCCCGTGGCCTAACCCAACAGTTACTAATACAAGGAAAGTATGTCTCAAAATAAATTTTTAGTACTTTTTACTTGAAATGCATGATAAAATAATACACAATCCGAAAATATGCTTAAAACTTAGGTGCCATTCAGTGACACCCATTCGACCCCGTGACTATTTATCGACCCCTTGGATGGTCCAATTGACCCCTTGGGGTCGATATCGACCACTTTGCGAACCACTGCTATAGACCAAGGGTCGGCAACTCTCGGCCCGCGGGCCGGATCCGGCTCGCCAAGCAAAATAATCCGGCCCACAGCTCCTTTACAAACTGTAGCAACTGCATGGCCTTGTGGTATTACATTTTATAAACCTGTCCTCCGTGCAACTTCTATTATTGCACACTTATGAGGAAGCAGAACAGTCGCCAGAAGTCTTAATTAGGGAGGATTTACGTTTGTGCAGGGAGGCTTGACATTGAAATATTGAGAAAAACTCCACTGATTTACAGTGCATCAAATTTCGATGTGGGGAGCTTGGTGCTGTGTTTGGAGGGATAAGCCCATCAAAGCTTCTCCGTTGTGACGGGACTATGAGGAACTACTAATGAGAAACCGCACTATGCTATAAATGTATGTCGTATTTTGGGCTTTCATTATGAAGTATGAAAATCAAGAGTTAATCTGATTAAACTTCCATAAGTTTTATCAACATCGAAAACAGCAAATGGAACGGAATTGTTGGTGGAAAATTAGTACGGCCCTCCATGCCTTGCAGAGTTTTTTTTTGCCCGCGACTACGGAAAAGTTGCCGAACCCTGCTATAGACAGTTACAGTCCAGTCGACGAGGGTGTCACAAAACTGAGAGTTGCTGGATCAACCGTTGGCTTTTTACGGAAGATTTTGTACTGTTTTAGTTCCTCACAACAGGGCCTCCAACATGCACTTGATCGGTTTTCTGCTGCGTGCAATCAAGCGAAAATGAAAATTACCATTGAAAAAACGAGGTTTTATGTCTCTCCAGCAACCCAAGCCAGTGTACACCAGTGATAGCGTGACTCGAGTCAATGACTCGACTCGAGTCACGTTTTTTGGTGACTCCGCCTCGACTCGAGTCATGTTGAGAAAAATGTTGACTCGACTCGAGTCACGTTTTTCTCAACATGACTCGACTCGAGTCGAGTCACAGTCAATGACTCGAGTCAGAGTCATTTTTACAAAATCTCTGAGTTCCTGATAGACAAACCCAGTTCGTTTGCACACAAAGAATGAGCATTTTTTTCTACAGTGATGATCAAGATTGGTGGAAATTTTCTGTTTTGACTATCTAGTCGTGCTATGCTGGATTTTAAGGCTCAAGTGTCCCCAACTTACATAGAGGGAGACCTGAGACTTTGCTTTCACTGAGGGGTCAGCAGAACGCAACATATTGACAGACACTTTATCTTGGTTTAATGTGGTATTTACATATCGTGATCATAGCAGTGGGCCTCATACTGTGACCTTGAGTCTTTTCCAGATACCAGTAACGTGATTCAATTTTTTAGATTCAAATCCAAACCGAAACCATCTTGCAAAATATAATGCAAATGCCAAAACCGAATCTTGTTGGAATCCAAATTCCTGCCACTGGTATTAGCCTAAGCCCATGAGGCGACGCGATTACGCCGCATATAACTTAGAATTCGTAGCAGCAATAGAAGAGCGAACCTGGTCAAATGTGTAATCTCAACTGCTATTATGCTGAGGATCGTCGGTTCGACTCCTTTGGTTGGCTGAGAGCGACGCAGCATTGTGCCTGCAACAAATGGCTCCCAACGTGTCGGTGGCTTCAATCCAGTGTTAACCTGCAGTCACAAAACTGAACCGAAAGTTACAGTTATCTGCAGTCACAAAATTGGACCGAAAGTTCCGAAGTTCAAAAGAAAATCATCAATTCCAATCCAAATCTGTTTTAAGCAAAAATGATAACATCCAAATCCATCAATATATTGAAATGTCACAAGATTTAAATCCAAGTACATGTTCATCTCTGGTCATCTTCATGTATTGGCCATACGAAAACCACACTTTCAATGCAACGCCAACCGAAAGGTTGCAACAGCATCCGCTGGTTTTTGCAATGAACCGCACCCACTGCACGTTCTTTTTGTGAATGTTGCGTCAGGCACCACCATCACATCCTGTTCAAAGCACCACTTTGTTGTTATTGGAAAGGCTGAGCAGCAAGTGTGCAAAGCTTCACACTGTGGCACCAAGCAACAATGAAGATTTCATGTCGTGCTCATTCTGCTTCTGCTTGTTCGCGCCACGTGGGTGTTGTTCTTCACGCACATCCCGTTGGTGGTGAATCGCACATTCACCACAACGCTGAGAGGTTACAACACTTGCAGCAAGGTTGGGCTAGACTTTTTGAATGACTGAGAGTGAAAGAGACAAGCACAATGCAAACTGAGAAAACTTAGATATAAATAACCTGCAATCAAACTTGTTAAAGCAACATTGGGCACCATTTTCTAATTTATCGGCCACCATTTTATGGCATGTTGCCATTTCATAGCAAAAAAAGTGTCGTAGAAAAAACGCTAAATTTCGTGTGACTCGACATTCACTAGACCTTGCAAAACAATGACTCGAAGTGAATCGACAGTTCTTGTGACTCGACTCTAACTCGACTCGACAAAAATTTAGATGACTCTGACTCCACTCTGACTCGAGGGGCTTGTGACTCTGACTCGACAAAAATGACTCGGCACATCACTGGTGTACACTGCAAGCGAGTGGCAAATTCCCACTGGCGATCTACTGGATCAAGTTGAGAAATTCAAGTGTCTTATGATGGTATTCACGAGTGACGAAGATTTTTAACATTTGGCTTCACTACTCAAATCACGTTCCTGTCTTTTAGTTTTTCAGTAGAAATTAACAAATTTTAAATCCAGCATTGATATTTTTTTAAACTGAACTACACTGCTGAGTACAAATAATAATTTCATTGTTGCATACAAATTCATGTATAAATACAATAAATCTTTTGCCAAATTCATGTATCAAGACAACTAATCAACTGTGCGCAAATCCATGTATTAATGCATTAAATCGGAGTTGCCTAATTCTGTGGCATACATAGCAGCACTGCACTACTCCATCATTGTTGTGACGCACATATCCATCTTTAGCCATCACGAATATTTACAATGCACATGAAAACTGTAAAAGTCAAAGTTTAAAAAACTTTAGCAGCTTATATTTGCCTTCATTGCATTTTGTTTCAGCAAATCGCATAAGCGCATTGTTTTCATGAAACTTATTAATCAGCAATAGGCTTTTATTAAGCCTACATCTAGTTGCACCAGAGGTCACCAACAGTAGCGGTCACAGGCGAATATGGTGGGGGGGGATGCAACATCGATTTGCAGTGAGCCCAATGCTTCGCAGGACCATACTGCGTAAACAAATCACTTCCGCACACGTACATTTACGAGGAAAGAAGTCTTGGTTTAGAAGCATGAGTGATAAAATTGGTCAAACTTTAACACTGCACCGCTACGGAACCAACGAGCAATGTGGCACAAAACAATCATATAACGCAGCCACTAGCGTTGGCGCAGGTACATAAAGGGCTCGAGATAAACAATTCATGGACGACATAATACTTAATCTCATTGTAGGTTACGTTTGTGACATCACAATTACCGGTGGCAGTAGCCAGTATAGTGCAGCTGTTTGGCTTGTATGTTGCAGCAAGTGAGCGTAGTCACTTCGATGCGGATTAGACCTGTGCTCTTCAAATGGTGTATTGGCGCTAGGCCATTACATGCGAGAAAAATCGAATGAGTCCAAGGGTGGTTCCCCGACGGAAAGCACCCAGACAGCGGAAGTAATAGAAAGTGGCAGTGCGAACAACTGCGGACAGACGCGAAAGAAGGGTGGACAAAAGTAGGGGAACAGCGTGAGGGCGAAAGTCGAAAGACAAAATGCCTAGATCCGCAAGGACTAGGAAGGCATTTCTTTAGTCCAGTCGGTAAGGCGTTGCTAATTTGGCTAAAGAATAATTCTCTCCCTGGGAATCATGATTGTTCGATTCCCAGCTTGAATTGGAACAGGCGGGCAAAAGTTCCTCTTCAATGGGGAACCTTACAGTTAATCATCGTTTGGAATAGTCTGCAACACCCATAGTGGTAATTTGTGTATAGCATTTGTTATTGCAGGTAATTTTGATGAAATAATAAAAGCGAGTTGATTCTGTTTATTTTGAAACCGAAATTAAGAGAACGGAAAAAAACAAACAATTTGTAATGCGTGAAAGCACAAAAGTAACGAAAAAACGAAAGCGAGAAAGCACGATCATTCATGGGCGTCCGCAGAAATTTTTCCAGGGGGCAAGGTCAACATTTTGTTCATCATTTTCAAATAGCTGACGATCAGTGTTCCCTCTAAGATAATTTTACACTGAGCAAATATTTGTTTTAGTGAGCATGATTATTTTAGGGCTGAGTAAGTGGAGTTTTCAATGGATTACAAACTTTATTAATTATATAATAAATATACAATCTTATCAAAATACGAACAAAATACACATATCATTCAAATAATTTCTTGTTTGCGTGCTTTTCCATTGCTTTGGAATGTTGCAAGTGCGCCAGAATGAGATTTCACTGCGCAACAGTTCTGGTGGTTCTAGGTATTTGTGTCCATTAGAGGGAACATTGCTGACGGTGCAATGCAAATGGACGTTCACAAAACTCCTTATCCTTTCTACACTACAAAGAAAATGCCCCATGTTACGGTAGCAATCACAAAAAACGCTTCGTTGGCAGCAATAGCCAGGTATATTAGTATTGCGACAATTTACACAGTAGGTTATCTGCAGATTGTCAACACAGGGCATTTCTTTTCAAGTAAGCATTGCCATGTTCCAGGGCCGTAATCAATGGGAGGGCAGGGAAAAATATGTTGGACATAGTTTGAAAGTATTAAACTTAGTTTAAAAAATCTGGGCCACTCTCAGAAAACTCTTCGCCTCCCCTGGTGTCCCAAGCTGGTTACGGGCCTGCCATGATCTGTAAAGAAAAAAGCATTGGATTGCCATAGTTTTCGACGAAACCACAAATTATGACTTCACTTATATAGCAAGCAAGGCCGCACCCAGCTGATATATTCAACTGAACTTACAACTGAACATGCTTTTTGAAAATTTCGGGAGGGAATTGCCTGGTTGTCCCTCCCCCTGATTGCGGGATCAGCTAGCAAGACTTGTCAGCATCACTTAGAAACAAGAGCAGTGAACGTCTGGGATCTCGTCCAGAGCGATCAACAAAAAACTTGCTACACAAACCGGACAATTAAGTAGACCTGTATGTTGACACGACTACGGACAAACTTACTAGACTTAAAACACCACGCAGGTTTTGCAAAATTGACAAGATTAATTATGAAAACTCGCCACAGCCGACATGCCTTTGCACTCAGTATTCACTCAGATGTCAGAACTAAACCTTAACGATTAAGACATATTCCACAAGCCTGCATAGATGCCTTCTAACAAGCCACGTAATTTTATACTGAATGAAAACAAGCCTGCATAAGTGTAGTTTGACACTCCGGCACATTGGTCACACTCGCACTAATAATGGATTTTTCAAACTTGTGGAAGCACTGCTATAAACTCACTCATGCTTATTTTCACAAAGTACAAAAGTACGTGGCTTACCGCTATCAGCATGTCACTGACTCGCTGCATTACCTGCCACAATGTGTACTTTCAACAGTCTCATGCAACAAAACGCCTGCTACCGTAATATGAAGTCAACTTTTGAAGATTTGTTGCCATGTTATTGTTACGGAATAAAGACCAACAGCAGAACAAACCGCTCGCGACTTTCGCAGCCAACCTCTGCAGGCAAAGGAGGGTACATGAGTGAACTGCAAGCTCGCCACTGCATGACAACATATCTGTGAACCTGACTCTTGTGCAGTGTGAGTTTCATACCGGCAAAAAAACTGCCATTGTAAGAGTCAAATCAATTAATCGGAATTAAAATGCCGACTTCAGGTTTTTCCAGAAATATTTGGTTCTTAATCCCAATTTCCAGGGGGAAAATGCTCGTTTTGCCCCTCCTGCGGACGCCCATGCGATCATAGACTGTTTTATATCAGGTTCCACAAACAAGGCCAGCTCATCTAATGAAAAGAAGAAGCGTTTGTGACTAATTGTTGGCATAAGCGAATTTTTAACATCTTTAGCGGTTAAGTAATGTGCAGAACAAAAATATTTTTGGCGATGATTTTCAATGAAATTAAGTGTCATGTCAACACCTCTTTAGGTCTGGTGAGGGGATGCATCCCCTGCACCCCCCCTGTGTCCGCGCCTGGTCACCAACCTTTCTGAAACTGCGAGCTATTTCTTGTGTACCAATTAATGCGAAGTGCTACTAGTTTGATACACACTTCTGAAGTAAAAATTTTGCTCAATTTACCTTCAAGTACTTTAGTATTCATATTGATCGTTAACGAGAAGGCATTGATTATATTATTTATGCTAATGTTATTTTTAAACGGGCCCGCGGGCGACCTACATGGTCCTTTCGGGCGACCTGGTGCCCGCGGGCATCACGATGGTGACCCCTGCATTACACAATAAATGCCTTTGTCCTGGGAAAATTTTCAGCCAATATCATCTATGGTCCTTCGCAGCCTCCCACTTTCCCACATATTTTATGAATCCTCAATACTTGGAATTATTCACAAAACAATGCATCGGTTCTAAACATCATAGCAACCGCCATCTATGCCTGCACGCTGTGTTAAAGTGCTTCGTATATGATGCTTGTGTTTCAGTAACCGGGTTAGCGCAACAACGCCTGATGTTCGTCTTCTTTATATAACTGTGTGTAACAGTGGCAGACGTAGAAAATTTTTATGGGGGGGGTTTGGTTCAGGGTCATGTGGTGGTCATTTGGTGTGCGCTGTTTGTGACGTCACAATTTGACGTGATTTTCATGTTTCCAAACTACGTTTTGGCGAAGTTTGTTGACATAATATGCATATTTTTGTACATCCACTCCCCTTATCTTATGTGTCATTGCACTGAATATAAACTATCAGCGCTCCAAGTTGGGCTATCGGAGAAAAACAAACTCAACGCTACGACACAGCAGTTCATAACTGCAAAAATATCACGCTGCGTGTTAAAACAGGGGAGTGAAACACACTCATCACTACGTCAGAGCAACTTACAACTGCAAAATGAGGCTGCGCTAAGGTCTCGTCAAATACGAGCAGTTGCGTATTGAAGGTATGCGGCTGGACTGGCTGGCGCACAGCCTGGTTTGCAAGATCGAATTTTGCTAAACTACACAAGCATTGAGAATGCGCACAAAGTGCTAAACTACACAAGAATTGAGAATGCGCACAAGAAAACGTTTGTTTTTTGTGATTATAAAAGTCCACAGGCCTGTAACCAGGGGGGCGAAGCTTCGCCTAGAAAAATTTTCGTCTCCCCAGGAAAAATGTGTTGGACGTATTTTGAAACTATTAGACGTAGTTTAAAAAATTTGTCCCCCTCTCAAAAATCTTTTCGCCTACCCCGGTGTCCCAAGCTGGTTACGGGCATAGAAGTCCAGCAAACGTTGAGTTCTCTTTTTTCCCTGCTGTCACATTATCAAATGCCGGAATGCTTCTCTGTTAACAACTGCGGCTTTTGAGCTCGTGTAACAGTTTTATCATGATACAGAAATTGCTAATGTAGCGATTGCGGTCAGCGCTTGCGCTGATCAGCCTTAGCAGAAAAAATAAAGACAATTGTTTTGGATAAAGTGAACTATCGCGGAACACAATCTTAAACATGCGTAGTAGATGGAGGGTCTGCAAAAAGTGGTGAGGTGGTTTCTGGACGCAGACGACAGCCCGAATTCCCACCAAAACATAATTACTACGTTTTGGCACATTTACAATGTTCCTTGAAATTTGCATGCAAATATATTCGGTGGTATTTTCATACAGTCGACAAATTAACAAGCAAAAAGTATGCGAAAACAATTAATCTCCTTTGCGCAGGTAATAAAGTTTTGCACAATATCAAGCGCAAGGGGGGTGGAAACCCCAAAATCCCCCCTTGCGTACGCCCTTGGCGTGTAACTCGTCAGTGCCATGTATGCTTGTGCAAAAAAGTTCAACAATAAACAAAAGTACTTTTATTTTTTGTCCTGAAGAATTGTTAATTATTGGCGAAAGTGTAATCAATTTTTCATATCTCGAAAAAAATGTATTTTGCATCACTTTCTACCGTTTTGGCTCGAGTAATATAGTGTGCTCCGAAAGGCTTGACTCCTCATTCCAATTTTCTTGAGTTTCTACGCTCAAGCGCTTGTTCGTGGTGGAAATAAGACAACTGAGTACAACAGTAGCTAAAAATATTGCAATTTGAAATATTAGTACTGAAAGTCCGCCAAATGCATTGAACAATAATCTTGCAATTTCTCTCCACAAAATCGCCATCAGCGCTTGAAAGCCAGTCAACCAAACAGTGGAGAAGGTTTCATTGATTGGATAAGTTTCTTGAGTGGCAATCTCATAAATTACAACTAAGCCAGGTTGACTCACGACACCATAAAGTGCAGAACATACGAAAAAGGCAGGTAAAGACCCAAAGGCAAAGGCCGGAATGAAGCCTGTCGTTGACAAAAAGGTGAGCAAGCAGCTGGTAATCGAAATCACTCCATAACGCTTGTACTTGTCCACTAGCTTACCTCCAGCAATTGAGCCAATGCAACTTCCCACACCAAAAGCGGTCATTATGTATCCACCGATGACGTCAGCGTTATAATTCATTTTTTGGATGTGAAACATTTGCCTCAGTATTTGAGAAAGCATAGTGATTATAACAGGGTTTTCTTGAAACAAAGTTGCAAATACAATAGCAGAAAGAAGGAAAGTTTTGTTTTTTAGTAACGCTTTGACGAGTTTTATGTACGATTTGAGAGATAGAAGTTGTTGAGTCTGTCGTTGCTGATTTTGCTTTACACTCTGGGCAAAAGTTGGGGGTGTTGGAGGTCGATCGGTAACAAAGATAAAAAGAAAAATAGCGCAAACCATTGCAATGGTGAGAGAGACTGCAAAAATGACGTAAAGCATCCATCGATCCTCAACAAGCCAGCTCTGATTGACTGTAACACTTGAGTTCAAGCTGTGGTTCAAAGGAGGCTGTACTAAAACATTCCTCGCGGCTGTGAAGGCAAGAATCTTTCCCACATAAAATGACATCACGTTTATGCCGATCGCACTTCCAACTTCATTTTCTGGAAACCACAAAACTGCGAAAACTGATGGAGACATGAGCATTGCTGTCGAGGAGACGCTGTTAAATATTTGGCCAACAATCATGAGTGGGAATAACCAACGCTTTGCCACTGAAGCCACGATGCAAATATATCCGATCGCTGAGGCGAACGCTGCTGTAAGAATGAGAAATTTGAATCCCATCTTTTCAGTGACCATGAACCAGGAGAATGGTATCGTCAAAATAATTGGGCCAACATCCATGGTCAGAGTGAGCCAGTCGACTTCAAAGGACGTCACGTTGTAATACGCGACAAAGACGTTGCTGAGCTGACCATAATAGGCAAAAGAAAATCCGTTCAGGATTTGCAACGCCGACACAATGGCAAGAAACGCCCATCGTCGTTTGCAGGGCTTGCAGCTTTCACGTGAGTTTTCTGCCTCGTCGCTGGTCATTTCTTCTTTGCTGCTATTCATTTCAAAATTTTTGACAAGAATAAGATTTTCATCAATTTACTTCTAGGCTGGTGATCTGCAAAGAAAATTCCTTTAATTTTATAGCGGCACGTTGTGATTATTCATTCACAAATTTCTTGAATCAGTGTTGTCCATCTGGAGGCCCACGTGGCCCGCAGATAGAATTTTTAAGGCCGGCATGGTTTCTCAGTATTGTTTGTTTTGTGTATGTTACACTAGGTAAATTTGTTCAAAGAGGCATAACATCTTTAATGAAAATGTGCACCATCAACCAGGGTTGCGGGGTCGGAGCTGGAGTCGTAAGGAGTCGGAGGTTTTTGGGTGGAGTCGAAGGCGGTTTTCTAACAACACTGGGAGTCAAAGTCGGATTTTTTTTCCGATTCCGGATGATCAGTTGAATCATTTTTTAGATCACGCTTCTAAATTGGGAATTCCTGTTGAAATCGTACGATTTCTTTTGAAACGTTTGTTGAAACAGAGATTTCTTTCTGGGTACCACGATTTCCATTGATTTTAACATCCAAATTTCATTCCCTTTATGTTAAAGAGTCGGAGTCGGAAATTTTGGGAAGGTCGGAGTCGGGAGTCGGAGTCACATATTTTGCCTCCGACTCCGCAACCCTGCCATCAACGGCGTTAGACTAGACTGTAGAAAGATTTTGGAAATTAGTCAGCAAAGATAGGCTTCCCAAACTGAAAGATTTCGCA
>Ga0210059_1004654_pt1 | contig 22173 bp, 15 predicted proteins | sample Ectturendosymbi2_FD_188042 | JGI IMG/M metagenome (GOLD analysis project Ga0210059, IMG submission 188042) | Ecteinascidia turbinata endosymbiont from Florida, USA - Sample 2 (SPAdes) (version 2) | ecosystem: Host-associated > Tunicates > Ascidians > Unclassified | place: Key West, Florida...
TGTCAAACTGCTATTATTTTACCAATTGTCCATTAACTTCAACAATTTGTGACTGTATAACATTTGCTTAAGGACTGTGTGTGAGAAAAAACGATAAAGTATAAGAAAGACGTGGAAAATATTATACAAAAGTAAAAACTTCAAATGTTTTTGTTCTGGAAGCAGATTTTCTTTATTGATCATCAAAATATGATGGAGGATTTTCACGTTGGTGTTCATTGAAAGCTGCATTTTTTGCTGCATTAATTGCTTCTTGTTGTTTATTGTTTATTTCAGGATCTGAAGCTGCATCCGCTGAAGACGTTTGTGGTTGCTGGGCAACAAATGTTTGTTGCTGGGCAACAAAGATTGGTTGCTGATTTCCTGCAGCAACTTGCTGGTTTGATCCAGGAGCAATGGGGTGAACGACAGTGACAAGGTTTGAAGGATACATTGTTGGCTGCCCTGAAATAAAATAACACATGCAAGGTTCACAATATTTCAGGGCATGGGTTTTCTCATAAATCATGTACAGTAGAAAGATACATCCAAAGCTTCTTGAAAGATTAGTAGAAAAATTTTTGATAAATTTCTTCTTTTTCACTCAAAAGATGTGTGATATAAATCATATTGAAATTTTGATATTTTTTGTTTTTGATGGAACTTCAAACCTAACACTTAGATTTGCATTACTTTCCGATAATTTTGAAAATTTTCTCTTTTGATGATTGAAATGAAGTTAATGCTTTATGCACTGAAAGATAAATTTGAAGTTCCATCCTGAACAAGTTGCATTTATCCTTTGAAAAACAAAAAATTTTATTGAAATTATTTTCCGACTATAATTTTGTTTACTTTCTGATTTTTTCTATCCTCAGTGAAATTATCTAAATTTTGATGTTTGTCTTTTTTTGATTCATTTCTTCATCCCGTGCTCGCGGTCACTATTGCAAAGGTCAGTAGTGGTACAAAGAAGTGACATGATCATTTACGTACTGAGCAGCTAAGCATTGTGGGTGAAACAAACACGTAAGAAATACTTGGTCGGAGTGAAAAGCATGAAAAGTTTAACTTATTTCAGCAAGAGTATTATCAATTGGTCTTTTTATGATAAAATCAACGTTGCATCATGCTTTTCATGGACACAATCTTTTGATGAATTTGCTCAACCCACTAACTCTTTTCTCTGAAAACATATATTCCTTGAAAACCTGAGTGTTTAATATGGAGATAAAATAAATACTAAACAAGCTTTGTGAAGGAGATTTTATTGCTTTTTCAATTAGCTTGTTTCACCTCCAGAATAAAGTCTGCCATGTTTACGCTGCTTGTGTAACAAGAATTAATTCTGAAAAAATGAAGCAATCTGTTAAATGTTCAAAGTCATAGTTCAACTTTTATGATTGTTCGAAAAATTAAAAAATGATAAAGTAAAAGTAATCCGTGTACAAACCTGCAACAGCGTAAGGATAGCTCTGAACAACTCCAGGCTGGACGTGCTGGGGCCCTTGATTCCCGATCACATGATATGCAGCCTGACCACCAACATAGACTTGCTGTAACATCCAAATGAAATGTCTTAGTAAACATTCGTGATCAAAGTATTTTTTCGAAAAAATCAAAACCAACTTCCAAAGATTTAATGGTTGTGACATCTAAGAAGGATGAAGTATGGAGCATTCACTGCAGGTTCAAAGGCCAGAAAGATTTAACGTGAATGCTGCTCTAGATTAGAAAAAAAATTTAAAAAATCATGTATTTTCTCTCAGTGTGCTGAAAACACTCAAAAGTGCGGAGTTAATTCCCGGGATTGGTTTCAAGTGACTATCTATCATCCTCATTAAACGCATGTTCAAAGATTTCTTAAAGTTAATGGGTTATGTGGTTCAACTGTTCTCTGAGCTTCATTACTTCCTGATCTGCAGCTTTTCTTCCTGCAATCTGTGGCGATATTTGATTGCACATATCTTTGACTATAATCTGCTTCTTGGAATGCGGTACATCAGAATCAATGTTCATAAATATTACAGAGAATCGATATTAAGGTGCTGCATGTTGAATGCGGTGATATAAAAGGTATGCAATTCATTTACTTGTTACTAAGTCAACTTCACTAACAAGAGACAGATTTTAAAGAATCTGTTTTTATGAGAATCGGTAACTGGAAAAAGGTTGAACTGCAAGAAACGTCCATATTCTGAAGAGCTGCAAGAAAAGTAAAAAATGGAAACAATTTGCTTCAAACATTGTATCGCAATAATTATTTGAAGTTTTCAGGGAACAAAAACCAGTAGCGTTGGATGCAAAGAAATCATCCGGTTGACCAACTCCTTTCGTAAAAAATGTTTTTATCGTGACCACTTTTCTTCTACGGACATTCTCGGAAGAGCGTGGACATCATAGTCCTAGGAGGACCCGAAATACGTCACAATCAACAACAATCTCAGATAATTTTACTGGCTCCACACCAAGACAGGACCAAACAAGATGGGAGATGTAGTCACTCCACCTGGTCCTTTGTCCATCTCTGGGACGCTTTGCAGTGGGTGCAGCCAACAGTACTTAACTCGCCAGTCATTCCTGGGAAATTCTAGTCGCACGACCGAACCAAAGTAGCTGGGATCTCTCTATTGGGAGAAGTGGATCGACATCCGGGGTATTACGATTTTTGCACCTGCGCACTTGTCGCGAAGTGTCACGCCGTGAGAAGTGTCACGCCGTGAGCTCTTTGCAACAATCCCACTTCTGCTATTTGTACTTGGGATGATATTCGTTCAGTCATTATCCAAAATACTTGACCATAAATGAGGATCGGAACAAAGACCGATTTAAAGTCTGACAGCTTTGCGGTGTTTGAAAGCTTCCGTTTTGTGGCCACAGAGCGATAGGATTCACGCAGAACTGGATTTGCTTAACCACTCCGTGTTTCAATCTCCTTGTTCTGTCTTCCGTCACTCATGAATTCCACATCAAGGTACTTGAACTTCTCCACCTGCTGCAGTGCATTGCCCCTTGCCTGCGACGTACACTAACTTGGATTCCTGGACAGACACAATACCTCGGATATGTAGTGTTATTTTCATTCCGGCTTTCTTGCACGCAGCAGAAAACCGATCAAGTGCATGTTGAATGTCTGGTTGAGAAGCCGCAAACAGAATCAAATCGATCGCAGAAAGAAAGCAATTGATCTTGCATCTTGCAATAATAACACCCTCGTCGACTCGGCTGTGACCGTCAATACAATTAATACAGAATCTGAAGATGAATGGCAGCAGCACACACCCTTGTCGGAGTGCAACACTCTTTATCAACGGTTGTGAATTTACTCCTCTGACAGAGACAGAAACGTCTTTATCAGAAACAGCATTTCAGGTGAAATTTCATCTCATTTTGAAATATTTTGCCGAGAATTAGTTGCGATTATTTTCAGCCACAAGTGAAGCCCAGATTTGCTTCCAAAAGTTGAACAAAAAGCATTCCATGCATGATTCTGATAACTAGTCAAGTGGAATTGCATCATCATATACTATGACAGAAGTGCTGTTGCATTTCCCTGAAAATGCTTCGTTAACAGCTACAAAAAATTCAGGGGCGTATACTCTGGGTGTGCTAGGCGTGCGGTGCACACCCTGTGAAACTAAACATGACGTGACATTTTCCAGATCGCGCGATCAAGGTAAAATCACAAAAACGCTATAAAGCTAATTATGCACTTTCCAGCGCGAAGGTGTGCGCCAGATGTCTGTAGGCCTACTCAACTGCTCTCGTAATCGAAGAGACATTTGCGAAAACTATTTTTGCAGTTGTGACCAGCGCTGCTCCCGTGCAGATTTTTTCCCCTTGTATGTTTCTATCTGACAAACTAGGGTGTGCGACATTTCAAGCGAACACCTGCAGGGCTCGAAAACTCGACATCGACAAGACATTTGCGCAGAGCCGCAGCCTGTTTCTGCAGTTGTGACCTGAGCTCTTTCAGGGCTCAGTGTATTTTACTCCCTTGTGTCTATCTGGCAACCTTGGGTGTGGGCTATTCGAGACGCACACCTTCTGAGTTTAACTGATCGCATTCAAACAGATAATCGTTCCGACTATTTTTGCAGTTGTAAACCGCGTTGTTGTAGGTCTGAGTGTGTTTTACTCCTTGGTCTTAACGTGCAGTCTGATATTTTTGCAATTGTGATTGCTTGGCGGTAGCGTTATGTGTATTTTGCACCTGCATTTTAAGTTGGAGCGTTAATAGTTCAAAGTCAATACAATGGCGTATTCAGTTATGCAACAATGAGTGAGGAGAGTGCGTGCATAATGATATGCATTCTATCAAAAACTTCGCCAAAACGTTGGATCTGAAACGTGAATTTGAATTCACAGTGTGACGTAACAAACAGCGCACACCCAGTGACAACGACCACCATACGCCACTGAAAAAATTATTGAATGAAGGCTTAAAAATTTTGGTTCACTAGTTTGAAAAGATTGTTAGAATGTGGGAAATTTTTAACCAAATTATAGAAATAATCAAATGAAAACATTTAGTGCTTTACAACAATGCATGCGGTGATAAAAATACGACCTGCTCAGCACAGCATCCTGCACAACAACTTCCACAACAACCTCCCAGACCAGCTGAAGCAGTGGTTTTGCAGCAATAAACTGCGCTGACAATGCAGAGAATGAGAGTTATGAAACCACCAATGGCGAGCAAACTCTCAAGACCGACTGGAAACTGAAAAACAAAATGAATTTTAGAAAAATGTCCAAACTCAATCTTCATATCAGGGAAGTTTGAGAGACAGTCCCAACGGATTAAGTCATTTCTCTTGAACTGTAATCTGATCCGAGACACATGATCAGAAACTTCATTGTCCGAAGCGCAACTATCTTTCAATCCAGGGACCTCCCTCAGATTTGATCTCCCCCGTTGAGCTGTAATTTGAGGTGCTTCTACATGTTAATTCTCTATTTCGATGAAAAGCAGATCATTCATCAATGCACTGATGCCTTGCATGTCACGCATTACAACAGGTAAAGTCAAGAACACAGGAAAGTAAAATGCAAATTCCTGCGTTTACGCGTTTACTCTTTTTCTGAGTGTGAAGAATCTAAGACACGTTTGAAGTCAAAATGCTAAATAAAGAATATGTTTCAAGAATATTTTTTCCAAACACAGTAAAAGAAAAATTAAAAATTTTAGCCACCACTTTGAAAGTAGCTTTTGAAGCATATTTCGATGAATGGCGAAACAGTGTCTGCGCTTTGCAAGACAAGAATATCATTTTTTGCCATTTGAATCTACGTTTTCTTGCAACAACGAAACTGTTGATTGGCAACATACTTTGTTGTCATGACAGCATGTCACGTGGATAGCAACGAATTGTCCTAAACAATGCATTATCTTTTATGTATGAAATACATCAATTTATTTGCAGTTACTGTCAACTCCAAAACATGAAAGCAGCTTACTTATGTTAATACAAAACCAACATTTGCACCACAATCATTTACACTTTGAAGGTAGGTTGGTAAAAAGTGTTTGCAATAGGCAGTGGCGCATCTATGCACTGTGGCGCCCATGGCAAAATTCAAATGTGCGTCCTTCCTAATAATTTCAATATTAGATATAGGCACAATTTTTACGAAAGATAAACCACGAAGAAAATAATTTTTTTTAATTGGAAAACAGCTGTGTTTATTTTTGCTTCAAATTTTTCAGCAAATACTGTACAATGCCAGTTATCCTTAAGGACCATGTAATGCTTCTATGCCTATTTATTTTTATTATGAAGAATATCAACGTTATCATAATTTATAGGCCTACATAATGTTTCCTGAAAAAATTGTATATCATACAAAAAATGTCAAAAACATATTGCAACTGCAAACGACAATTGCTTTTAGGATGAAACACATTTAATTTGAATTGTGCAATAAATCAATGCAAGTCATGTATGTATCACTGGTGTTCGAAAAACACAATTCCATCGAAACAACAATATACCCAGCCTGTTCTGATAAAATTATACAAAAATGCTAATTTAAACAACACTTACCGTGCCCTTATCGAAGCAAATTAGTTTATGATTTCATCAACGTCAGATTTTTCTGTTTCGTCCCTTTCTGTATTTATGAAAGCTAAATCACACAATCTGCCTTGACTTATTGTTATGCCCGCAGGCGTTAAGGGACCAGTTTCAGTTTATTGAAAGATTGCCCGCAGCTTGCAGCACATATTGCCATCCTTAGCATCATTTGCAAAGCAATTCGAAGAATGTCAGGAGGACTCCAGGACGCGATAATTGTTGTACGACTTCAAACTAGCATTTTGCATTCTAGAAACTTCTCGTGTAATTTCATGACATCTACATATGAATTGTACACAGCTCCTAAATTGTCACTGACAGTCGGGACCGTAACAAGGCCTTGGACATCGAACAGAAAGCCAAATTTGGAAATAAAAAGCTAGCTCCAAACAAGACTAACAAATGTCTTCTTTCATGAGTTAATATTTTTTGCTCAACTGGCACGGTAACGGTAGCAACTGCTGATTTCTTTACGACTAACTAATGCTCATAGTCTGTGGACTGGAGCATGGCATTCAGCCTATTTGTCGGATAATAATGGCCATCGAAAAAGTTTCATGAAGTCGGAGTGGGCCGCAGCAGTTTAAGCAATTTTGTAGGACCTCAACAACACAACAACAGTTATTTGCGTAACAGAAAGATTGTCACAGGCACGGACTTAAACTCGTCTCAACCAGATTCTGACTAATATAGTCTTGTCTGAAATGGAGCAGTTGCACGGACTGACTTAGCCTTTTCAGTTGCGGCTTTTCATGTGAGATTCGAACACACAACAGAAAGAACGCCAAGTCTACAAGTGCACGGGCAAGTAAAAATAGAAATTCACTGCTCGACCAGGGTCACTCTATTGTCGCTTGTGCGTAGCTGCTTTTTTGAAGTACTTGCTGACTGCGCGCTCTAGGCATTGTGACGTGATGCGCCGTCACAAGAACCTGGTGAGGAAATATTGCAGATGAAGAGAACATGCCTATATACGTGATTGAGTGGATTTAGTTTGATTGAGGAAATTGGGTGTGGTAAAAATGTTAAACACAGTATAAAAACTTGAAAATATGTTAAGATTTAGCTGCGACTTTTATGGGAGATCCGAACAAGAACTCAAAAACTTAAAAAGATGTTGAAATTGAAGCTAACATTAAAAAAGATGATAAAAATGAAAAAAGATGTCAAAAGGTTCACTCTATTGTTGATTGTGCGTATCTGCATTTATGAATTACTTTTTGATTGCGTGTTCTGGGCATGTGACGCGATGCGCCAGCGCAAATTTCCGAGATGCGCCGCACTTAATCCATTAGATATGGGCGGGATATGTTGATGCAGCTTTGCAGTTTGAGGTTGTATGGGGCAAGAAATCGAGGTTCAAGAAACTGTAAATAAAATTTTTAATTTTTGCAAAGCAATTTTTGAACCCTGTCAAAGTGGCGCCCATGGCACGTGCCATGGCTGCCATACCCTAGATATGCCACTGCCAATAGGGTTATTCAAAAAGTGGACACTCTCTTCAGCGTCCGAGATTTTTACCAGTATTTGTTGGAAACAAGTGAAAAACAGCTGTTTAGCTTCGGCCAAAGTTGCTGATCAGCTCATCTCACACTGCGCATGCGCATAAATCCTTACTCATGGAGGTTATTTCCAAGCGAATTAATAGGAAAGAATAATTGAGCGTTTTTGTATAATTAAGGTTTCCTAAATTATTTTGGTTTCCTAAATACAGGAAGTCTTTGTCTATCGAAAAGAATCCTTTCCCAGCAAAGAATCAGACACTAAGATTACAGAGTATGTATTTCAACTATCATGTAGGCATCATCAGCCTTTTTCAAATAAAATCTGCTAACGGGTAGGTGCGTTGGACCTCACATATCTAAGACAAAGGGTGAGGAACCTGTGGCCCGCGGGCTAAATGCGCCCTGCATGAACCATTAATATGGCCCGTATCTGAAATTTCGTTACCCGAATAAGAACACAACATCGCATCAAAACGATTTTCCATGACAAGCAAACACGTAGAGTCGTAAACAGACAGTAAGTCAAGAGAAGTCTCTCTCACTCCTTGACATAGTATTTTCCTTTGGAAGGTAAAGGTTGAATTTGAAGATAGAAATCAATAAAAGTGAAATTTCATTTCAGCACCAATTCGCAAAACAGCCTTGAAAATATGTTGCTGGACTCGGTTCGATGCACTGATAAGGAATATATGCATGAAATTCGCCGGAGGTGAGTGTTTACGAAGTTGCACGCAAGGAAAGTTTTCCTTGTGTAAGGGACTTCACCGCTTCAGCTGCCATGCAATGCACAGCCTCAACATGGTGGTGGCAACGCTGCGTGAGGACTTTTTGTCATTGCATCTGAGGACGCAAGGTTTTTGTGTTAGGGTTTAGGATTAGTGTTTCAGGGACCCTAAAACCCTAACCCTAAAACCCTAACTGTAATGCCACAAATCGCTGAAACCCTTAATCTAAAAGCCTAAGGATTTAGAGTTGGGGTTTTAGAGTTGGATTTAAAGTTCGGATTTAGATGCAATGACTCAGCAGTTCTCACGCAGCATTGCTGCCACCATGTTGTGGCTGTGCATGCAGGTGAACTCGCCTTATGCAAGGTGACATTTTGATATTTTGATTGCGCGTAACTTTGTAAATACTCACGAACGACGGCTTTGATGCATATATTCGTTTTGAGTGCACCACAACAGCTCCACCAACATGTTTTTCAACGCTAATGTCCGAAATGGTAGTTAACTAGACTTTGACGTCCATGAATTGTTGTGGAACGCCAGGGATACTCCAAAAATTTATATCATAAGCCTTTGCAACTTATACCATAAACCCAACATACTCGTATGCATTGCTGATGAATGAAGCTGTGGTCAATGCGTCAGCTGTTACTTTAGTTTCTTTTTTCAAGTCTTGGCAATGGATATGTTAAATGATTTCATAAAATGCAAACTGAGTGTTCTGTTTTGAAACTTTTTTGTTTTTAAGATGTAATCTACCTTAATCCGCTTGTATGTAAAAAACTGACCAATTCAGGTTTTCATATGATTTTCATTACCTTCCTGAGAATGGCTGAGGGAGTTACACGTCATGTGACTTCCTTTTGAAGTTTTTGCAATTTGCATCACAACAAACCAGAATATCTCCGCAGTATGGGCGTCCGCAGGGGCATGCGCCCCCCTAAAAGTTGGGACTAAGAACCAAAATTTTGTAGAAAACCTGACGTCAGCAGCTTGTTTGACCTAATTCTTGCAATGACAGTTTATTTGCCGATGTGACACTCACACTGCGCAAGAACCAGGTTCACTGTACTGGTACCATGCAGTGATGAGCTTGCAGTTTTTTAAATCCGCTCTATTTCCTGCAGGAAATGTTGCTGAACTTGGGAGCGTATTGTTCTACTAATGGTCCTTATTGGGTGACAATAACATGGCAACAAATCTTTGAAGATTCACTTCACGTTACGTTAGTAGGCGTGGGTGTCGGAAGGGTTTTGTCCAGGGTGGCCAATAGTGGATTTTTTCAGAGGGTGACAGAAGCGGTGAAATTTCCTTTTACCACTCGAAACTAAGAGAACAACCTTTTACTGCTAAAAATTTGACAGAAAAATGTCAAATTTCAAAATCCAGAGGGCCAAAGACTCCTTCCTTACTCTTCAGATACGCATGGTTGTAGGCGTTTTGCCGCATGTGAATGGTTGAGTGCAGACGTCTGTGGCAGGTAATGCAGCGAGACAGTGGCTGCTGATAGCGGTAAGCCACAGTTTAATACGGTATGAAAAGAAGCACAGAGTCGCATCAACCGCCCTACATGCCCCTCAATTGCTGGGGCCCACATTGTCACAAGGGGCTCGAAATTTATTTCCCATCACCACGAGGTGGTTTTGTGGTCTTAGCTCTTCCAAAAAAGCTCCAACGCCCCCAAATTGAAATATGAAACGCTCAGGGGCGACTCCAAGTCAACAGCGTAACTCGGGCTCATCACGCAACTTAGCCTATACCAGGGGTGGCCAAACTGCGGCTCTTCAAACCGTTGCATGCGGCTCTTTCAGCTTTCCGAAAAAATATGTATTTGTTTTTTATTTTTTGTTTCTATTGCAAAGTGTACAAATATTGCAAAATGGTACTGTGGTAGCTAGCGTGCCGTACAGCATTACTTTTGCAAGTCGTTCCAAAAAGATTTATGATGTCACAGAAGTGTTGATTGCAAATAAATTGGTGTTTTTACATTTTTTACGTTGTGGCTCTTTGTAACTTGGGTTTTCCGATATGCGGCTCATACATACAGCAGATTTGTTCATCCCTGGCCTATACTGACCGAATGCAACCGTTCGAGGCTTGCATCACTGGAATTTCCATTTGCTCTCATTTAGGTTGGCACTATGGTTGCTCTGTGACGTCTGTTACGTCACAATGAATGAGAAATTCTCGTGAGAACTTTCTATTGTTACGTAACGCACGTTACAGAGCAATGATAAAGCCAGTAGTTAGTCCCAGTGGCGTACGCAGAAATTTTTCATGGGGGGGTTTCATTCAGTGACATATGGTGGTCATTTGTATTTGGTGTGCGGTGTTTGTGACGTCACAATTTGACGTCATATTCACGTTTCCAAACCAACAGTTTGGCGAAGTTCGTTGACAATATAGGCATATTCTTCTACACACACTCCCTTGTTTGATGTGTCATTACACTGATAAACTATCAACGCTCCAAGTTAGGATATTGGAGGAAAATACAATCAACGCTACGACACCAGTTCACAACTGCAAAAATATCAGGCTGCGTGTTGAAACAGGGGAGTAAAACACACTCATCGCTGCGTCAGAGCAATTTGCAAGTGCAAAATGAGGCTGTGCTGATGTCTTGTCGAATGCCAGCAGTCGACTACACAAGAATTGAGAATGTACATAAAGCACGCAAGAAAACTTTCAATTTTTTTATGTATAGAAGTCTAGCAAACTTTTAGTTTTTCTTTTACCCCGCTGAGACATCATCAATTGCTTGAATGCTTCTGTGTTAAAAACCGCTGTTTTTGAGCTCGTGCAACAGTTCTATCATGCTACAGAAATTGGTAGTGTAGCCAATGCCGTCAGCGCTTGCGCTGATCAGCCTTAGCAGACAAAATAAATGCAATTGTTTCGGACAAAGTGAACTATGGCGGAACACAATTTGAAACATGTGTAGTGGACGAAAGGTCTGCAAAAAGTAGTGAGATGGTGTCTGGACGCAGACGATAATTCAGATTCCCACCAAAACCTCATTATTACTTTTTGGCTCATTTATATTCCTTGAAATTTTCATGCAAATTAATTCCGTGGGATTTGCATTAAGTTGACAAATTAACAAGCAAAAAGTGTGCGAAAATAATTAATCTCCTTTGCGAAGGTAATAAATTTTTTGTAAAATATCAAACTCAGGGGGGTAGGTTAACCCTAACCCCCATGCGTATGCCCTTGGTTAGTCCTCTGCGTACTAGGCTCATTCGTATGAGCCCGAGTTGCTGGACAATTTTTCGTTCGTTTGAAATTATTCTCCAGTTGGAACTGTCCACTTGACTGGAATTCAAATTGAATGTTCTATGCAAATCCATTGCTTCAAAAAACATTCAACATGATATGAATTTTATTTCACAAAACATTTATTTGCAAAAGGCAGCTCGGACAGGGTTGCCAGATTGGCCTTTTTTAGGCAAAGTTTTAGAAATTTGGCCTCGTTTCATTTTGGTTGGCCTTTTTTTGGCTTCATCTCAGGTCGGTTGGCCTAAAAAATTTGTTTAGCTTTTTGGGTTTTTAGCCTTTTTTTCGCTGAAATAGGTTCCTGTGAAGGAAAATATTAATATTTCATTTTTTCGGCAATGCATTTGCAAAATATTTGTGATAAATGCTTTATTAGACCGACGCCCGTTCTGATATTAGTAATATTTTGCCTTATCACTGGAAATGTACACACTGTGTATTGTGCTGTAAGTACTGAGCAAGATCAACGCTTGAAGACAGGTCTGGGTCTCCGCGATAGAAATGCAACAACACGTCGACGAAATGGAAGGGCTCTTATGATTCTGGTCTTAAAAGTACAAGAATGAATTGCAGATGACTCGCGTACGGGTGCAGAAAGCTGCTGATAGATCAGTATGCAAACTGTGGCACCATTGTACCCGAAGTGTGCAATCTCGCAAACCATGAAAAGTCAGAGAAGCGTTAGGAATGTGCTCCAGTACAATGCCAAGCAAGACTTCTCAATTTTGAAGAAAATTTCTAAAGATATTTTAGTATGTTTATTTATGACAACGGAATGGCAATAACACAAATACAGTTTGGCTTTTTCTGGCCTTGCATCGGTTTGATCTTTTTGTGGCCTCTTTTGAACACTGTTTGGCTTTTTATTGAATTTCTCATCTGGCAACCCTGCTGAGCTCGGGCTCTGACCGATGAGCCCGAGTAAACCTCAGCATACTTGGCTCATTCGTATTAACCCGAGTTACTGGACAATTTTTCGTTCGTTTGGAATTATTCTCGAATGTGAACTGTCCATTGGATTGGAATTCAAATTTGACTGTTCTATGCAAATCCATTGCTTCAAAAAAACATTCAACTTGATATGAATTATATTTGAAAAAATACTTAATCGCAGAAGGCAGCTCTGGGAGAAGCCCGACCAATGCGCGAGAGAAGGTATTCGGGAGATGCCTACTTGGAAAAAAGATGAAACCAGAGCGCAGTCGGCTAATTCCTCGAAATCATACCGAAAACCTAGTGCTTTTAACTGCCTACTGCGAATTATATTTTGTGTATCCAGGTCACCTGCAACGTGAACGCGAAAGGCCAGACATGGAACGAAAATAGATGAACACTGACAAGGCCCAATAAAAAGAGCCCGAGTGAACAACCGCAATCAGTGAAATGGATGGTGGCACAAATATACAAAGCAAGCTCACGTTCTGTTCTACAATATAAAGCGTAATCGACGACTCGGGTTGAACCCCAGGAGCCCGAGTGCCGGAGTCGCCACTGGAAACACTAGAAATCAGTGCAGTTTTTATCAATCCGTGTTACGTTCTGTCCTGTAACTTATCAACGGAGCAGTACTTGCCGCTGTTATATCGCCTGATCATTTTTGCTACGTTTGTGAGATAACAAACGTATGTGAGGCTTGAACATAAAGCGTCAGCATTCATTGCATGTAGTGTTGAACGTGAAGTAAGCCTACATGCCTAGTTGTACATTGTACACGTCCAGAATTCAGACTTCTACTTGATCAACGTATTTTTTGAAGTGATTGTAGTAAAACCATGCACTATGTCTAGCCCAGGTAGTCTTCTCATATTTTGTACTGCATAGAAGCAAACCTTTGGTGCTTACGACCAAAGTTACACATATGCGCAGCCTGCTGTTCAGAGAGACAGATGGAGTTAATTGTGTAGTTAGAAGGGTTTATTTAGCAATCACTGCTTAGCTTGTCCCAACAGAGTAGTGCAGTTACATTTATAACCAGGGCTGCCATTGATCTGGACTAAAAAATGAGGACAACCGGGAACAAAATAAGATAAAAAGGAAGAGAAATTGCTGAACAAATGTATTCAATTATCAATCGTATTTTGCAGTGTAGGAGCGGTTTGCTTTGGCAATGCTCTCTCCTTTGAGGCTACCTTGTGCATCTCACTGCAGCTATTGTCTAAGCTTACTTTCACTTGTAGGATGGACTTGACTGTTCTTTTGCTAAGGTTCTTTCGCTCTTTGGTACACTGTTTCTAAACAAGGGAAAACAGCCTCTTCACAAACGCATTGTTGACTAAAAATAATACACAACTAAGGATGCAAGTCAAAATAGGGACATTTCTTAGAATAAAAGACATCAAAATTTTCCAAGACACAGACCTTCAAAACACGGACAAATCATAGAAATAAGGTCGGTATGGCAACCCTGTTATAACCTATTTGAGATACTGTACATTGTTCAAGATCTTACTTATTAATCTAAAAATGTGCCATGTACCAGGAATTAACAAGTCTAGACATCAGAAAGGTTTATGCAAGCGTATTTCGGCCAGTTAAAAGCACGATGCGCATGCTTTAAGCAAAAATCACTTAAGCTCACGGTAAAGTTTACCAATTTGCGCTAATGAAAGAAAACGTTCATCGTTGCGCACATACTTTGACGGCCTCATGTTTGCTTCTTCGGTAACAGCGTTTTTCATAACTGTACGATAGGATTGATTCTGATTTCCTATAAGTTTTTGTTAACATCTGCATTTCATTAAAATGTCTCTAAACAATCGTCGATAAATAATAACAATGATTAAGACCCAATTTGCTTTGTTAAGCTCGTTCCGAAGTTTCCGTTGCAAACTACGAACCTATTATGGACATCTGCGGGAAAAATCTACTAATTTTGTAATGATTTCGCACAATTTCAAAATGCTGTGTTGTGATTCAAATATAAATTTTCAGAATGTCTTGCCCCCCTGCATAAACATGAAGCCCCCCAATGGAAGACTTTCTGGCGACGGTTCTGCCGAAATTGTGTCTGCAAGTGGAACTAAACAAATAGTGAAATAATAAAAGAAAAATTAGGATATTTTGATGTGAAGGCCATTCCGCTTCGGGATGTGCCACAACGTCGAAATATTTTGTTTCAAAAATCTCCATCGAAAGGGCCCTCTAAGCATTTTTTGGGGGGCAGATTTGGAATGCTGCGACACTGAAGAAGCCTGAGTGAAAATGAATCATTGCTGCCAACAAAGCACATTTTTGCAACTGTTATCGTAATATGGGACATTATCTTTGGGGAGTAGAGAGGGTAAGGCGTAGTGTTCATTCGTTTGTGTTCGTTCACTGTATCGTCAGCAACCGGAAAAGGATAAGTAAAATGTCATCTTTGCCTGTAAATCGGTTCTGATCACCTTTGAAAGTTTTTTCAGAATAAAAAAACATTGACGCAAATGACTGTACTTACAAGCACTACAGGCAAATTTACCTCGTAAGATGACAAAAGTAGAGCAGCAGTTATCCCCACTGACATGATTACTGCAGAAAATATTGATCCAATTATTGAGAAAGCCATGTGGCAGTTGATCTAAAAACATTATATAAGATTTCAACTGAAGCATAATAAGACACGTAGCATCTTCACATCATTCAAAATCTTTACAAACCAGACATAATGTTGGACGTTTCCTTCCACTGGCGATTCCAAGCGCTCCACCGACCAGAATCTAAATATTCAAAACAAAAGATATTCAGGAATACAACAAAGTTATTGCTTTCCAGAAAAGGGCATTTTCATGATTTTTTCTTATTTTGAAACTTTACCTCCCTGATCCTGTACATCAGCGGTTCTCAATTAGGGGTGTTCGCGCCCTCAGGGGGTGCGAGAAGGTACTTCTTGGGGTGCGAACGTCTCTGTGCGAACTTCTCTGATAATACAAAAAACAATACATCAAATGGTGCAAGGGGTGCAAAAATGATCTTTCATTCCTGAGGGGGTGCGGGCTTCAAAATGAATTGAGAACCGCTGCTGTACATCCTTTGAAACATTGTGAAATCTAATGTTATGGTACACAAACGCTTTGGTTAATTTTAGTGAAGTAGTAATTTTTCCTTTATATATAGATTCACCGGCCATACATTGACAACTCAACATTTCTTTAGGATGAAAGTTAAAACCATCGACACGTGATCAACACGTGACCAACTTCAGCAGTTTTGTGGATGTGTCAGTTACGGTGAGATGATTGTGATGAAGTTGTTAGAGGTTGGCCAACCTTGAAATTCTTTTTATTTGTAAGAAACTGATTATGAGCTCCACGCAAGTAAAATTTCTTTGTTTCATTATCGACCAATCTGAACGTAATTTTCACAAATGAAATTTCGTAATTATTGTTCAGAAAATAATTTTTCGTAAATAATGATTCGCACGAATTGAATTTGATCATTTGGGCAAATTGACATGGCAACAAAACCAACAAAAACCTGCAAGCATCTGCCTGCGATTTCTTGTATGAATTTGGTGGTATTGATTACTTTCGCTTTTTCGTTGCAAATATTCGCTTGGTTTCTGATCAATCTTAGATTTGTACCATTGTCTTTTATTATAGCGTATCAACTGATAATAAAACATGTTTACGAAAATGTCTGCCTTCAAGAAAACAAAAACCTTGTTCCAAAATCCAGGAATGTAAATAAAGCAATCTGAAACGAAGCAGGATGGACTGCATGGTGGATTTCTTACTAGAAGGGTTTAGTTAATATTATGAAGGAACTGGCGAGAATCTGTGCGTGAGTGTAAGGATTTCAAAAGCAAAACGTTTTCGAAGAAAAAAACGAATACAAATTCTCAGAAATATCGCGGAAGAATCAAAGAAGAACCGAGTGAAATTACTCGGAACCAGAAAAGAACTGCCTCGCACTCATCGCAGGCAAAGCTGGAAGGTTGTTCGCCACACCTTTCCCAGAAAAAATGTTTTTTGGAAAATTTTGAGTTTTTCAGGAACGAGATTAAAACCATTTAATGAGTGCCTTGTTCACGAGACTGATCTCATGTCTTGAACTACACACACTGATGCTTTATAGTCTTCATATTCACGGAACTTTTAAAACCCAATTCCTGCGAATTGACCCTTCGTCTGATCGGATCTACTCGACATCTGAGATGGCACAGACCAAGACTTTTTTGAGTCGTGTGTCAAGCGAAATTTCAGACTTCACGCCATGTGCGCAATAGTAATTTTGGTTTGTATACAAAAACACTTGCCAGTAACCCAGTCTACAAAATCCAGCTGGCTTCACTCACTTTTCACGCCTGGAGTGGTTCTCTTAACTCAAAACAAAGTTTTTGAAGTCTTTTCAACATTTGCGAGTAGTGGCGGCGTTAGTCAAATCTAACCGCTAAAAATGTCGGTAGCAGCCCGATCGTTCAACCGTTCAAAAACCGGAACAGTAGCGGCCCGCGCCCTCTCCATTGCACATATTGCGCTGAGTCACGTGACTTCTAACGCATCGTACCACTACGTCACTGCTGTCACAGTTTCTCTGCGCTTTGGTTCATTTTTCCCGCGCTATTTTTCTACTGACTACAAAAAAACTTGAAGCAAGCAAACTGCAGTTGATATTTACTCGTGCTGATGATGGCAACAGTGTTTACCGAAAAGTTTTCGATAAACATTTTCTTGCGTTTGCTTCGGCCGTTATTTTTACAATAACATTCAATACAATGATCACTACTGTCTGGTCGTTCATATGTTAGATGTTCTGCAATTGCGATAAACTATTCATTAGTTTGAAGAGCTAGGAAGACCATAACAAATTCCACCTTGATTTTGTACACAATGTTTTTCACAACAAAGAAATAATGTACATACCCAAATACCGCACCATATCCCTTCCCCAATGTTAAAATACTTATACGGATAATAGGTATGACCGTATCTTTCAGGGCTGTGAATATATCCGAGGAGAATGCAACTGATAATAATCGACAAGGAACCAATCACAACTTCAGCTATCTGAAAAAGAAATTAACAATCCAGATGTCAGGAAGATGATTTAATATTATGATAAACAACAAAATAAATTTAATGTCTACAAATTGTTCTTTAAATCATCATCTCACTAACACAGTGAAACAAAGTTTCTATTATAAAATTGTACTTTAGATCATTTGATTCACAATGACTCAAAAAAAGAAGCAACTTTTCATGAATCGTGCAGCTGCGGATTTGAGAAAGTTTGAAATTCATTTACAACTTTTGCAATAAAACTTTTGTCTGAATGACAATTGAAAAATGTTTTCTTGTTTCACAAAATGGTCCATTAAAGTGTTTCAGTATAATTTATTAACTGCATCAAGTTTAGTCAATCTTTGTCGTGAAAATCAATTGCGATCAAGAATGTTATAACGTGTAAATTGCATCACAGTGTATTAAATCGTAAACAGCGGGTTAGGTCTTGAGCAGCCATTCGATTGTCTCATTGTGCAGAACCGTCAGGCCATGCAGTCCATGACGAGGTAGATGGATTGGACATTGGAGAACAACACGGTTTGTTTTTCGGCGTTACACTCACAAGCAGCAGAAGGAATCATACCCATTTGTACAAGCAGGAGCGGAAACGCCCGACACCGGTGCGGAGACGGTTTAAGCCGGAGCCGAGCTGTTCTTGGGTCATTCCAGGAGGGTGATTGTCGATGCCAGGGACGAACGTACGGAGTCTCATAGTGTTTTCCATCGACTCCACCTTCCATTGATGATCCCACTGTGCCGCACGTATGTTGTTGTTGTCAGATGAACTGATAAGCTGTTGTGCGGTTGGTACAAATGGGTGTCTCGATTTGAGGCGCCGTGCATTCCCACTTGGTGGACAGGTAAGCGCTGAGTGGAGCAGTTATCTAGAATTCACAGCACGGTGTGCTATAGAGACAGTGTGGTTCCTTTGCGACGAAGCTCAGTAGGTTGGACGCCTTCGAGGATGGGAAGGTTGACTGTTGGTTTTGGACGCAGACATCCAGTCACAATTCGCAAGGCGTCGTTGATGATACGGTCAATGTGGCGGGTGTGAGCACTGCGGCACCAGACAGGAGCGCCATGCTCTGCTGCTGAATGAACCACGGGTAAGGTGGCTGTTCGCAACGTTGTAACTCCAGCACTCCAACGCGAGCGAGCAAGCTTAGAGGGCGATGCGTGATGTCAGCTTTTTGCGAATCAACGTGAGGTGTCGGCGATGCGTGAGGGTCCTGTCCAAAGTTACTCCGAGGTATTTGGGCTCGGAGCAAAAGGTAAGGGTTTCGTTGTTTAAGTTGACTTTCATCTCACGTTAAGATTCCTTGTTGTTGAGATGGAAGACTACCTGAACCGTTTTTGTAGTGCTGAGCTTTAGCTTCCAAGCCTGGAGGTATTCATCTACGGTTGCAATGCCTTTGCTGAGCACCCCTTCCACTGCTTGCCGGTCTCGATCAGCATGCATGATTGCTAGATCGTCGGCGTATGCATGCCTTCTGGAGACGGTGGTTGTCAGGTCAAAGGTGTAGATGTTGAAAAGAATGGGTGCCAGGACGGATTCCTGTGGGACGCCATTCTTGAGGCGTCGTAACCTGCTCCGCTTGTCGTTTTCGGTGGTAAGGGTAAAGCTGCGATTGCCAACCAGCTCCATGATCATGTGGACCATGTGCCTTTCAGGCAGGAATTCGCAGCTGGCATTTCGCTCAGGTTTTGAAACAGTAACACTCCTATGCAACGGCTCTCATCCTCATAGTCACTCAAAACACAGTGAGAAATGTACTCGCATTTGGACAACAGACCGTATATTGGATACCCCTGGTATAGTTCTGCCAATGCCGACCAATTAGTTTAAACATCAGGATTGCTCTTTAAAAGTAGCGATATTGGAAAAATTATAAAACGAACATTCTCTAAAATAAGATCACACTGAGACCAAAATGTTTTCTTGCGGAAAAATCCAGTTACAAAACTTTAAGTTTTGTTCAACGGTTTAGTAAACAAAATGAAGAAAATTTGGAAACAAACCATTTTTACTATTTTTTAGATTACATTTAAACTTTTTTTTGCTCACATAAACTTAATGTACCAAAATGTATCTAATGATTCACTGTTGATCGCCCAATTTGCACAAATGATGTTTTCAGTCTCGAATTGAATCTGTAATGTGTGGGTGGTTTGTCAAAAGTTGAACATTTCTGGAAACTGCTGAATACGATCTAAACATTTGTCACACGCCGTATAATCAAATGCATGAACTAAACATGAACCACTGATAGAATTTGTGAATAAATAATATAATTAAACACAGAAGTTTGAGCATTGATCATGTTCTTGCCAAAAGAAGTCTACTTACGCCCAACCCAGTTAAAACTTTCTTGTTGAACTTTAATTTTTCATTGTTGACAGAAGAAGGGGGAGAGATAACAACAGCTGCGTTTGCAATTGGGGAAACCGTTGCCATGGTCAACCTCACTTGACAATCTTTTAATACAATGATTCCACCTTAAAATCTCTGTAAAAAAATTTTGTACATGATTTTTAACCTCATGAACACTGCTATAATTTTTTAGGCAAAACCACCAAACAATTTTCAAAACGTTTTGTTTATCTACAGAAACCAGATAATAATTGAAGTTTTTTGATCTGTTACAACAACCAGCACACCACTTAGTGGCACGTTCATCGCAAAAGTTTTTCCAGCAGCAGAGCTATTCTTTCTATTGATTTGATCTGAAATCCAAACTTTTTTGAAGTTTCAAACTACTTTTGTAGTTTATTCCGCTGATAGTGGTTCTCCATCGTTACGACGTTTCTCAAAGAGTCATTGTTATCTTCTGCATTGATTCCAGATTGCTTGGCAATTAACAACGTAGTTGGCAATATATAAAGATACATGATAAATAAAATCGGTCCCAGAACACATACCAACTAAACCAGATTGCGCATTTTCCAGCTTTACAATTTATTTGCATTCGGACTTGATAGCTGCAAAATAATTGAAAAGGAATTCCTCCAATGCCAAAGTTGCGATGAAATTTAACAAATAGCACGCTGTGATTAATGGTTTCAAATGCTTTTGACAAATCAAGAAATATGGAGCAATAAGATAAACCATTATCAGCATCATAGATGTAAGAGTAGGCAATGTTTTGGTAATGCGAAGGATATTTTTCTCAAATTTGAAGAAAAATCGTCAAAAAACGTTGATGCGACAAACCCTCCCTCTATAACTTTTGTGTAGCGGTTGATACATTATATTTTCCTTTAACATGTTGCCACACATTTCACTTCTCAGACGCCGTTAATATTTTGCATGAATTCAACCACGACCAAAATGCGTAATAAATAATAGGTGAACAATGCATAAAAGTGCAAAACTAAACGTATTTAGGATCCAGTTAAGTTCTAAGCATGTTGCATACGTAGCGCATGCAAGTACACGCAAAAACCTTAGCAGTTTATTTAATCACCGAACATAATACCAACAAATGCTATGCCAGGGGTTCTTCAAGTATAAACCCAATCCAGGGGTATTGAGATTAGGTGTTTGGGGTAATCAACAGTGTTGAGAAGCAAAGTCGAAATCCGGACTCAAGTCTTCATTTCTAAGAACTTTAACTTTGATGTGAGTCTCGTTGACTTTGTTCTGTTTTATTTACCAGTTCGGTTTTGTTTCTTACAGTTTTTTGTCATTAAACTCTGTTGAAAAGGTGGATCCAGATTGACGAAAATTTGACTTAAGGGTATTGAGGCGTTAAAACTTTAAGGACCACTGGGCTATACAGATGTTCTGACGTAGTTATGATAAGAGTATTTAAAAAAGCAGAATCCAAGAATAACATGCAAAATATTACTAATATTACTTGATCTACCTGCAACTAAAGTTTCAAGTTGAATCGAAGCTCTTGCTAGTAAAGACGAAGCAAGAGCTCCGATTCAATTTGAAACTTCCACTAGTTCTAAAAATTGCAAAAGTTAAAAAATCGCATTAAAACATTAAACATTTATCTGAAAATACCGAGGATGAGAAATCAGTCAAAAGTAACAATACAACCTTCATGAAAACATAGCCTAAACTAAAACATCACCTGCCATGGCTTGAAGACAACAAATTTTCCCAAATAGCAACCTAACAGGGAACACTAGACTGAGATGTGTAGTGTGAAGTGCCAACTCCAAGGAACAACACAGATATGGTGAAAACGCAATTTAAGGCATTTCAATGAGACGCAAACCTTACAAATTGGCGACTGAGCTGCGGTCTGATAATCCACAGTGCGAAATGTTAATGGAGGAACAATACCTCCTTTTTTGTCAAGTTTGAACTGGCATGATTTGAACAAGACCCAAAGTTAAAAAATAACTATTAAACACTGATCTGAAAATACGTTGTATGAAGATTTAGCTAAAGGAGTGATACTGCCAGAATGAAAACACACAGTGTGAGGTAAGACATGACTTCAACCAAATTAATGTTTCACAAGTATGTCTGTTCAACTGTACATCTATTGAACATGAACTAACTATGATACACGAAAAGTGCAAGTGACAAATAGCCTTATAATGTAAATCACGGCCAATGGAAACAATTAAAATGACATATTGCAAACGTTTCGATAACTCCTGTTAACATCAA
>Ga0210059_1004655_pt1 | contig 22173 bp, 12 predicted proteins | sample Ectturendosymbi2_FD_188042 | JGI IMG/M metagenome (GOLD analysis project Ga0210059, IMG submission 188042) | Ecteinascidia turbinata endosymbiont from Florida, USA - Sample 2 (SPAdes) (version 2) | ecosystem: Host-associated > Tunicates > Ascidians > Unclassified | place: Key West, Florida...
AAAGACACGCAACGATTCTGCGGACGTTACAAAAGCTCATATTAAATTTAGCGACATGGTCAAACACATTGTGTAGCAGCACCATAGAAATAAAGTTTTGCCATGATAAGTTGATTCATAGTCGTTGTAGGTCTGCGATTGTGATCATTCAAACCGTTAAACAAACATCAAACACGTCTGCGTGTTTTCAAATTGTTTTCCGTTTGGTTGAAGTTTGTACTCGACGTTTGGCAAATTTTTCGTCGAAATAAATTCAACTTCAAAATTTTATTGCACTAAGTGTTAGCAAAAAAATTTAACGGTTGGATATGATCTTCTATGGAACAACCTCTGAATGAGTCATAATGCATCAGCAACTACATTTGTCCTCTGATATAGGGTTGAGTTTAGACGTAGCTTCAAAGTATGCCTTGGACATGATCAGATGTTTTCAAATATTTCAAATGGTTTACGTGCGATCGTAGCCTGCATGCCCGTTACAAATGATTATGCTTTCCACAACTATATACAGCAGCGGTTTGCAAACATTACAAACTCCGCATCAATTCTCTGCCAGTTCTGTTCTCAGTGGGCTAGGATGAGTGACTAGAATGTAAATTAGATGGAAAAAGTCAACTGTAATTTTTCTCTATATATTCATGTCCTATCTTTCACGTGATGGGGAGTCTATGGGCTCACAGATATTTATTCTTGGATAGGCATATCATATTTTTGTGGTTGAAAACCAGGACGCTTCAAAACAACGAACCCTATCAGATAGATGTGGTTCGCATCTGGCTATTTTGGATCCCTATAGTTGAGAGACCAAGAAAAAGTAAAATAATGCGGTTTTCTAAGAAACAAAACAAAGCTCAAGCATTTGTAGTTTTACACTTTCGCCCAATGATGCTTTTCTGGGCGACAATAGTTTCAAGAATTCTTTGTTCGATTTTACTTTCGTAAAAATCACAGCAGGAAAAAGCAGTATTAATTTTACAAGTGATAAGGACTTGCACATTCTGCTCCAGCATTCTTCTCCAGTTACCAGATCACATGTTATTCATTATAGAAAAAAAATATCTCAGCGAGAGCTGATGCACCAGGTGTAGGACTATGCTGGCTGACTGAACGCCTGACCGGGACTTTGTGTTGGACTGACCGGGACAAAACATTTAAACCGGGACTATCCTGGATGAAACGGGTCATATGGTAAAAGCCTATTCTTGGACAAAACTGAGTCTGTGGAATCGGTTTTGAGAACAAGTAGCTTAGAAAACGTTTGTTTTCTGCATCGTTCACTTTCAGACGCGCAAGAGTCAGTTTTTGTGTTTGTGAGGCGGAAGTGATCAAAATCTTGTCCGCATTGTCCAGTTACTACAAGAAAATTGGCCGCGCAATACAGAACATATCTATTTTTACGAGTAGTAATTCCTGTATGTCTGCTTGAGGCCTCTCCTGCACAAAGTGTCGAAAGCAACGCTTTCCCCAAATACCTTCTGTTTCCGCAAAATGTTGTTGCGCAAACGGTGCGACAGGTTTGACCAGTGGTGTAACTTTGAAAGTTGCTGCCATGAAAAACGACCATGTCATCAATACCATCGCTCATCAGTCGTCGCGCGCGCGACCAAGAACCGCGTTCGTGCTTCAGGTGCTTTGTTCCATTCACGAGAACTGATCAATGCAAGGATTGGTGAATATCCATGTGGGTCGTCATGGGAACAAACCCGTTGAAAACGTAACGACAAGGGTTCGAAAATATAGTTGAAAGTAAAAGAAACACAGACACAAAAGCGAACAAAAAAGCACAGAACATGTTGAAGAACAATTAGAAGAAGAACATGGCTACCAGTTATGTACACAAAGGAGGGAATCTAATCTCATGGAAAATATTGGTGAAGTCCGAAGGATATTAAACACGGTATGAAATTGAAAACATAATTGATGAAGGTGAAATAAAACAAACCATCGCGTGTGATCATACACGTAAAAAATGGATCTGCACAGGACAAACCAAAACCAGTCAAGGCAACATATAATGTTCATCACGGAGTGAGTTGTTACAAAAAACAAATGTTTCTGTTTCTGGTGTTGTAAGCGTTTTTCATTTTCCTTTGGAAGGTAAAAGCAGTGGAAGAATTAATGGAGTCGGACATTGAAGACAACACTTTTGGACCAACAAGTGTAACGGAACATTTTCCTGAAAATGAGTTTTGACTCTTCACAAAATAAGAGGAATTTGACAAATTGTGCAAATAAAATAACGTTTGTCAGGGAATATTCAGGTGTCAGGGCAAAGCTAAACATCAACGAATTCAACTCCAGGACGGCGAATATTTAATTTTCGTACAGAAAATCAAAAGGTAGAAGCATAGAGGCGTAGGAAGAGATGTTGTGCGCAGCTGACAATTTTGAAGAGTCCACGATTATGAAAAAAATGTCAAGGATTTGAAGCTTAACAAATATACTCGTAACATATGAAATTACAACAGCTCAAGCGCGGACAAAGGGGGAGGATGCAGGGGGTGCATCCCCACCCCACCAGGCTTAAAGACGTGTTGACATGATACTTGATTTCATTGAAAATCATCGCACAAAAATTTTTTTTTACTGCATGCTACTTAATCGGTAAAGATGATAAAAATTAACTTGTGCTAACAATTAGTCAAAAACGTTTCTTCGTTTCGTGAGATGAGCTGGCCTTGTTTGTGGAACCTGATATAAAATAGTCAATGATAGCATGGGCGTTTGCAGGGTGGGCAAAACGGGCATTTTCCCCTATGGAAATTAGGATTATGAAACAAATATTTGTGGAAAAACTTGAAGTCGGTATCTTAAATTCCGAATAATTGATTTGATTCTTGCAATGCCAGTGTTTTTGCCGGCATGAAACTCACACTGCACAAGAGTCAGGTTCACAGTTACACAGTGTCATGCAGTGATGAGCTTGCAATTCACTCATGTTCCTTCCTTTGCTTACAGAGGCGGGTTGCAAAAGTCGAGAGCGGATTGTTCTACTGTTGGTCTTTATTGTGTAACAATACCATGGCAACCAACTTGCAAAGGTTCTTTTCATACTACGGTAGCAGGCGTTTTGTTAGAAATTGTTACATGAGACTGTTGAACGCACACACCTTCGTAGGTAATGCAGCGAGACAGTGACATGCTGATAGCGGTAGGCCACGTGCGTTTATACTTTGTGAAAAGAAACACGAGTGAAACTATAGCAAGGATTCAGCAAGTTTTTAAAATGTATTATTAGTGCAAGTGTGACCATTGTGCCTGAATGTCAAACTTATGCAGGTTTTTTCATGCTGTGCAAAATTACATAGTTTGTTAGAATACATCCATGCAGGCTTGTGGAAATACGTCTTAATTGTTAATGCTTTGTTCTGACATCTGAGTGAATACTGGGTGCAAAGCTATATTTGCCGTGGCGGGTTTTCATAATTCATCATGTCAATTTTTCAAAACCTGTTTGGTGTTCTAATATTAGTAAGTCTGTCCGTAGTCATGTCAACAAACAGGTCTACTTAGTTGTCCAGTTTGTGTAACAAGGTTTTATTGATCGTCTTGGGCGAGATCCCAGACGTTTGGAGCTCTTGTTTCTAAGTGATACTGACAAGTGCTTGCTAGCTGTTCCCGCAATTAGGAGGAGGACAACCGCGGAATTCCCCCGAAATTTTCAAAAACATGTTCAGTTGAATATGTCAGCTGGGTACGTCCCTGCTTGCTAAGTAAATTAAAATCTTGAAAAGAAATTCCCTGCGTTGAAAATCTGCAGCTAGCCTGCTGTGTAAATAGTCGTAGTACTAATATACCTGACTATCGCTGCCAACGAAGCGTTTTTCGGTGATTCTTACCGTAACACAGGGTATTTCCTTTGTAGTGTAGAAAGGATAAAGCCTTTAGTGAACGTCCATTTGCATTGCATCGTCAGCAATGTTCCCTTTGCATTGCATCACATTTGCATTGTATCGTCAGCAATGTTCCCACTGAGTGCGCAAATACTCAGAACCACCATAGCTGCTGCGCATTGAAATGTCATTCTCGCGCACTTTCGCACATTCTCGCGTATTCCAAAGCAGTGGAAAAACAAGCAAACAAGAAGCTACTTGGATGAAATGTTATTTTGTTCGTATGTTGATAAAATTGTACTGTATTTTTATTATATAATTCACAATGTTTGCAATTCATTGACAATCCCACTAACTCAGCCCTAAAATAATCATGCTCACTAAAACAAATATTTGCTCCGTGCAAAATTATCTTAGAGGGAACACTGATCGTCAGCAATATGAAAATGATAAACAAAATACCGACGTTTCCCCCCCACCGGAAAAAGTTCTGCCGACGCCGATGAATGATCGTGATTTCTCGCTTTCGTTTTTTCGTTACTTTCGTGCTTTCACTCACCACGAATTGTTTCTTCCTTTCCGTTCTTCTTATTATTTCATCACAATGACCTGCGATAACAAATGTTATACCCAAATGACTATGGTACTGCAGACCATTCCAAACGACAATAAAAAACTGTAAGGTTACCCATTTGAAAAGCACCAATCTAAACTGCATCCAAGTGACTACTCTCACATGCTGCAACATGCATGTCAAACAGCACCAGGGTTGCCAGGTAGCCATATGCAAAAAAGGCCAGATCAACCCTTAAAACAGCCAATTAGCACCGAAAAAAAGCCAAATACACGATGAATACATGACGACACCTTTGAAACACCAAACTGCACTTTTGAAAGGCATAATTTACATATTTTATACATAAAAAGAGTAAGGCTCATTCCATTAATGAACTTCTCAAAACTTTTGGTTTTGCTGAAGAGCAACCTGAAACTGTAAACCTATGAGTATGTATAAGCATGAAACAGCGAAACAAGAATTACAAATTCTTGTGCAGTTTCCACTGAAAATATATGATGCTGTGTCCAGAGATAGTGTCTAGAAACCTGCCAGTGCTGAGAAATCAGTTAAAATCATCTTAAAACCTGCCAAATCGACATAAAAAATCGAATTTGTCAAAAAGGCCAAAAAAAGGCAAATTCCATTTGGCCTTTTTTCAAAAACAAAAAAATGCTATTTGAGTTGAAAAAAGGCCAAAAATTACAAATTTGGCCTCAAAGAAGCCAATCTGGCAACCATGAACAGCACTACTACACTATGCTGGCTACTGCCATCGGTAATTGTGACGTAACAAACGTAACCTACAATGAGAATAAGTATTATGTCATCACGTGAACTGTTTATCTCAAGTCTCGATGAACCTGCGCCGACGCCAGTGACTACGTCATCAGATCGTTGCTATGCGCCACATTTCTTGTTGGTTCCGTAGCGGTGCAGTGTCAAAGCTTGACCAGTTTTATCATTCAACCTTCTTCTAAACCAAGCTTAGATTTGTTTCCTCGCAAACGTACGTATGCGAAAGTGGTTGATTTACACAATATGGTCCTGTGAACCATTGGGTTCATTGCAAATCGATATCACATCCCCCCCAACCAAATTAGCCTGTGTCCGCTACTGCAAAAGCTACGTGAAAAATGATGAATATTTACCTGGGCTATCATCACACAAGATGTGTGCATTATCGTAGATCTAAGTATACGCAAAATGGCCAAACCTTTAGAGACTTCCAGAAAAGATGACTGACTGAAAACGACTACACAAAGCATCACCTCTCAACGCCACTTTGCATCAAAAGGACAGACACAAAAGCTTATTTCCACAACGCCCACATACTATTGTATACACTCAAGAGACTGAAGGCACATTTTAAGTTGAGCAGCAATGTTTCGAAGCACTTGCCTTGTTTTACTACAAAGCGGAGAATCATGGGTGCATATAACAACCTGGCAAGATTTGCAGTGTAAATGGAGCAGTGCTAATATTTACTTACGGCAATTGTTAGTATAGCAAGCGTTTCTAAGTTGTTATAGGAAATAATCAGTAGATCACAATTTTCATCAGCGGATCTACAGGGAAAGTTGTCATAGCCCAATTTCACACAATGCTGGGTTACGGAACTGACATCACAAAAATGCCCAAGCTTGATTGCAAGCTTACAACAACGTTCACAGCGAATGACGAAATCCCAGCGAAAAACGTTCTAAAAACTCTCCATCACCCGTTGGTTTTCAACAAGCAGCATGAATCTGTAAGGGCTTTGGTGTTCCCCACGAACGCCTAAATGTAGCTGCAGACGTTTCCTGACGTCGGACATGACATTTCCTATGGTGCAGTTTACCTTCAAACACACCACAAAGCAATACGAGAAAAGAGCGGTAACCGCTCACATAATTGTTGAAAGCACTTCACACGCAGTAGCGTAACTAGGGTTTCCCGACCCCGGGGCAAACTCAGTTTTGGCGCTCGCACCCACCCCGTTCATGGCAGCATAGATGTGAAGAATGAGTGTGGAATAAAGAGGCGTCCGAAGCTGAATCGAGCCCTGCGGTCGAAAACTTCCTGTGATTGTGACGTCACATACTGAAGAATCATTGGCTACCGTAGAGTTAAGAACCCAATAATAGTTTCGCGTGAAGCTATTCCCTCTCCAATTTGGTCATTTCAAACTGTTTTGTTGCTACACTCCAAATTGCAGTAATATTTTCTAGTATTGTAGCAATTAGTGAAATAAAATGCAAAAACTAACCAACAGTTCCCTGATCATCTGTGTAAATATGCATGAATTTTAATGACAGAGTTTTGGGCAGTGACGCTCCGTGCGAAGTTCCAGATTAGCAATTGTGTGACCTGAATTTCGGCAATCATGTCCATGAAAATGCTCAGTTTCTAGGCCAAAGTGATATAAAGCACATGTAGCAGTAATTGAAACGTTCACAGTAACTAATATACTTAACGTTGTTACACAGCTGCAATTGGAATGTTTCAAAAGTATTCAACATTTATTTAGATATCACATAAACAAAAATCATCATAACTTCCTTCATAGCCACACCAAATCCATTTTATCATGACGTTTGTCAAAACATGAAAGCTCAAAAATTTTCCTAAACATCAGATCTGCAGTAGTAACACCAGGGGCACGCAGATAGGTCTGGTGATTCCAGGGGCAACTGCTAGATTGTATCCCCCTCACCAAATTCTAGTATTGATGAATGTGAAAAACATAGGCATTTGATATAGGTAAAAACTAGTTTTGGCAAACAAAAACAAGTTTTGAAAAGTTGATTTCAAATGAATTCAAAGACTATTTCTTGTTTTTAATGCGTTCGGTTTTCAATAATTTGTTCATTTCTGTGGGCTTGAGACATCTGTTTACACGCAAATTTCTTCCACTCATGGGTAAGCTATGCATTGAGGAATTAGATATTGCATTTATTCATGCAAGTACGTATCAGATAGGCCCACCACGAGAAGACGGTACTTACAGCGTGTTAGGAGATAGAGTTGTTTATTATTTCTCTTAGAAATAGTGACTGGAAAAAGTAGTACAGCCATGCATTTTGATGCATTGCCGCCCTCCACATTTTTCTGAACTATAAACAAATTGCTAAGGATATTTCTTTCAGTAAAAACAGATAAAGGTAACAATGGCAGTGCTTCATCTCTTTCTCTCAGGTCGCTGAACATACATTTGCAAGCCCCCTCAGGCAAGTTTCCAACAGATCAATGCAGCGCGTTTTAGTATCCAATAAGAAGCGTCCAGTTCAAGGATTCAAAAATGCCGTCAAGCACTCGCGCCTCGCGACCCAAAGCTTGGACTGCGCGAACGTTTTTGTACCTTTTATATTTCATGCATATGAATGCTGTATGGCAAAGCTCATACGTGTGCGCTGCTAAAACTTGCTGCGCGCTACTAACATTCACAAAAAAATTTTCACCCCTGGTCTAGTTACAAAAACTTGTAATTTCACTCTTTGGATGACCCACTGCCTTGTATGTCCGGGGATGTTGGCTCATTCATGCCCCTCTCTGCACATCCCTGGTAACAACACTGTGTAAGTTTTATCGCTGCTCTAAAAGCATGCGCAATACGGCGTACTGCATGCGTAAGGAACACTGCATTTCCGTCTCATTGTGACGCAACTATAAAATCAGAGGGAAGTCGGAAAGTTTGTAGCCCTGGCTATCTGAAAGCGTTGTGACCAGTGGTGTGTTCAAGGAGAGGCGAGCGGGGCACTTCCTCGGGCTCCCCCTTTTGGGGGCTCCCCCTTGAGGAAAAACGTATTGGAGCTATTTCTGGTGAAAAACCTATTGAAAACCTATTGGAAAAACTTATTGGCTTGGAGCTTTGTTTTGGTGGGGCAAAGCCCCCTCTCCCGTGGCAACGAGACTGTGCGGAAAAACTTCAGTTTGCTTTATGCAATTGACTCAGAAAAGTACTTAGGTTACGCGATATGTCAAACTTTCTGTTTAGGCCTATAAGAGTGACAGGGCCCAACGTGGCACAGCGCCTTCAGATACTTTCTGTTCTGCTTCATGAGGTAAAACCTGTGCTGGGACTATTTTGCCTTTATTTGAACACAGTTGGTTGAAGTGGTCATGTGGCAAGTACAATATGCAGAGACAATTGGTTGGGGCTTAAGAGTTTATGGTTAGGATTTACGATCAGCGCTTGTGGTCAAGGTTTATGGTCCAGTTTTAAGTTCAGTGGGTAAGTGTTTAGAATTAGGGTTCAATCTGCAATTCACTTAATGCAAACAAGAACCTGCTGCTGCTTGCCAGCCAAGAAACCATGACAACCATCATCCATGCATGGGACTGAGCTACTACAGATGTCATGATCAACTAAGCAGGACATGCACTCCAAGCTTGTCATGTGACTACATCAGCCAATTGCATTCATCTAAAGGAAAATTAACTCCAACAGCTGTTTTGCTTCACACGGTGAAATTGCTTCTAAGCAAAATGTACACAGCACAAAAAAGGTATGCTGTGCATCACAATACACTTTTGGATAGTTTTCGGATCGGATAGTATGCTTCCAACCAAAACAAGATTCGGATCGGAAATGGATATCATTTTTTAAAAACAGGATAAGATCACATAGTACAAGTACACTATCCGATCATCTCTGGTATACATGGCAGAGGTGGCCATGGATCCGATGAGCCAGAGTCGACTGCAGAAGGATTCTGAGTTTTTTTTTGACCGGATCCGAAGCCGGAGTGAAATATTTTTGAAAAACCGGAACCGGAGTAATTTTTAATTTCGGCAGTAGCAGGAGTTTGCATGGTCATTTTTAAGGCAAAAATGTGGGTAACTTCCCGGTTGAATCGATGGTAGCCAGAGTCTGAACAGGAGTCGGATTCTCAAATTTGAAAAAATTCCGGGCTCGGACCCCGATTCAAAAATTTCGGAACAGGGCAGAGTCGGAGTCTAAAAAGTGATTCTGGCCACCTGTTATGCATGAGAAGCAGAGGTGAGCAGATATTGATTTTTCAACTCCTGATCCATATCCGAAAAAATTTTTGCATATCCATATACAATCTTTTTCCAGAAATTTCAGGAATTTAGTATCCGATATCCATCCGCATCCGAATGCGAGACTGGCTAAATACAAAGCAAGCAGACAGTGATTATATATCCACCAGTGGACCTTGAATTTTCCAAAACTTATTAATCCATCGCTTGTAACATGACTCTAATCCATGGCAAGTGTGCAGTACACTGCACTACACTTGGTAGAAACGTAGTAAACCTAACCCATAAACATAATCCCTAAACCTAACCCCTGAAACTAAACCGCAAATCTGAACACAAAAGCTTGAAAACATTTGAAAAAGTAAATGAAAACCACTACCATGAAAAGCGTAACGACTACTACAAAAACAAAAGGGACCCGATTATGGCAAGATTCAGCTCGAAAGCCATTCACACAGTAAGGCACGTCTACTTGACATACATGACAGCCCTGCTGATGTGACAAACTCAGCGTTTCATTATGACTTTGTCACCGCTGTGGGACCGACAGCCACTTCCAAACAAAAACACCATGTAATTTTGTGACCCAATCCATAAAAATAACATCACATGTTGTGCACTTTCATTCAAAAAAGCAGAAAAGTTGTGTATTTTGCCAGAGTTTCAGCTCTGGTGTGGTTATTTTTCATTTGAACTATAGCTCTGGTGTGGTTATTTTTCATTTGAACTGTAGTGCATTCGGCTTTGTCCACTTATAACATTGAGTTCCTGGCACTAGCAGTTGGTACGATGAACCTGGTCGAGTGGGAATTCCTGCTGACTGTGCGAGTGGTCATCATTTAGAGCTCCAGCATTAAGGTAGAACAATCATTAGGTAAAATAAAACAAATATGTTTTTAAACACTGAGAGTAGATCATAGTACTAAATATAGTAAAACTGTGCAGCCTACAAAAACAACAAACTTAAAAACCCTGAAATAGATCAGGGGTGGCCAACAGGTCGATTGTGTGATGGCACGCAGCAACGACTCTTCCTTCACCTTGTTTAACATCTCCAGCTGTTGATCTCGTGACCAATAATTAAAAGCAGCTCACGCTATGACGAACTTCCATGCGAAAGTCGCGACCGAGTCATCATCCGCTTTTCTGGCGACTTGCTTAATGTCACGCTGAGTTCAATGACAACTTATTTCTCTTATGTCGCCGTTTTTGTCTGCGAACAGGAATTTGTCATAGACCTTCATCTCGTCTACTTTGCAGTCTCGAACAGTCGTAACAAAGAATGTTGTTTTTCTGTCAGTGCTGCGCTTAGCACTATAACATGCAGGTCGGTTTAATCTAAACCTTTCGTAACGATTTCGGCTTTACGAAAAATAGACCAAATTTCTGCCGACGCCAACAGCAAGTTTTCCGATTACAAAGACCAAATGCCTGAAGCGTGGTGATCAAGCCACTTGAAAACGTGTTTGACGATCAGTCACTGTTGAAGTTTGATGCCTGTTGGAATTTGTGACAACAAAGTTTGCCCTGCCTGCCCTCCGTTTGTGATTGCTGTAGGAAATATGAGATTTCAGCCCCGTGATGTGCGGAGTTTGTAAGTGTCAGGTAGATGTGAAAGCTTGTAGGTGTGCATTTCTCCAATTTTCTGCGAACTAGTACCTCCACAGCTCGCATCTAAGGCTAGCTTCTGTAACAGTTTTAAGTGGTGTGATCACCACAGCTCATGATTTTACATGGGTGGATTTGCCTCATGAGGCAAAATAGCCTCGTATGGCAAAATAGACACAACGTCATGAGGCAAAATAGACACAACCTTTTGGCATTTCCAAAATGTAATGGGGCAGTGTTTATGTTGACATCAGAGGCTGAAGCACTGCTGGAGTTATTTTCCATTAGGTGAACCCAATGAATTGGTAGAATTGGTCAAGTGATTTGGGTTAATGCACACTGGTCTGGTCTCTGTCACACGGCCTAAAACATACTGGTACTGGTCACTGTGACACGGCCTGAAACACTGAACCTGGACTCTAAACCGAAGCCCAAAACCTAAAACCATAACTTAAACCCACGAATTAAACTCAAAACTCAAACCCAAAAGGTTAACAAAACACTAATACTAAACCCTGAAACGAAACCCTAAACCTAAGCCTGAATCTTTTCCAAGAGTGCACTGAAAGCTTTCCCATCAAAGGTGTGATCTTCACCAGCTAAGCCAAAGGAAAGGGTGAGAGTAGAACTGCCGAACCTATGCACAGCAGGCATAGACACCTAACGCCTTCACTACGTTCACCTTGTTGTGAATTCAAGGCTATATGTGGAGTGTGGACAAAGTTGGATGCATAGCAAAATCGTCCCAGCAGAGGTGACGGTCATGCCAATTTCATGCGGCCCGTGAAGCAATCAGGTGAGACCAGCATAATTTGCGAGAAAATTCTAGCAGTCATTACAGATTCATGAGTTTTTCAATAATATTTCAATTTTGTACCTATGCTAGAATCACGAAAAGTGGATCACATGAAAAGTAATTAATCGGACATCATAGTTTCATGAGTTTCTCAAAATTATTTCAACTTTGTACCCAATGCTAGAATCACGGATTATGGATCCATTAAAGAATGATTTTTCTTGTGACTTTTTTGTGAAAAGATTCTGGCGGACGTCACAGTTTTTTGGAATTTTCAATACTATTAAAACTTTCTCCCCACGCTACGATTTCAATTAAGAAATGTAAGTCAGTTGAAAGATAACGTTCATGAAACACATTCATTTTTAAAATATCCGACTTACGTTGCTGTTTTGAGTTTTTTTAATTATTTCAACTTTCCGCCTATGCTAGAATGATTTAAATTAGGTCTTTTTTTATTTCGTTTAATTTCAAGCAATGGTCAATTGATAAATCATAGCTCAAATGGAAGTTAATTGTTTTAGAATAGTCTTTATTGAAGAAAAGTGTTGTCTAAACATTTGCCTAGTAGATAGGCTATTTTTCTTTGCTTTAATCGGCCAACACCTTGCTTTTGTGTTTTTTGCACTTTCCTTAACTGGCGGTGTCAAGCGAAATGTCTGGCTGGCGACATTTCTGACTTCACGCCACGTGCAAATGCTCAGAATATTTAGGGGCTGAGGGTTTGATGTTTAGTTTAATTGTTTCGGATTAGAGTGTGCCTTAAAAAAAGAAAAATAATTGAGATCTAAAAATAAGACCAATTTTTTTATTGGTTATAGTTATTCTCGTAGGCTACTGTAGCTTGTTGTGGGTATCTGGCATCTAACCAAATAGTTTCAATTTAATCTAGACACATCAAAAAAGCAATCATCAAACTTTATTTCTTTAATCTGACACCGTCTTCCCTCCCTGTGAGTTTGCTTACATCAGCCGGCACAGCCATCACACACGTTTTAAGGTATTCAGCATAGCTGCCATTGTGTATTTCGGATTACTTTCGCCACCATGCACGTTTCCAGGCATTTAAATCATGAGAAACTCTGAATATCGTTTTTTTTTGCACTTTGTTCGACTGCCGGCTACCTTTTCTCTGGGTTACGTCAGCCGTCACATCCAACCTGCATTTTTAGCGTTATTTTTCCGGATCCGTTTTATATACTGCCGGCTGCACGACTGCCGGCTCGCGGAAGTGAAGTCTGGTCATAACGGTTATGTCTTAAGTCTGGAATGCCAACGTTTTTTTCTTCGTCTCGTACTTTGGTGATTTTCATTTTGGCGGTTGCAGGTTTAAAATCATTGCACCTTTTTTTCTTTTCTTTTTTCATAACTTTTCAAACATTGCTGTTAGGGGTTAGGTTTAGTGGTTGGCATTGTGTTGGGATGATGGCTGCGGTTACTTAGGTTTTAGGTGTTGAAGAAGTGACTAGGCTACGGATACACCTCGCTTGACTCAATTCAACTGAAAGGGTCAGTTTGTCATTCAAACGGCGAGGATCTCGTAGCCTAGAGGTTATGCATTATGCTTGCTATGCCAATGGATGGTTTTCAGTTTGACTCTCACCTTGCCGAACTTACTTTTTTTTCTTTACTTTTTGTCAGGCTTACGTGTTACCTTTACGGGTTAGTGTTAGGTTAGCATTAGCTTAGGGTTAGGCTAGGATTAAACTTGGGCTTGTTTTTCTTTTGCGTTTGCTTTGTTTCTACCAAGCCTACTGCACTCTCGTGGTTTGTTAATATTGCGTCACAGGTGGTAAATGAATAAGTTTTTAAATTTCAAGATCCACAAGTGTATCTGTAGCCACTGCCTTTTAAGTTCAGGGTTTTCCTTATTACATTTCATATGTTTCTACCAAGCCTACTGCATTCTTGTCATGTGTTACTATCATGTTACAAGAGATGGTTGAATAGGGTTTCAAACTTGAAGATCCATCGATGTCTTTATAGCCACTGCCAATTACAATATCAGTTTTTTTTACATCTTTGTCAATGTTCCATTGAATATTGTTACTTTTCTTGAATTTTGCTTAACACTTTGAGAACTCCAACTGGTGTACAATATATTCGTACTTGGATTTCGGCTTAAAAAACAGCAGTTTTCGGTCGCCTTACCAATGCTCTAGCTCCTCCATCGATTGCGCTAGAGAGCTGTTCAATGGCTCAAACAGATTGCCAGCCTAGAGTAGTAGATTGCACGCGAAAAAATATTTTTTGGCTGAGGGGTATAGATTTTTTGTGACTGATGTCATAAGTGAAGTAGCTTTAGAGTCATTTTGGCTCATCTTTTCTGGCCTAAGGCCCAATTGCTAGGCCAAAGTGTTTTGCTAAAGTTTTCAATGGAAACTAGGCTCGAGTCCGAGTCTTTTGAGCCTTTGATCAACTTTCTAACGTTTGTGGTTCGAAAGTTATGATCTAAAATAAACAAATTAATTAATTATATGATTAGCTAATTAATCTAATATTTTTACTCACTAACATCATAACTTTTGAACCCAAAACCCTAGCAGGTTGTCCAAAGTATCAAAAGACTCAGATTGTAGCCTAGTTTGCAGTAAAAACTTCCGCGAAATACTATCACCTAACGGTTGGCACCTAGGGCCAGGCAAAGTGGGCCAAGGTAGCCTAAAAGTCTTCCACTTATGACGTCACTCACAAAAAAACCTCAACCCCCAGGCAAAAACTTTTTTTTGAGTGCAGACTAGAAGACTTGCTGCGTTTTTTGACACTTCACGTTCACCAGGTCTGTAACCCAAACAGGAGTGGAGATATTCCTGTGCGAAGACATGTGAATTTAGGTGTTTTTTTTGTGAAAATCCCCAAAACCACCCGGATGCCAAAGTGTTAAGAGATTGACCTTGGCATAGATATTCGATGCTCATGTGTGCTTGTCTTACAAAATGCAAAAGGAAGCAATTCATATTAATTAACATAGGATAATTATAACATTTGGTGTGCAACAATGCGATAATCATGAACCGAAGTAAATGCAAAGATATTGTGCATTTATACTTTATACTTTAATGATCCTCACACCCTTATGTATGGTCTTATTATTTGCTCCGCCATGCAAGTGCAACCCTCACAATGGTTGACATGCTTATAGGCATTATCATTTCCACAAACAGTTTTCACTTCATTGTATAAGATTAGCTTTGATTCATCTAACAGTGCACTGCATTAAGCATGCCCCACAAACAAAAAGGTAGCGTCTAAATCAGTGGTGCTTTAACTTTTTGGCCAGTGGGCTACATTTGTCCTTCAGCAACCCTTTGCAGGCCACAAGAATTAATAATCTTATTTATGAAAGAAAACTTTGCTGTATCTTAACGCTTTTAAATGATTAAAATGTTAAGTTTTCTTTCCAATGAAAATTGCTTGGCGAGCCACTCCAGAAGGCCTTGCGGGCCACATGTGACCCACGGTTTGAGCACCTCTGGTTGAAATGATCATAATATGATCATAATTTAATTTTCACCTCTAAGTCTGAAAAAACATATTTCTGAATAGCAGCCGCATGTCAAGATGGTAATGCATGAAACGAGTGGAAAAAACTACAACATTTTTATGAGCTGGTCGTAACTATGGATTGAGAATTGTGAAAAAGCTATGCACGCACGCTCAGGTGCTTGGCGTTGTTGCGATGGGAAAGGACGAGGGGCAAGGGTACAATGCAAGCTGTTGTTGGCAAAAACTTTTATTGTCCTCTGTTGAACTCTGAATCTCCATTGATATTTATTGTTGGGAAGCAGCAAAAACATCACAAGCCGCGATCACTGAATTACTGCTTTTTCGCAAATCAACGGGTGTTATTCTTCGCGATGCCTTTCCTGCCCTACAAAGGCTTTTCGCTAATGGGTCATTTGAGGACTGCCAAGTGCGAATGTTTGCGAAGCAGGACTAATCGCCAAGAACTAATGTTTGTAAAGCAAGCAAATCAAGCAAAAATAGTCAAATCTTTACATGATATGTTCTAACTCATTAGAAATGTTTTAGAGTAATTATTTATGCACTCTGCACTGGCACGCATTCACAATGCTTCACAGTAACAGGTCATTTGAAATCTGCCAAGTGCGAATGCTTGTGACGCACCGCCGACCACACGGCTGAAGCAGTTACTTGCCGGAAAAAAATATATTTATCCCAAAGCAAAAACTATCAAATCTCTATCTTTACGTTCTAAGTCAGTGAAATGGTTTCTGAGTATGTATTTATGCACACTGCAATAGCATGCGTTCACAAATGCTTTACCCTAACCGGCAGTTTGAAATCTGACAAGTGCGAATGTTTGTCAAACAGCGTCGAAAACACAGCTGAAGCAGTTACTTGCTCGTTGCAATAACTGAACTACAAAAATATATTATTACACACATTGTACTGCGAAAAAACACGAAAAGTTTTATTTACGCATGAAAAAGCCATACAAAAATTTTTTTGCATAAATAAAAACACGTAAAATTTTACATGCACGTGGCCTGAGCGTTCAACAATTATTAGCTATTGGATGCTGAAATGCAACGCTGCAGCTGTTATTGTTGTTGCAGAAAAAAAATGTGAATATCACAGAACATGTTGTGATTACCTTATAGCAGCCGCATGTCAAGATGGTAATGCATGAAACGAGTGGAAAAAACTACAACATTTTTATGAGCTGGTCGTAACTATAGATTGAGATTTGTGAAAAAGCTATGAACGCACGTCCAGGTGCTTGGCGTTGTTGCGATGGGAAAGGACGATGGGCAAGGATGCAATGTTAGCTATTGTTGGAAGCAACTTTTATTATCTGTTGAACTCTAAATCTCCATTGATATGTATTGTTGGGAAGCAGCTAAAAAATCACAAGCGGCAATCACGGATTTACTGCTTTTTCGCAAATCAACGGGTGTTATTGTTCGCGATGCCCTTCCTGCCTTACAAAGGCTTTTCGCTAATGGGTCATTTGAGGACTGCCAAGTGCGAATGTTTGTGAAGCAGGACTAATCGCCAAGTGCAAATGTTTTTGAAACAGCAGAACAGGTGGCACCAGCAGTTACTTGCTGTTGGGAATAAAACAATTTCGCAGGAGCTAAAACCGTCAACTCTCTAAATGATTTCCCAACTTACCCTAATTTTTTATCCACAACAAGCTGGCATGCATTTAGAAATGCTTTACACTAACCGGCGGTTTGAAATCTGCCAAGAACGAATGTTTGTGAAGAAGCATCGAATAAACGGCTGAAGCATTTCCTTGCTACCGAAAAAAAATATTTATGATCAAGCAAAAATCGTCAAATATCTACATGATATGTTTTAACCCAGTAAAAAAGTTTTTGAGTAATTATTTATGCACTCTGCACTGGCATGCGTCCGCAAATGCTTTACACTAGCAGGTCATTTGAAATCTGCCAAGAACGAATGTTTGTGAAGCAGCATCGAATAAACGGCTGAAGCGTTTTCTTGCTGCCGAAAAAAAATATTTATGATCAAGCAAAAATCGTCAAATATCTACATGATATGTTTTAACTCAGTAAAAAAGTTTTTTGAGTAATTATTTATGCACTCTGCACTGGCATGCGTCCGCAAATGCTTTACACTAACAGGTCATTTGAAATCTGCCAAGAACGAATGTTTGTGAAGTAGCATCAAATAAACGGCTGAAGCATTTTCTTGCTGCCGAAAAAAAATATTTATAAACAAGCAAAAATCATCAAACCTCTGCATGATAGTTTTTAACTCTGTACGAAAATTTCTGAGTGATTTTTTATCCACATTACATTATAAACCGCTCCGAATGAAATGCAATGTGACGAGACAATCAGCCACACGGTTACAGCAGCTTGATCTTAATTCCGTACTCTGCGAAACGCGTGCGTGACTGCGGGCAAAACCACCATGACTGCAGTAAAAATATACCATGGTTGCTTTGAAATGCTCTCCTGACCACACCGTACGTCAGCGAACATTATAAATACATGTTTCTGGTTGCTAGAGACTTGTACGAAATGTTCGTACTTTGTAGAGGAAAACATACGACCCGGCGCTCAACGGTTAGCATTTGAAGTGAAGTACGAGTATATCGTACGCCGGCCACGAATATACCGTGTGCCGGCGTTCTGCAGTTTGGCATGTTTCCAGACAACCGGCGATTGACGTGTTAAATACACTGTACATTTTTAGGGCTACAGTAAAATCTTTGTACCCTGCATGGTCATGGCCTGTAGTCAGGAAAGATATGTAACAAATATGCAGCTTGCTCCTTATCAGTTAAGCCACTGACTCTCACCTTTCCAAAATTTCCGACTCCTTATAATGTAAAGTGGATGAAGTTGGGCTGTCAACAAATTTGTAGTGAACCAGCAATCAATACAAATTGTGGTGCACAGAAAGAATTATATTTCAACAAAAGCTTCAAAAGAAATTATACCATTTCAACTAGAATTCCCCACTTAGGCATGTGATGCAAAACATAATCCAAATGGACTTTCGGAATCTGACAAAAAATCCAACTGTAAAACTGACTCCTGTTATTGTTATGATTTCGACTTCAATTCCAACCAAAAGCTTCCATCTCCTTGTGACTCCAACTCTGCAACCATGACACAAACCGGAAACCCCTTGCATAGCGGCACTAGCCTAGTCACTTACCACTCGTTCACACTGACAGTGGTGTGGACATACCTAATTCAGTTTTACCTGTATCTGTTGCAAAACTGAAGTAAGGTAATCACAACATGTTCTGTGATATTCACATTTTTTTCTGCAACAACAACAACAACAGCAGAAGCGTAACATTTCAGCATCCAAGAGCTGGCAATTGTCGAATGCTCAGGCCAAGTGCAAATAAAAATTTTGCGTTGTTTATTTTGTGCAAAGAAAATTTCCTGTGGCTTTTTCATGCGAAAAAAAAATTTTGCGTGTTTTTTTGTGGTACAATGTGTGTAAAAATTTTTTTTTTGGATTTCAGTTAGTGCAACGAAAATATGTATGAAGATTTTACGTATTGAAACCAAATAGTGCTGTACATTGCAAATCGTAACCAAACTGAGTTATTTAGCGATCGGCGGATTTTCGGACGGAGTCGAAAGGCAGAAATGCTTTCTTGGACCAGGTGATACCAAAACTGTCATAACTTTTCTTCTCTCCAGTTTTTTTATTCCAAACTCGGCAGGATGCTTTGTAACAACTATATCAATCGTTTTTGTGATTTTTACATTTTTCCCATCGTTGTAATAGGCGCAATAAACTTTCAAAGTAAAAAAAAGGTAATGCACCCTTGTTTTCGGGTGTTTCTTTTCACCAAAAGAAGTGAAAAAAATTTTTTAATTCGATTTTCGTAAACTACACAACATGACTAACGTTTTTGTGAAGAAATTGTGTTTCTATCGTGCAAGGTTTTCCATCCAGAGCCTTTTTAAAACAACGCCTTGCCCACCCAAGCGCCAGCACGAAAACCATACCGGTGTTCTACCATCAGACATCAGCCACGAATATACCGTGGACCGGCGATCAAGGAGTTAATGAGAAACAGATGTACGACAGTGTAATTAAGGGGAAAGAAAATGCTTCTAAACATTGGAATTGTATTGGTGTTTCTGATGAGAGTCAATATTTATTTAGTGTTTGGTTAGCCTACCTGCCTGCATATTTTATATGTAAATGTCTTTGCTATGTAGCCTTTCAGAATTTTTTGAGACTAGGTCTATTGTTCCTCAGTGAAAACAGGCTGTGGCAACCCTGCTCAGCAGAGGTGGACAAAAATGAAGTTTCTAAAGCTGCCATGTGGATGCAGCTTGTTTTTTTGCAGAGGAGTTAAAACAGGGTTGCCAGATAGGCCATTTATATTTGGAAAAATTTGGCCATTTTTCAGTTTGCCACTGTGAAACAAGATTTTCATTATAGTAGAGATTTTGTCTTTTTGAGTTTTTTGTAGGAACTGCACTTCATTTTTGCACAGTAGCAGCATGGCACTTCAAAGCTTGTATTAATTTAAATTGTGTAGTAATGATTTATTCCTTGCAGGCAATAGTGCAGATGTTATACAAGGGTCAATCTAATCGTAATAATCAGATTTTTTTAAATTTTGTAATCGCTAGTGTTGGATTTTGCTAATTCTCACATATGTGATAGACACTGAAAATTTATGATAACAAAAAAAATTAATGAAATAACTTTACTGACGGCTGAAATACAGCATTTTGAATTTTTGGCCACTAGGTAGATTTTCAGAGGCAAGTGCAACCATTTTTTCATTTCACATATTCAATTTTTTGCAATAATTATTTACCTTGAAGGATTTTTACAATGAAAACAACTACTTCAGCATTTTTTGATCCAAGGAATTCATTTTTATAGTTACAATATTAATAAAATTAGGATTTTATCATAATAATTAGGGTTAAAAGTTTTCTTATTTTTTTTAAACCTTATCTTATGCGACAATATTTTGGCCATGACTAAAATTTTTTGCTATCCTCATATGTCCTGGCGTCCTTGAACTAATTTGTGTTTTTTTTAGCTAAATAGTAACTATCGCCAAATGAAATCAACTCATAATTATTTAGGCTTTTTGTTATCATCATCATTTTTTTGATGATATCATTTTTTGCTGTCAATTTTGCTATCATCATTTTTTTTCAGTGTCTATCATGCATGTGAGGATATGCAAAATGCATGACTATTGGTTACAAGGTGTCTTAAATTGTAAAAGGATTGCTCCACAAGTGTTTCAGTCAGTGATGGTTGTGTGGTTGCCATTGGTAGTTGCTACACAAGTATCTGAAAACTGCTGTATTCAGTTGTGTGACTGATCATATCAAGCATTTTGCATTATTGGTTGGATCAGTGTTTCAAATCTTTTTTGGCTAGAGCCCCTTTTCTGATAAATAAATTTCTATCGCCCCCATATCATGCGCAGCACACATATCAACACAACTTTTAGTGCATTTCACTATAAAACTTATTAAGTAAAATGCTAAGTTTTTGTCTACAAATTACATACATACATGTTTGTTGATCATACTGTTTTTTTATGACTTTTAGTCACTTAAAGGTAGTAAGACAACAGAAATGTAGTTATTAACTAGGTCTCCTATTGCCCCCAACTATCCATTTCTGCTTCACCGCTTCCCTAGAGCTTTTCACCGCTCACTTCGTGAACAACTGGGTTTGATCTTACTGTTAGAAGTTTCCCATCACTCTTACAGTAGTAATATACTGCAATGCTTCAACCTTGCGTTGCTTTGATTGAAGTTTGTAGTAGTTATTATTCAGTCTATGAAGTCGGTTGGTTTTGTACAAGTGTTTCAATTGGACCTGTAAATTGTCATATGGTTCAGTGTTTGCTCTCAAGTGTTCCTATCCTTACATTCATATATGTGGGCTACTGGGCTTGAAGGATGGTTTTCAGCATGTGATTATGATCTTCAACTTGAAAGCAGTTCATGGATTTCATCTCTTCTTATACTGTATTTGGAGCCATAGGTGTAGCCATGGAAGACCAAAAGGACCATGCCCCCTTGAATTTCTAACATGCATTGTGGCTTTGTGCTTCAAGAGATAGTGTCCCAAACCAAATACTGTTTGCTAAGAGTCAAAATTTTGATCCCTCAATTTTTTGGGCTAGTGACACTGCTGTTTAGAGCACAAGATCAAGAGAATTCTAGTCTTGTTTTTGGATTAAAAAGTTAATTTCAAACTATTCAACACAAATGAGTCAGATTTGAAGCATTTGTCTACAAGTGGTAAGTGTATGGTTGTAAGGTTTATAAAGATAAAGAAAGACAAGTTGTAACACACATTTATAAGTTCATGGCAGAAATTGTTGCTTTAGCGTCAAAACAGACTTCTTGTACAATACCAGATTTTTTCAGCCAACAATGACCAATTACGTCCTGCGCAAACTTAATCAGCTCAAACATCGCAAGCCACGTGAATGTACTCAAGTTGTTTGTCAGCATTGCGCTTAACACTTTGGTTTCCGGGTGTTTTTTTGGGATTTTTGCAAAAAAACACCTAAATTCACCTGTCTTTGCACAGGAATATCTCCGCTCCTGTTTGGGTTACGGACTTGTTCGAAGTGTCAAAAAATGCAGCCAGTCTTCTAGCCTGCCCTCAAAAAAAATTTTTTTGCCTGGGGGGTGGTTTTTTTGTGAGTGACGTCATAAGTGGAGGACTTTTAGGCCACCTTGGCCCACTTTGCCTGGCCCATCGTACCAAATGTTTCACAATGGCTGACTAAAACCACAGCTTGAACTGCACAGATTTTGGCATTTACGTCGCGACTTGTGTGATATGTCATGAACAGTATGTTGGTCAAACTAGCAACAAATTTTCCAAAAGATGGTCAGCGCATCGCAGTAATTGGAACAAACAAGATTGTAAAA
>Ga0210059_1004656_pt1 | contig 22167 bp, 13 predicted proteins | sample Ectturendosymbi2_FD_188042 | JGI IMG/M metagenome (GOLD analysis project Ga0210059, IMG submission 188042) | Ecteinascidia turbinata endosymbiont from Florida, USA - Sample 2 (SPAdes) (version 2) | ecosystem: Host-associated > Tunicates > Ascidians > Unclassified | place: Key West, Florida...
CCCTGAAAAATAGAGTTGCCCCAAAATTTTTTGCTTTATGGAATATGCTTTTCACATTCAGGTTTTTTAACAACTTGCGCTTGCCCTGAAACACAGGGGGTGCCCTGAATTCACTATATTGAATGTGTTTTTTTATTATTCAGGATTTTTGAGCAACTTGCGCTTGCCCTGAAATTTTTCGCTGTATTGGACATATTTTTTATTATTCTGGAGTTTTGAGTAACCTGCGCTTGCCCTGGAATTTTTCACTGTATTGAATATACTTTTTACATTCAGAATTTTTGAGTAACTTGCGCTTGCCCTGAAAAACAGAGTTGCCCTGGAATTTTTCGCTGTACTGAAATATATTTTATTATTCAGGATTTTTGAGGAACTTGCGGTTGCCCTGAAATTTTTCAAGTCCGGGGGGGCCGCCGCCTCCCCCGCCTATGATTATGAGTGTGCAGGGTGGATAGGGTTAGGACTATTCAATGCAGTATACAGTTAACAGCGGCGAGGTTTCGGGACCAGTTGCACCTAAGTAACATAGCAGCGCCGCAGATAGGTGCGCATCGGCGTTCTGGACGCGTACCTGATAGCAAGATGTAACAGCAGGCGTAAAACGTATTTTGCAGAATATTCCCAAGATCGATCATTTTATTATTCACACTGAATTTTCCTCTGACTGATCCTCAAAAGCTGACTTTTCAACCCTGCGTTAATTTATGACTGTCTCGTCATAAGCGAAACACGCACCACCTCCAAACCAAAAAAGATTCAGACAAATAGACAATGAGCAATATAATTCTCACACAGATCCCTGCACAGTCTACGTCCGAATTTCATATCATGTAACTTAATCCTTCGATGATCATGTCGACTGTCAAATTCATCAACGAAATCATCTTGATCTGTTTTTCAGCTGATACTTTCAAATTTAAAGTAGACCAATGTTACCCAATCTTTCACTGGAATTTCTGAGAAATGTTTTCACTAATTTCATTTTTGAAAAACTTCTCTCCCATGAAGCGGTGGTGACGGGAAGAGTGACAGCTACAAGTAACAGTAGGTTTTTAAGTAGCTATAAATGAAAAAAGTTGTTTAATACCGTAGGTTTTTAAGCAGATATAAATGAAAAAAGTTGTTCGAGCGATATCGGCAGCTTCGGCTCCTTCCGAAGCAAATTATTTGCCAAAGTTATTTCACGTTTTAAATCATTTTCACTAAATGAATATAATTTGCGATATCTTCCAAGTGTTTTTCTAATGGAGATGTTTCACCTCCGGGGCAAAGAGCTGGAACATGCGAGAGTTACTTTTACATCATTGCAGAAAATCCGTACAAAATTCTATGATGTTGCATGACATGTGGGCAGAGTTAAAACTATAGTCACGAACCACTTAAGTAAGATGTTTCGAAGTCGTATACACAAGGCAGCAGAACGTAATACAGCAGCGAGGATAAATTAACTGACACCAATTCTTAATACTCTCACAAACATTTTGCTACTGGGGCAAGCAACAATCTGCTGGCAATTATATAATCCAGCTCCATCTCACACTGAAATGCACGAAAGATCAATCTTACCATTTCTGCGACTATTTCTTAGTTTCGAAATGAATTTTTCAACACCACGACTGCGGTCCGACTAAATTTCACGCAGGATCCGAGCAACTGCAGTACTGATGCGTGTCGTCATAAACAAATATAGTTACCCGACCGTCAAAAACAATAACACAGCTTATTATGCATTTGGGAAATATTGAATGCAGGCTAGAGGGTAACTAGATAATAGTTTGAAATATTGTTGGCCGAAAGTAATCTACTGTGTATGTCAACCAAATGAAATTAAACAGGAAATTAAGAAAAAAACTGGGGGATCCAAACGGGGGTCAAGCAAAAATCTGGGGGGCCATGGCCCACCCTTACAATCGCCACTGTTTGGAGCTTTGTTTCAGAGGGGCAAAGCTCCCGTGGCGACGAAGACTGTGGCAAAGCTTCAGCTTACTTTTTAATGCAATTGACTCGGGATAATACTTAGGTTAAAGCTTGCAAGATATGTCACACTTTCTGTTTATAAGCATGACAGGGCCCAAAGTGGCACAATGCATTCAGGTAGGCCTAGTGTCTATTCTGCTTCATGAGGCAAAGCTTGTCCGGGGACTATTTTGCCTTCATTTGAACACAATTGGTCGAAGTGGTCATGTGACAGTAGAATACGCAGAGACAATTTGATGGTGTTTATGACTTTGTGGTTAGGGTTTTGTATCAGGGCTTATGGTCAAAGTTTATACGCAGGGCTTGTTAATTAGATTTTGACTGAAGAGGGACAATTTTAATCTTGAACTACCGGACCAGTGATATTTGCTAGCCTGCGGTCAGTGTCATCTCTATCCTTTGTTCAAAATGCGTTTGACTGGGGTGGAGGGAAATGGCGTTGGCTGGGGAAAAAAGTATGGGGACTGGAGGGCAATTGCCATCCAAGTAAGTTGGAGGAAACCCTGATATCAAATACAAACACAGAGGCGGTTTAGCACCCTGGATTTAACTCAGGTTTTTGAGCAATTATTTAAATAATTTTGTTGCGATCGGAAATCCCGAGCGGCATATGCGCAAAGCTTCGCACTGTGGCAGCAAGCAACAATAGAGATCACCCGACGAGATCACTCTCGTCGTCACCGTTAGCAAGCACAATCAACTGTTCACGAGGTTCACCAGCATTATAAGAGGTCACTCACCAAGATCACTCCATAAGGTTCACTCTATTATTGCTTGTTCGCGCCACATACATATATTTTTGTTCTTCGCGCACATCCCGTTCGTGGTGAGTCACACAATCAACGCAACACCACCGGAGAGGTTGCAACAATTTGTTCAATACACAACCACATACTGTATTCAGTGTTTTTGGGGCTAAACCACATTTTGAAGTGTTTCAGGCAGAGCCGGATTGAAGGGTAGGGGGCCCGGGGCAAATTTCACTAGAGGGCCCCTATGACGCATTCCATGACGTCATCGTTTGTAAAATTTATGTTTTTGCTGATTCGCCATGTTTCCACTTGCTTTTTCCAGTGATCGATTGTGTGCCTGTCGTATTAACTCGATTGTTAGCCGCCTTTGATTGTAAGCCGCGCGAATTGGTGTTAAAAATTAATGTAGGCTGCCCTTGATTGTAAACCGCACTTGAACATAGATACCTAAGCCTCTGAAATGCATTCGCGACGTTCGTGTTCGTGCGTTCGCGTGTTTCCCGTTAATTGGCAATCCCGGTATTAATGATGCTTACACCACTACAACTGCCTTGTGTTTATCATAATTCCTCCTGTGACGGATGTGTACGTGATTCTGAAGAAAATCGAATGCGAAAGAAGAATTTGGGCGACAAAACGTAGCCAAGGAAAGACTGGGCGTCATCTATACCTTTCGATAAAGTAAAAACATAAAAAGTGTAAGCCGCCCTTGATTTTAAACCGCATGAAATGATGAAAAAAACTTTATAAGCCGCGGCTTACCATCGGATAAATAAGGTGCTCAACTGCACATATAGTTAGATGCGAGAAGAGTGTTGATGGTATAAACACTACAGTTTATCTTACTAAAAAAAAATATTTCCTCAGGGTAGACTAGAGCGACTCGGCAAGAAACATCATCACCTGAACAATAAGCAGAAACCAGAGATTACAAACGAAAACACCGGAAAAATAACATGTCTATATGGCTAGCCAGTCTGAGTGTGAAAGGTGCTTCGAAACTAATGTCGTGATTTTCACCTACATTTTCAAGTGCTCTGGTTAACGCCACTGCTTTAACGTTGCTGCTTGAAAGCTTTGCTGAAAAAAAAAAAAACGTTTCAGTTGCGTTTCAGCTAACACTGCCAGATTCTTACACTTTTTCCCCTTTGGAAACATTGCCATTTTTAGCTCATGATGGCATTACAGATTTCGTCATCGCGCTAGCTAAAGATGCAATCTCGCTTTCTGCTTTCGTTCGACAAATCGACAGATCAAAAACCTTTTCTGACGGAACACGCAATAACATGTGGTGTAGATGCAACGCAAGAATATTAGCCATCGGAAGAAAAATGCGTTTCCACAATACGTTATCCTTTATGACGAAATAAAGGTGGCAATTCGGCTGCGGCTACCTCCAGGCGCCACAAGACGTTACGAAATCATTGATACTAAACAGCAATCACAGAACTAGCTTTGCTGCTTAGCACACATATAGTATCGTTTTCACGACATTTGTGCAGTAGGCGTGATGCACGAGTTGATAAACCCATGCCAAAAGAACGATTATTAGGAAAAGTTATAAGCAAAATCCAAATATATTTGCATTGAACAATACCGAAAATATGTATATTCAGTAGTGAATACTAAAATTGGCAGAGAAATCATTAATGATACTCAACGCAACATCGGAATATAGAGTTGTATTCTTGTATCTCGTTTTGATAATGACAATTTTTCAAACGAATGTTTAATTTACAACAAATAAATGTCATCACGGGGGACCCCTTAGAGCGGAGAGCCCGGGGCAATTGCCCCCCACCCCTTAATCCGGCCCTGGTTTCAGCGCTAAGCACAAAACTGGAAGTTTGAACTGCTTTAAAAAACTATATATTAATCAACAACTTGCCGTTCCGGAGAAGGTGCCGCCCGGAGCCCCAGCGCCTCCCTTGCAACGCCAGTGGTTGTGCCACTGCAACGCCAGTGGTTGTGCCACTGCAACGACAGTGGTTGCGCTTCATAAGAAGTGCGTTGCAGAATCAGTAAAGGTTAAAAATGCATGATTTTCTTCATGTTTGCTCGCACATTGCATGTGAGTATATTTACAATGAAACTGTGTCATGATTTTACAATCAATTTATTACGCAAATCTCGTGAAATCAATTGTCTGACTATTAGCAAGTATTATCCGGTTAGTTAAAATGCAAATATCCGAATATATCCGTTATCCGGACAGTAAAAATTATTGATATCCGAACTAACCCTAGTCGCAACCCTGATGTAGCCAGTCTCTTTATATGAGACGCATGGTCTCCCTATTGCTATAATTGTTCCTTTCCGTTATTTTAAAGCGGGCGTTGGATGTCCACAAACATGCTTTTCACTGATCTTCTATTGAGTATGAAAAACCTCGTGGAAACGAATCAAGGAAGTAAATACGCTGCAAGATTTCAAAAATAGTTTTGACTGAAAGCAAATAACACGTAGTTGTTTACGGTTATACAAGCTCACGTAACGCGGCGGGCAACGTAGGGTACTTGAAATTGTAACCACACTCAATGACTCGTTTAGGAAATACATTCTGACCTTCTAGAATCATCGACGCTCTTACAGAGCCATATAAAAAATTTAGAGCAAATGCAGGAACCCTGAAAAAAGCTGGTCGTCTCAACTCTGCCGCTAAAGCGTCCGAGAACTGTTTGTTCGTCTTTTTTTCCGGCGCAACTCCATTCAGAACTCCCTCAATTGACTGATCTTCCAAAGCATGCAAAAAAATTCCGGTGATGTCATCAATGTGTATCCATGGAAACCACTGATCTCCATTTCCCACTGGACCACCTAGGCCCATACAGTATAACGGTTTAAACTGAGGAAGAATGCCACCTTGTGTTCCCAATACAATACCTACACAAAAAGTACCTGACATTACTGTTGCGATCGGAAAGCCCGAGCGGCAAGTGCGCAAAGCTTCACACCGTGGCAGCAAGCAAAAATAGGGATCACCCGACGAGATCAATCTCGTCGTCACCATTAGCATGTACTATCAACTGTTCACTAGCTTCACAAGCATTATTAGAGGTCACTCACCAAGATTACTCCATCGGGATCACTCTATTATTGCTTGTTCGCGCCACACACACACGCATATATATGGGTGTTATTCTTCGCGCACATCCCGTTAGTGGTGAATCGCACATTCAACGCAACGCCAACGGAGAGGTTGCAACATTACACAAAGTCATTCTTAACATCAATTTTTTCCCGGTCTTCAGGCAGTTATATACCTTCAAAACCCACATTCACAAATATCATGCACACAAGTGATGGCAGTTGCCCAAGTGCTTTCATTATCGAAACAGCAAAGATACGCAGGAGTGTAGGACATGAATATATCAACGGTGTAAAAAGTAGCCGCACCAAAACAGGCAAGCAAATGAGTGAACAATGGAATTGAGACAACGCTCGCCACAGCTTGCTCTAACATTTTCAATTGCGAACGAGTGCAAAGTTTGTAGATAACTTAGCGTCTTCTTCCCTGAAGGGAATGACGCCACTTACAAAAAGCAGGTACCAACAGCGCAAAAGGATTTTCGAAAACTGGATGCCGTTCGTTACAATTGCCTTGTGATAGACGTCAGAAGTTTACCGGAAACTAAAAACACTCTGGTGGGAGTTGGTGTTATTTTAATACAGTGGAATTCTCTTATAACGTCACTTAAACGGGACCGGAGAAACAGCGTCGTTAACTAAAATAAATCATTCCTAATATGGCGTTTTAGTTCAATGCCAGAGCCTGGCTAAGGTTAAAAGTGTGCTTTGATCAGGATCGCACTATTTCGCTGCTACGTCAAGCCTCGCAGTCAGAAATTATTTTGCCTTTATTTTTCAAAATTGTAGGCGACGTTGTGGTTGGGATATCGAAGTCTCTTGCAAGTTTTGTACCATTTTCGCATTGAACGAAACAACGATGTCATACAGTACTTTTTCCATAATGGTATACTGCTTTTTTGTTCGACATTTTACGCACTGCTTTACAAAGACTATCGATCAAGCTGATTGCAGTTGCAACCAGGCCCGTAACCAGCTTGGGTTACCAGGCGGGGCGAAGAGTTTTCTGAGGGGCCCAAATTTTTTAAACTATGTCCAGTGGTTTTAAACTACGTCCAACAAATTTTTCCAGGTGGCGAGAAATTTTGCAGGAGGGGCTTGGCCCCATCTGCGCCCCCCTGGTTACGGGCCTGGTTGCAACAATCCCTGATACGGACATATTCGTATACTATTATGATTTGGTCGATTGCTGCTGGTGGCGCAATCCTTGATGCTATGTTATGTTTCATCTGTCACGGCTTAACGATTTGCCGCTAACAACTGCAGTAAAGCTCGGTTAACCCGGATTCGATTTGACCGACAATTTTATCCAGTTTAGGCGAAGTTCTTAATTAACCGAAGATGGTTGTTTCTAGCCTGACGTCATCCAAGTACTGAGATATCGGTGAAAATCATTTAAATTGAACACATTTACGACCCAACAGCAGACTTTCGCAGAAGCAAAACGAATTTATTGATGTAGTTACAATGGTACATCAGATTGGTAGCCGCCATATCCAGGCAGTTATGAACAATCGTAAGTTCATAATTTTAGATTACTTGGCTGCTAAGAAATCTGGGATTTGGACTGACGCAAAAATTTCTGTGACTCATCTATAAGCAGTCACTCTATTTGGAAGGTAATGCCCTCCAAACATCTTACCGAATAAAATACGCTCAGGGATAATGCTCTACACACACACACTCAACACTGATTAATAGACTGAAACCATGGTGCCGCGGCGTGCCTTGAGCGAGCGTTGTGTTCAACGGGATATGCTATGCCCGTGTGTGACGTAATAATCGTCTCTACGATCAGTCGAATGTTGCACTCAGTGCGGCCATTGTTTTCATAATCCTAAACGTTCGTTGGTGATCGTGAGCACGTTTGTTGCGTCTGAAAGCTTCCGAATCTTTCCTAGAGACCAGTCAGTGCATTTAAAAACACAAACGCTTGGAAATGTTGAAAAATCAGGATTACGAGATGTGAAAAGAGCAGAGTTTATCCGGTATTGGCCAAGATCCGGGTTAAAAAATCCGGATAAACCGAAGATTTTTTATAAAGAAAAACGTTAGAAATCATTCGTACCACCAGTTTTATCCGATTTTGGCGAAGATCCGGATAAACCGAGGTTTACTGTATTCGGTGGCTGTTCCACATAGCCGAGGTTAGACTTCAGATCGTAACGAAAACTTGCAACTGTCGTTATAAACGAAGAAAATATTCTGCGGGGCCGACAAATAGCATAGCTACAGGCGAAGTGATGATGCAGTCGTAGGCGAATTCTACTGTACTTTTGGCACTTGCTTCATAGCTGATTTTGCACTAAAACACTCAGCTGAAGCAGTAATAAATTTTAGCTTTCAACTGTAAGATTTGGTGTGTAAAGCGCATATAAAGTAATTTGATTTATGTGCGCAAGCCTCTCTTTTATTATGAAGTTTCACCAGTTTAAATTCGTCTTGCTATGTTAAAACAAACTCAACAGTAAACCATTAATTACCAAAAGGGAGATGGGATACAACAAGTAAAAAAAATGTCCGCATTTATTGGGTAACCTAACGAGATAAACTCACAATATTTATTAAAAAACTTGTGTAAAAACACAACAAAAACGAATTAGAAGTTTACAGTTTTTCAGATATTCTTATCCTGAGCCAGGCGCGTAGCCAGAAATTTTCATAGGGGGGGCTAACAACAACCGGGTCTCAACCTTTAAATATGAATATTTAATGCCCATTATTTTTAAACCTTTATCTCAAATATTTAATGCCCATTATTTTTAAACCATCATCCATAAAATGTGCATTTTCCTTGCGTTTTTTTCTGAATAACCATACCCACATTTACGCCGGCAAATAGAAAATCTGCTTTCATTGAATTGAAAAGTTTTAAAAATTTGTTTTTAGTGAGGTTTCAAGCTTTTACTTGGGATGAAAGCCACCATTTGCTGGTATAACGTTTTTTTGCGAAAGCGCTTGTGAAAACTGCGGTGCTACTGTATGAGTGCATGTTCTGCTTTGGGCTTTGCTTTTTGCAGCCAACATTGCAGTTGAGCAAGAAATTATCGTGGCCGCCATTATGATAGACATTTATGTATTTACACGCATTTCATGCACAACAATACACGTTCGATCGAAGCCGAGTAGCGACTTTGCTTTAAGACACCGACTCCCGAAGTAGGTCTGCAAAATTTGCGCACATGTAAGACTTGGATCTAATCCAATTCTTTAGTGATTGGTTGACGTATACAGTTGATAACGCAAAGGGTTTAGTCCCACAAGACCTTTGAAAAATGCTTGGATTTTATGTCATTACTTATTGTTACTGCGGTAGCATTTTTGTATGCTACTTGCACTACACAGGTTTCCCAAAAACTATTAGGTATTTATCCAGCTATTAAGAGTTAACAATATAATTCACAAAGCAAAAAACAATTTTGTAAGGTGAGGAACTTTATAGATGCCCTCTAAACAAACTTGCATATGTTTGACCCACTCAGTCTACACAAAGTGTGAAATTGATTGTGCATTTGCAAAAACGAAGCGGCAATTCGTTATCACCACGGCTCTGCACTAATGTTAAGAAATACTGTCGCCGCAACTTAACGCAACGGTTGTTCAGTTGTTGATCTAGTCCAGTGGTTCCCAGAGTATGGGTCGAAACCCAAACAAAGGTGAAGAAAGGTCAAAAAATGGGTTGCGCAGAGGCGAGTCCAACTGGAGCTGCGTATTTTCAACGTTATGTCTGCTTCTCTGTGTCCGTCTGTAGCATAGGCACTTGAGGAAAAGGTAGATGGCTAACATTAAAAATGAACTTAGCAACTTGTTGCCAGAAATCATCCATACAATCGTTAGTTTTTCATACGTTTCCGAGGTTTGGGCCGCGAGGTCTTGAAACTCAGATATGGGTGGCGCTCAAAAAAGTTTGGGATCCGCTGATTTAGCCGCGAGCGGTTGAAGTCTTTTTAAACCATTAGTGTAAAAATGCCAAAATCCAATCGGCCGGGAAAAAATGCAATGTCATTTCATTATAGTCACATGGGCTTTGTCGAGAAAACAGACTGCAAGCTATCTGTAAGCTATGACAGTGCGAAGGCCCTCAGCACTTACAAAATGAAAAACATCTTCCTACTCACGGGCGTCGGAAGGTGGGACAGGAGGGCCTTGCCCTCCTGGATTTTCAAATTTGACATTTTTGTATTACATTTTTAGCAAAAATGGTCGTTTTCTTAGTTTTGAGAAGGAAAAATGAAATTTCACCACTTTAGGCTCCCGTCTTGAAAAGATCTTTATGGCTACTTATGAAAAAAATCCCCTAATGGCCTCCCCCCGGTAAAAATCTTTCCGATGCCCATGTTCCTAATTGCGGTAGATGTCGGTGCTGACTCTTCCCGCGGCAGCTAAATGATTTCAAATTTACTGTAGGATAGGGTGGCATCAAAATCAGATGAAAGTTAAAATACTTTCAGACTATATGTACAGGTTGGACTCTGATTACTTGACACAACTGTTTTTTAACTCGCCGGCAATGCGAAACGAAATCATAAATGAAAACGTTAAGGCTCCACATAATTGTGATTGAATCGTCACAATAGCCCTAGATGTTCAATCATCACAACTAAATATCTAGAATAAATGCTATTGTTGATAAAGAATGTCTACAACCAAATTGCGTAATAAAAAATACTTTGAAACAGGATCGTTTCTTAGCCAGAGTTTGAGCTTCAAGACATACAAAACATATATCACCGCCATTTCACGCACTTACTGTTGTTTTAAAATTGTACAAAAACAAAATTCGATGATGCTCATTTCAAAGTCTATTACTGATGCTGCTGACAAGCGTAAGTTACACAGTAATTGCAGCACGCCAGAGGTATCAGAGAGGAATTTCTGTGGTGGTCTTGAAATGAAGTTAACATCATCAATAAGTGGGATGGAGCAAGCTCGTGCATCAGATACGGCTGCAAAAAGCGTTAATCCTTGTTTTTACTTCCGTTTAGTGATTACAAGCGCTTAGGTACAAGTTTCCATTTCATGATCACCAACTTCCACACGTAGCTTAAACCTCAGGTAAAGTCAGCCATGGAACGAATTCTCCAGCATTTACACTATGCACAACGTTTGAATTATCAAAGGAAAATATTATTGGTAAAGCATACTGCTTTGATCTGGTTCGAATAAAGCTAAAGTCGGATAGGTTTTAAGCAGTTTCGTTGATTTGCACTGAAATATTTCTTTGGCTTACACACGAAAACTTAATTAACTGAAAATTGTTGGTATAACTTTTGGAATTGGGGTGGCCATTGCACCCCCCTGGCTATGCGCCTGTCCTGAGCCAATGTGCATATATCAATGCACGTAGGGAATAGATGTAGTGTTTACTCCAGTTTCATCTAAATTCCAGATCATTGCCGGTGAAACCTTTAGGTGATTGTACCAAGATTTTGAAACTGTCGAATAAGCGTTTTACATTATGAGGATTAAAGCTTTACATTATGATGATTTTTTTAATCAAATTAGTTTGTGTTAAGCTCGTTGGTTCTGCCTATTTGAGGCTGAACCCCTCACGTCGCTCTCTAAATTCTCTGGCTAATCCTCTTCTACTATCTTCTTTCATGATTTTGGAATGAAATGCCAACAGACGCGCTTTCTTTTTGTTCAATCCATACATTAATTCTGATAAAAAATAGTACGGTCCTTTAGAGCAGGACTGCTCAAACTATGGGTCGCGACCCCACATTGGGTCCCGAAACAAATTGGCTTGACAAATCAGATATAAAAGTTTTTGTAATCTTCACAAGAAAATTAAAAGTAGGCTCATTTTGAATCTGTTTCTGCTGTATTTTCAGAGGCAATACCGTGCTTCATGCTGTCAGTTGTTTACTACGATGTCTGCCTGAGCCATCAAATGATAAAAATCAACCAAGCGCGCAAGTTATGCGTTGTTACGTCATGATTGCTTCAACGTACTAATACTGACCTTTAACGCATTCATTCTCGCATGAAGGCTTGTGTTTATAACTCTGGGTCTAGTCTTCTAGGAATTAGGCTAACAGCTTTGAAGGTACACTGAGTAATTTTAGACTAAAATTAAAGATTCATACACAGTTTCAGAAGTGCTACGGACTTTGGTTCAGGAAAAGTTGGATCCACAAAATATGCACAACAGTAGCGTAGCCATCCCAAAATTTTAGGAGGGGCCAAATATTTTGACTTTAAGCAGGCAATAGTATTTGGTTCATGTCACCGCCTCTCAAAGCACAAAACAACAAGACAAGCTCGAAATCTAGCGGGGGTTGGCTCCACCCTGATTACGCCTATGAAACACAATTGATATTTCAGGAGGCCACACACCTGCCATGCCAAGGATGAGTTTGTGGTCTTTAAAAGACAACTATTAACAACCGGAATTTTCAAACCGAGTTTTTTGGACAAGAACAAGAAATGAATGCCCAGTCATTTCTGATCCAGCCATTCATAAACTCTTAGCCATTTGCACAATATATTTATGTGAAGCGGCATTCTCAAAATTGATAATCATCAAGTCTAAAAACCGATCCTTTTTGAAAAATGTTGAGAATGTCCTTTGTCCTGCGTTGTCTTGTATCAATCTACAAATGGATGATCTGTGTAAAAATCATCAAGTGCATCCCTCCCGTTATTTGTGCTTGATAATTGTTTTCCCTTAAACTGTTTCCACTACGTGGTAGTTTTATTACTGTATAGATACTTTCTTGAATTGTGTGCATTTTTATGATTTCGCCACAGACAAAAATGCCTCTTGAGATTTGTAATGGGACGTTTACATGTTCAATTAACACCTAGGGCTTTAGGCTATCCGTTAAGGGGTCGCATTAAAAAAACTCTTTAAAAATGGGGTCGCAGAACCAAAAGGTTTGAGAAGCCCTGCTTTAGAGCACATTCTTCTTCTCTGGTAGCCTAAACACTTGCACTAAGTATACTTTATGTTAACCTTGCTTTAAATGCTAAAACGTTAAAAAATGAAAATTAGTAATCTGAGTTGTGACCACAGACTTCTCTGAAATCTTCTCTCCATTACTCTGCGTAAGGGTTTTAGATCGCCTGCAAAGACATAGAAGTGGTCAATAGAATATATGTTTTTCCGTTTGTCTAAGTTCAATTAAATTTTTGACATCACGAAATATTTTATTTAGGCTGTGCAATGAACAAACCTCTGTCGGTATATCTTTTCTTAAAAGGCAGCATCATTCATTTGCAATAAAGATGGAAACCCAATTTGAAAATGACAAATTGAGGGACTAATAGAACATCCCATTCCTAGTGTCCTATCAACAGTCATTTTTGAATAAGTGTACGATTCTTCACTACATCTGAAACCTATCATCCCAATTTTTTCAGAGATATTTTTTTGACTGCTACGTTTGAAACTTTCTACATTGCAATTATGATTGGCAAAGGAATTGCTAAACGACTGCAAAATATTTTAATTTTGATGCCTCAAAAACAAAAAAATGCTTTAAGTTTATTTCAGGTCGACGCAGCTTTTTGTAAACAGACAACACTCCTGACCACATTAATTTTCACAACCAGATAGCGACAAAATATGGCCAGTAGTTGTGGAATAATTTACATGTCTCTTTCCTTCCCAGTGTTTCATGAGTCCCACACTGGCCTACTAGGCTGAGATCAAAACTGAGTATAATTTTCTAGCCAGTAATCGTAACAATTTTTTAAATAGCGATTGGTATGGAGTTTAAAAATTTTGGTCTTGGTAAATGAAGCTGTTTTGATCTTGTTTTCGATGTCTCAGTGTAATTAAGTGATTATCTTTTGCTGATTGCCTTGTGTTGTGCTGGCTATGCTTATCACGCACATGTTGATACCTTGCAATGTGTAAAAGAGGAGTCTCGTTGTTACGTAACTTAAACATATGCTTTCCAAGTTCAGTGCTGCCATGAGTTTTAATATTTTGTTTTTTGTATAGGGGGTTTAACTTTTTGTATCTACTGTGTTAGCAAAAGTTATACAACGAACTACTCAGTTACTCGGTTATTTAAAATATGAAGTTTCTATGAATTATTTTTGTAGGTGATACCCAGTGGTGGGTTTAGGGTTGGGGGGGCCTGAGGCAAGACTACAAAGGGGCCCTCTGATGACGTCATCATCCTCAGCCAACCATGATAATCACTTTTGATTTGCCTAAGATACGGCCACCCAAGAATATGTTCCTGAGACTACGGCATAACTGAAACAGCAGAAAGAGAAAATGCAAAAGGATGTTCATGATACACAATTTTGAAAACACTGAAAGTTGGGAAGACAAGACTGGCAACACATAAAAGTTAGGTAATAGCATGTTGGCATCGCCCCCACTTCTTTAGTTTCGTGCCCCATTTCTCTGCATTTGTCATCAATAAACTACAAAGTTTACCCCTTTGAAAGTTTCACACCTTCCCCCGTTGAAAAATGCTTGATAGTTGGTATCCTGAATATGTTCACATTCATCATGTCTTTGTGGGAATCCGTGAAACTATAAAAAACAACCAAGAAGATTCAAAAAACTATATTTGTTTTAAATTTCATCCTTTTAGCTGCAAGAACCTAGCATACAAAAGCATCCAATTAGAGACTTGTTTTGGAAAGCTTTGAGGCTGAATAAGTCAAGGCTGCCCTCATCTTGCATTGACATTAGTTGTTTAAAAACTGTGCAAAAGTAGGAAAGAATTCATCATGTGCCTTATCGAAAACATTTCCACTGCAGCAAGTAGCCTACACAATTGATTAAATCTATGCTAAGAAAAAACGGTTCAAGTTGTACTGGCTAAGAGTGGGGAAAAGAGCTTATTAAACATCACCTAGCAAGTCTACCTTAAACCAACCATTTACTAGTCAAGCTTCAAATAATCTGTGACTTCATGCATAGGCTAAATCAAACCATCTAAAATACCTGAAATATCTGTAGAAAAAGTGAGTATTCATAATACTCAAAATTTGCCATTTCTGCTACGTGATAAAAAGCATGAATGTAGCCTTGCTTATTAACAGTCTTTGCAGCGCAACAGCAATAATACAAAATTACTTTCTGAACTAAGCAGAAAATGTCCTATAAATTAAAAGATGTAGTGTGGTCCCTGCTATAACAGTTTCATGTTGTCTTATTTTCTGATGGCAATGTTCATTAAGGTACAACACCACAAGAAATGCAAAATTTGTCTAACCTTTTCAACTCAGAGACATAAAAAGACTACTTTTTGTTCATCTGTGGCATTTTCATAAAATTCATTAAAGTTGCTGTTGGGGGCCCTTTAAATGCACGGTACTTAAACATTATAATTGCTGTTGGGGCCCCTTTGAAAGCATGGAATTTTATATTATAATTGCTGTTGGGGGCCGCTTTGAAAGCAAGGTGCTCACACATTACAATTGCTATTGGGGGCCCTTTACAACTGGAGTACTTACACATTACACTTTCTTTTAGGGGCCCCCTCAATGAAGTTTAAAAGTAGAGTACTTACACATTTCAGTGGCTGTTGAGGGCCCCTTTGAAAGCAAATTACCTTCAAATTGCAGTTGCTGTTGGGGCCCCTTTTGAAGTAAAGTACCTGCACATTACAGTTCCTGTATGGGGGCCCTTTGAAAGCAGAGTACTTACCTATGATCTGCTTTGTAGCACAGTATATGAGTGAATAAGAAGTTTTTCATAAAATAAGGAAAATTTATGCGCGTGACATCTCAAGGGGGCCCCCAAAAAGGGGGGGCCCGAGGCAAGTGCCTCGCTCGCCTCCCCTTAAACACACCACTGGTGATACCCATGGAGTTACTGCATACGATAATTATGAAAGCATTACACAGCTTATTTAGAGGATGTTTTGAAAGGTTTTGTCTGATTTTAGACTTAACACTTTGTGCAACTGATGATGCTAGATGTGAAATATGAACTTTCAGACCAATTTTGCATCAGTAAAAAAACAGATACAGTACTTAGAATTTAGATTCATTACGTTGCAATGTTTCCACGAAGATGTGGTAAAAATGATGCGTGTGATTTTCTTTGGCTGGATGAAATAACAAAGCCTTAGTTGAGTGTTGATTTGTTCTGAATTAGCCATTTCTGAACATCAAGTTCATCAGTGTTAAGGCTCATTAGGGTTATTTATTCTATATCAGATCGGCATGTATATGATGACACGAACTGTCGGCGAATTGACAAATAACTTGAGAAAAGATTTTGTACATTGCCTCAAATTTCAAAATGATGTGTTTTTTTCATAATGATACTATGATCCACTGTATTAAATGCTTTGTTCACCACTTAAACATCCGTTTAATGAACTGCATGCATATGGAATGTTTATTGAAATAAACAAACTGTGCTCACTTGTCGTAGGGTATAAAGCGTGAAAAATCTAGGACGCCGTCTATTCGTTAAGAAAAATGCCAAAACCAAGAAAGTTAAAAAAGAAACATTGTCACCAAACATTTTCTCTATTTCTTATGGAGCTAGTGATAACGAAATCTACGTACAGATGACATTGTATCAAAGTCAATTCAACAATCTGTGCTAAAATGGTCAGGAAGCGCTATAATATTTACCCTCTGGCTACGCTGTTTAATCACTAGGGCAACCTATTTTTTGACCTAAAAACTTAAAATTTTGACTTTATTTTGACCTACACATTTTCAGCGTTTGCAAGCACAAAATAATTCAGCCTTAGGTCTTGAGGTTAATCCAGAAGTGTATTCATGCACTCTAAGCTTTGAAATTAAAAAAATTGGTTGTAAGTACATAAATAACTACAGTACAGTCAAACCTGAGAACGTCATAAAGCTGAAATACTTTATGCATAATCATGGCCGTAGTCAGGGTCAAATTTTTTTCCAAGGCAAATACGTCAAGGCCGGTTTACACGAGGCGTGGTGAAGTGCAGCCAAGTGCAATTCCTTGTTTGTTTTATTATCTCAAAATTGAAGCGTGACTTCACTTGACTACACGCAAGTCGCAGATTTTCACGGAGCAGGGCTACACTTTATAACGTTTCGGGAGCGTTCGAAGTGGCGCGAAGCTGCATAAAGTGCAAGTTTTTTCCTGGGGTCGTGGCGTTGGTAACGTGAAGTTTGGGCTGAAGCACTTAAATAACACACACACAGCACAACAACCTTATGAAAGAAGTTGTACAAAAGGATTCAAGTACTGTTTAGGAATTTTTATTTGACATATGCTAATTGTAGCAAAGTTAGGCATGTGCTGTGAAGTTTAGTGATAGACTAGGTGTGGCGTAGGGTTGCTAGTATAAAGGAACAGCTTTCCAACTCTTGTGCAGCCAGTTACTCTCACTTATAACTGCAAAAAGATGCAGAGTCAAACTATTACTGCTTTTATTAATTTTGTAATTATTGTCCATCGCTTCAGGACTTCACCAACTAAGTACAGTACACTTAAAGTTAGCATGTTTGGTGCAGATTAAACATGAACAAGTATTCAGACTTGAAGACAGCACTTCAGTTGCTGTTGTACTCCTCTTTAGCAGCACCTTGCTGCAATGCGAGATTGAACAACAAAAAAGTGTGATGACCACTGATTTGCAGAATTTCATGGACACTGGTTTCAGCTTGATTCACTGTCCTACCAGTACAAGTTCGTTGTGATGTGAAAACTTCATATACTTTCCTTTATGACTGACATGTAGGCCAATGCCTTATTGAATAGTCCACTTAAATAAATGAAATGCTGACATGATAACGATTTTGTTTTTTCTGGTGTCTTGGCAAACTGCTTAATTTACAAATGCGAGTATATTGTCCCCTGAAAACCTCAGGCTATAGTAATACTACAGTAAGCTAGGTATGCTTTCATACTAAAATTAAGCAATTGCCTAATCCATAACTTTAAAGCTAATAGAACTAATGCTGTTTATCTGAACATCTTGCTTAAAGTGTTTGATAATAACCATCTTTGTCATTTCATTTCCAAATAGCCTATGTGTTGTAGAATTGATAAAACTGTGATAATTTTTAGTCAGTTACTGCACATTTTGCCTGTTAAACCGAAGTCACTCTATGTTTATTTAATTGAGGTCTACTCAAAGTGAATATGCTTTTAATAGTGGTTCAAGGAATCATTTCCCAAATATTAATGTTGGATGGATTCTTTTAATATGTTGCATCTATGTATAATACTGTCAGTTGTTTTCTTGAATTAAATGACATGAAATTGTTTTCCACCAATTAACCGTGACATGCTTATGAAACTACATGTTTATTATTTGTAGACATTGTTCTTAAGAAGTTCTCCATTTCAGCAACACACATCAGTTTATTTGATGCTTGTCCTAATAAGATGGCATTAAAAACTTCAAAGGGAAAACATCACTTCATTTTTTAACATACTGTTGAGTTTACAGTGTCAGTCTGGTTTGACATTTGGATGAAATGTGCAAGAAAATTCTCTTTAACAGCTTCTGTTAGAAGTAGATCTTTTAAACTTGGTATATATTTTAATCTCAAATCAAAAATCTGCACTACTTTTGCTGGTGGCAAGCCTATTGCAATGATAACTTTCTTTGCCTGCATAAACAAAAACTTGCAGATGATTTACATGCTTGTCTGTACCACAAGCCGATAAATAATTGATAATTTGTATAGCCGCTTTTCTGGCCAAACAAACTCACCAAAAATTGTACCATTTTAAAGCCTACGCAGTTTCACCATTTGTGAGAGGCATAATTCAGTTTCTGCAGGACTTTCTGGTGTTTTAGTACACTTACCTTATTTTTGTTGAATGGCCAGTTGGAAGAGATGCATTTCTGTTACCGTTATGTAACAATACACATTTTAGTTTGAACTTTTTTGGTACTGTCTAGCACCACTCTTATGATTATAATCGTTCATTAAGAAAACATAAGGTATGCAATTCACTACACTGGCTTAGACTTAGCTAAGCCATCAAATGTAGCAGAATTGTTGTGTTCTGATATGTGCAATTTAGCTTTGAAAATCTGGTGTTATGAAGTGCAATGATGGTACAATTATTTCAAAAATCTGGAAGTTTACAAACACAATAAAATGTTCAATATACTGCAGACAATGTGACCTCCACTTTTATTAATTAGCATGTTTGCATGGAATAGCACCCTTTTCCTGGCTTTCGTTTGCAGCTACAATTCTTGCATGTTATTGCTTAAAATCAATTGCAGTAACAGTTAAGACATAGCTTTGCTTTAGAAAGTACTATCGTCTGGGTACATGATGTTGAAGCTAACGATTCTTGATTTTTTAAATTCAATTTTAAATTTTATGTTTATCTAACAATGAATAATAAACCAGAAATACATTTTTAGGACAGGTCAAGTTTTGTGAAGCATGAGAATACATTTCAAAGTCCTGTCAGTGTTGTATCAGATTGCAAAATTAGCATTGTATTGTAGGTATTAAGCAATGTATAAGCTTTTCAAAGGTTTACAACAGGTAATGTTGATTCAAACTTGCTTTGCGTTTATCAATTTTTCTGATCACAATTAAACTAACTTTTTAAATTATAGAAGTTTCATCCTCAGGCAAATTTTGTGCAACACTGAAAGTGTTTCAAAACCACTTTGCTTCATCAGTTTGGTATACTGGTATTCTGTCCAATGTTAATGATTTGCAGCATGGTGCTTTTTGGACACAGATTGTCACTGAAGATGAACAAAACACATTTTTAAATTGCAAAAGCTTGCTTTGGTTAAATTACAAAAGGTTACAGACGTTTCATTATGCCATTTTGTTTAGTTTGCTTAATAAATGTCATATGAAGAGAGTTATGACCCAAAGGGTGGATCCATGAGAACATCAACTGAAGGCTTTGAGATTGTATGTATTGTGTCAGTCACATATAAATGCCTCTTTGAAATGTGTGAAGCACAGCAAGTTCCTTTAAAGATTGAATAACACATTTTAATGAACAATACTAAAAACGAGTTGAGAAATTTTATTAGGTTGAGAGCTGTGTGGGTTTTGAAATTCGTTGAGTTTCATATAGTTACTTCAAGTAACTATACCATTTGAAAAGTATTTGATTGTTTAGAAATATGTTTCTGAATTTCCTGAATAGCAACCTCATCACAACCAGACTGAGTGCTTTTTTCATGAAGTCGTTATGCATTTGTAATTTGTGGTATAAAAATAAGTGAGCATTTTCAAGCGTATGTGTAAAAATATGCAATTCGTTGCCCTCTACAAATAAATAGCGAGATCAAATGTAGACCTGATGTTTCAATACCTGAAGTTTTTAGTACTTTCTTGTTTTAAATTGGCATTCATACTAAAATTTCTCCTTGTGTCCATAGGAAGGTCAAACGTTCGTGCTGCTGAATTGAGATCAATCTATAACATCATGCGTTATAAAAGGTTAAGGCCACTCAAAATCAATGTTATTTATGCATGTCAATTGCAACGAGATGGTTGCAATACATAAAGAAAATCGTGTTTAAACATTTGAACAACATATAAGAATTGCTTTAAATGCATCAAGGAGTGTGCATTGGACATGAGGAAAGTCAGATTTTGCATGTGTACATGTGCCTGCATGCTGGGTTGCATGCTAGTAATCAAGCTGCAAACTTAAAAATTTCGGTTTTAAAAGCTGCACTGCTTAAAAAATGCATTGAAAACTAAATTCCCCAGTTAATTTCACCAAAATATTGTTGTGACATGTTCATACTACATGGTGCAACAACCCCAAGAGTATTTTATGCGCATCCACTTCGCAGTGGGTAGACCACAAGTCCTGGTAATAAAAAAGCACCATGCGGAGTACAGGTTTTAGCCACAAGTGTTAGGCCGGCCACAATTATCATGTGTTGGTATGTACAGACTAGAGATGGCACGGGCCGCTAACAGTCCAGTCTTCGGGCCGTCCGCTAAGGTTTTGAAACAGTCCACTACCAATTTTTTTTAGCGATGATGCCATTCCAGGCCGCTGCAGTCTGCTCGCCAAAAATTTGTTTTTTGCAAAGTTTCATAATCTAACAACGAATAGTTTTTGCTGCTGTTCTCTCCATTTTACCGTTCTGCCAACGTTCTGTTTCACTTGTTTCCACACAAATCAGTGAACCATGTTAGGAATCAATCAAAGTAACTAACATTTTTATTTATAGTCTGTCACCGAGGTTTAGGTTTAGGACAAGTATTCCCAAACTTTCTACGGTCATGTACCCCTTCAGGATTTCATTATATGAGCATGTTCCCCTAAAATTTCTTATGACAAAAAGGCTGAGCAAAATAAACAAATATATTTACTGTACCAATAAGCATCTACTGATTTTGAAAATAATACTCACTGATGTTGACCTATGTATAAATGCAAGTATTTCGAAATGAATAATATGCAAACATAATTTTTCTCTTCCATTGCTAACCTCAAATATGCCCTTTCAGATAGGAAAATCTACTCCTAGGGGTACATGCATCCCAGGTTGTGAACCCTTGGTATGATATTATCTTAGGTTAGGGTTTAAGGCAGGAGTCACCAAACTCCTGCCTCAAACTCAGAGCTACTTCTTGGTACAGATTCATGTGAAGGTCTACCAGTTTGATACACACACTTCTGAAAATAAAAATTTGCATGATTTATCTTCATATGATGTTATCATTAAAAATAAAAATTAAAGATATTCATCATTGTAAAGAGACTGATCGTGTTTATGCTATTGTCAGAACAGGCCAAGGGCAACCAACATGGTCCATACTGGCGACCTGGTTCCGGCGGGCACCACCTTGGTGACCCCTGGTTTAGGCTTAGTACATTAGGCTACTAGCAAGTGCCGTGCAGCCTGGGGCACTCTTGTCATGTGTTAGTGTCATTTTATAGGCATCGGGCAAATAAGTTTTCAAAATTGATTAATGAAGGCCCCCTGGCGAACCTATGTCATGTGTCTATTTTGCCGCCATCTTGACTATTTTGCCACCATCTTGGAGGCAAAATAGATATTGCCTACTTTATATTACGGGCCGGTCTGGGCCAGAAAATATGTTGTAGTTTGGCACAAACGGGCCGGGCAGTTTCATGTTAGCTCCGGGCGAGCCGGGCTGCAAAACTGCTGGCTCATGCCATCTCTAGTACAGACAGCAAAACATAAGTTTTGGTTTTGGGGAAAAACCCCGCACTTGACTTTGCGGTTCGCGTACATGTAAACGGTTACAAAACTCTGGGTTGCACTTCACTCCACTTTATGTCGCTGTAGTGTAAACCAGGCTTTAATTACGTCCCGGTTGGGTATGTTCTTAACACTTTGAGAGCCGGGTTAATTCAAGCGGTTCGCAAAAAGCAGCTGTTTCGAACGTGGCTTTGCGGATGAATATCTCCGCTCCTGTTCGCTCTAGCGACTCGGCGAAAATCTCAAAAAAC
>Ga0210059_1004657_pt1 | contig 22167 bp, 11 predicted proteins | sample Ectturendosymbi2_FD_188042 | JGI IMG/M metagenome (GOLD analysis project Ga0210059, IMG submission 188042) | Ecteinascidia turbinata endosymbiont from Florida, USA - Sample 2 (SPAdes) (version 2) | ecosystem: Host-associated > Tunicates > Ascidians > Unclassified | place: Key West, Florida...
GAATGCATTACCAATTTTTGTCAAATCTTCCGCTAGTTTTTCGTCCTTTAAATTACGTCTAGAAACTTTCTACTGCGGGTCAAAGCATAACTGCTGGCACCTTCATGGTAGCAACCCACGTAATACACGGTTACGCTGTAGACTGCGCGTGGGTCATAGTGTCCTAAACCTGAACAAGCGCACTTATCGTATGTGTTTATGTGGTAATAAAGAAACGGAAGAGCACCTACTCCTTAACTGCTCTCTTCACTCTGTACTTCGAGGTGACCTGATGCAACCTGTGAAATCAATTTTACTGAAAGAAGGTCTGCAAGATTTATTGTCAAGTTTATTACATGATCATTCAAGCCTGTTGCAACTTCTATTATTTGGACTTCCTTCGCTGAAACTTAAACCCACAACCAATATGTATAACGCTGTCTCTAAATATCTTGAAATAACTAACCGCTTTACCTCGCCATAACACCTTGGATTTATCTATTATAGTAACTCGTTTATTATTCCGTAATTAATTCTCCATTTCACATTTTTTTCCTCGTATAATTTGTTATATGCTTGCAGTTTACCAATCCGTGTCTACTCGTGCCTGCAATCTTTTGTTAATTGTTTGTCGTCTGTTTGCAATCTCTCGTTAACTGTTCGTCTTGAATTGGTTCGCTCGACATGACGCGACGAAGAGTAAATTCAGGCTCCGGCCAGCCGCTCGTCGTCGTTAAATAAAGAAATATGAATGCTCCTAGGGCCCCGCGTTTTTGGGGCCCCGCGCAACTAACTCCTTTCTATGACGACTCATTATTAACTTAAAATTTGCGAAACTGTGCAGAGGCATAACTTCACAATTTACTTTGGAACGAGCAAAAATGCAAACCTCAGAGTCAATGGTAGGCAAACTGCGGCTCGCGAGCCGCATGCGGCTCACCGACATGTTTTGTGTAGCTCTTCTAGTTGAACAGCAATATCTCAAATTGATAGCGAGTTGTCGCCAAGTATTTAATGTCTGTTTCATTTATCAATGTGTTCACACACAAAAAATATTTCGGTGAGAAATCTGCATTGTTTTAAAACTGATATTGCAATGAAGATATTTGATCTCGAAAGGCGTTTGATACCTTGTCACAGGCAATTAATGAACCTACCTTGAAAGACATAAGTGTACGGGAGTGCATATTTTTGGGGATGAAAAAAATTATTGCCCAAATTTGATCTTGCTTTCCCAAATAACGTATAAACAGCAAGTCTTAATGTTAAGACTAAAACGTGTCATTGTAAACTAATCAAGGTTTCTGCATGCCTAATTAGGCCTACCAATTACCGGGTTCAAAGCCGTAAGCCCTCAACTAGCAATCAATATGCTGCATAGCTACATGTGAACAATGGTAATATTTTTTGTGTTGAAAACTATTAGCTAATTACAACAAAATCCTCCCAAAAATTGTTGTTCATTCCACCACGCGTGGAAAGTGTTGTTCATAATCTTCATTTTCAATTTTTATATACGTTCTAAACTAACTTATTCTTCCAACACGATCTTCCTAATAGTTAAGATCTGTTCTTCTCTAGCATAGATGTGTGCATTTGTGTTGGCCACAATGGCAATCAGTCTGGAAAAGGAGTAAAATGTCAGGTTACGATCAAAAGTATTACATTACCGCAAATATGTCAAGTCTCAAGTAATTAGGAGGAAAGGAGGCAATTTAATACATAGCATATAGCTTAACCTTCCACATTGGCAATTTTCACTGCAACATGTTGTACTTATAATACTGCAACTTACTTAAACGCTTACAGCTTCTAAAATTACATTATGAAAACCAAAAATCCACTCCAGTTTAGACAGTTAAATGTGCATTGAACACAGCACGCTAAGAAAAAATAGCAGTATGTGACTGATACACGCAAATACTGCAGCCTATATGATCAACTGCTGAGGAATGTGTACAAATGCACATTTCCAATGACAAATGATTTATAACCTCAACAAGAATATTTTATAAAATGGCAGTGCTTCACTGCATTAGCATAAGTGAATTATGCAGTACTGTTCATGAAAACTTCATTTCACAATTCGGATGTCCAATTGGATCATTTTGTACATCACACTCCTAAATTGGGAATTCCTGTTGAAATGGTACAACTTCTTTTGAAACTTTTGTTGAAACAGAGATTTCTTGCTGTGCACCACGATTTCCATTGATTTTAACAACCAAACTTCACTCCTTTTCTATTAAGGAGTCCGAGTCGAGAGTGGGAAATTTTGGAAGTCGGAGTCAGATATTTTGGAAAGGTCGGAGTTGGAGTCGGATATTTTACCTCCGACTCTCCAACCCTGGTTATGACTGCACCGCCTCTCCAGATACATGTATAGAATTCTATAGATTATAACTAGTCTTCTGTACAGTTCGACTTGTATTGCGCCGGGGAGGATGATTCGAAGACCTTGCGGTCATTCTGCTCCCCTGACATCTGATTTTTCAAATATTAAATAAAAATGTCTGTCTGTGTCTCTGTCACACAAATTCGTATGGTTATTTGCCAAGGGGTCTACACGATTTGATGTGGGTCATTTTATGTGAATATTGCATTCTTCAACGAACTGTATTTGACACTACAAACTGATCATGCGACTCTCTGGTGTTTTTGGTTTTCTGCCAATGACTCCTCTGTTGAACAAATTTGCCCTTCCCTGGTCTAGACCCTCGGTAGCCTGCAGTGACAACACGGTAGTTTGCGACTCAATATAAGAATGACAATACTTCTTTTCATTGGAGTTCTGCAGTGTCTGGCGGTGTTGTGTTGTTGCGAGCGTTTTGTCAGTGGAAGACTGAATATCAATTAAGAAAGTGCTGTGTGAAAGGATTGATACTGAGGAACATGGTTGGGCGCGAGAGAGATGCAGGCCGTCTGTATGAAAGTGGTTACAAGCAGTATAGTAGCCAGCCCAAAATTTTGGGAAGGGTCAAATACTTTGACTTCAAGGTAGCAACAGTATTTTGTTCGGGACACTGCCTGTCAAAGCAAAAAATGACAAGATATGGTAGAACTTTGGGGAACCATGGCCCCCTTGACTACGCCTGTGGTTAAAAAAAAGAATGATAAGGAAAGAACAGTACTTACTTGGTGTTCAATCTTCCACTGACAAAAAACTCGCAACAACGCAAGACCGCCCGACACTGCAGAACTCCGATGAAAAGCAATATTGTTAGTGTTGGATGCGACGTTTGGTTGTGACTAGCTAGCAAAACTACGTGTCACAGGTCAGCAAATATTTTGCATTTGGATGAAAACATCGCTTTGGATTTAGGTTAAACTCAGGTAAACCTGAAGACTTTCGAACCACTGCATTCAGCACCGGCACAGAGTCGCAGTATGAAACATGTAGGTGTCACGGAATAAATATCTTTTGGATTGGTCACAATTGTAGCGACTTTACAAGAAATGAGGCTAAACGTATATCTTTTAATTCCTCGGCAAGTCGTTAAGTTTTGAGTTATGCCTGAGCAACCTTACTATGATACATTTTAGCATAACGTCTTTTCCGTGCATACTGTCATTTATTAGGGATATTCCGATACGTCTAACTCAATCATTTTCCCACTTTTGCTTGAAATCCTGCTTACCAATGCTTAAATCGGTCTTTGCAAAACGGTCCATCCTAAAAATTAAACTTCACAATAGGGCTACTTCTAGTTATCGGCAGAAACTTTGCACAGACTAAAAATGTTATTTTCTTGCATTATAAACTTGTATCCCAGAAAATTTACGCTTTCTGTTTCTGAACACGCGACAAACAACGTTACAGTAGAGCCAGTTACATTTCTGAACGAAACAAATCACGTCTGCACTGTGGTCTCTCACACGTGCAGCTGTTAAACTCTCATTGTTTTGGCCTTTCTTATAAAGTGTACCACAGTACCACACAACAGGGTTAAATGTCGGACAGTAGACTTAAACAATCTTTCGCGGTCTCCAGGAACTTGCAACATGCTAAAAATCACATTATCAAAACAAAAACTTATAAAAAATATCAAAAATAGTAATATCACACCAACCTATGTTTCAACATCAAATTTGCTATTTGTAACATCAAACAAGAAAAACTCTTCAGTTCACGCAAAACGTGACAAACGTCATTTTATCATTGAAACCTCTCCAAATACGAAACCAAAAGGGAAAAAGCGGGGAGACATAGCACATTAATATCGTCCCGTCTGACAATCTGGGCACGTCCTCCCTATCCTCCAATTCATTGCGCCCATGTACAGACGTAGCAAAGACCTTCGACAACATCACCCGTTGAACACTGCTTTTTTCTGGATAGCTTGTCGGTAAGTTCTCAGAGGAATCTGGAGATACAATGTAAATTGCGGTTGCCAATAACGTGAATAGTCCGCAACGTGTTATGCGTAAGCTTCCGTTTATTTACGCTTTTGATAACTGCGAATTGTCTGAACACTTGGGCAATTACTTTTCTAATACTGCATCACTTCACAGTCATCAAACAGGGCTTGCTTCTCTGCAAAAATACAATTTTCCCAAAATCAAAACATTTCTGGGTCAACTTTCTATGTGGTTCCAAACTTCGGTCTGAATATCCTGAAAATTTGAAGTGTTTCTCATCTTATTCAGATGGAAAACAATAAAAAACGTCCTGTTTGTCTTACCAACATACCTCTCGTTTTTGCTTTCCTGTGCTAGTTTCATTTTTCTGTAATTTTTATTTACTGCTTCTTTCTGTAACACCCTTTCAATTGCTCATCACATGGCACCTTCCCTGCACATAGGCATGCTTCTCACCCTCTGTGTTTTTTCTCTTTGTTGTTGTGCTTTGTTATCAATTTCTGTTTCATGTTTCTTTTAATGTTTTTGTCACTTCATTTGCTTCGTCAGTTAATTTAGCATTGATTCATGCCAAAACCAGGGTTGGCTGAACAGTTGAACCATAAGATCTTTCGCCAATACTTTACGTCGGAAATATACATTACTCACCAATTTCTAGAATTCCTGAAGTCTTCCTCTTTCTAATTTTTTATTCTTTTCAACATGCAATTGATTTTCTGCCGCTTTTTGTTTTGCTTTTGTTATTTCGCGGTTTTGAGTATAAAGTGCATGAATAAACCTGCCTACGTGTTTCCCAGTTTTGCACTTGGAAATAGGCAGAGTGTACAAAACTTTTTCCGAGCTGGCAATAACTGCTTTCGCTTTTTAGTAATTCGAAAACTGGTAGCAGTAATTTCACGTGGCGGTGGCAAGTCACCTCCTGGCATTTTCCGCCCGTTATCGATGTCATTGCTGTGCGTGCTTGCTTCAATAAAACGCAAATTATTACGCAAGGAGTGCGATTAGTGCATAGATCAAATGTTTTTCTTTTTTCACCTTTATCAACTACTTGAGCCACTACATGAAATTTCAGAGGAACTGCGCGCAACACTGCGTGGACAAACCTATATGCTTACGTATGTTCAGGGCGTGTAGCCTAAGCAAGGCTTCCTTAAGATTAAGGGGACGTTGGTTAAGTGCCCTATAGAGGTTACATTGGCACCAAAGCGAGAACCAGGCTTTCGAGTGGGTCCACACCGTTTTGAAGCGATACAAAATTTTTAAAAACGTTCGTATCGCTTTCAAACAGTACTTTGCACGAAAATCTTTAAAACGCATTCGAAGGGCCTGTTGTTCTACAAAAAAACGTTATAGGTGAAACATCATACCCAGCGACGACTCCATTAATTAACAAAAGTCGTTCACCAAATGTCTGTCGTAACAAACGATAACAGCGGCAGTGTAAATCAGTTCATCACGGAAATCGTGCAAAAGATCAGAAGTAAAGCTGTCATCACCCGTATTGTATGTGGAAATATGTCTTCTTAACCATGCGGTTCTTATATGGACAATCAGGCTATTTCGACAAAAACAAATACATTGTTTTGATCTACTGCTGCAAACACTTTCTCAAACAGAATGGGGTAATTTTTTAACATGATGAAACTTTCTGGAAATTGAACCAAAGGCTGCATGTTTAAATTTGCTTTAAGAGAATTATCGCTTTTCGAACACGCAAGCAGTTATTCGCCGTTCAGGAATTGCTGATGATAAAAATGTTATTGTAAAAATATCTTACCAATTTCATTTAAACCACTGATTTTCTTGAATTCTGTTCAATAGAGCTTAGGTGGAGGACTGTAAGTTGCGTGTGAGTTGTATAAACAAAGAAATGTGTTCGAAGAAATCGTTGCACATACGGTATGTGTCTTGAGGAAGACCGAAGTAACATAATTAATCGACGATAGGCTGTTCTTACCGTGTGCACTACCTGACAATGCGTACTGTAACATATGGAATCCACAGCTGTTTAATTAACATGAGTTGTTTTTTAAATCTTTGTCTCTAAAAAATGCGCATACGTATATTTTCATTTTCTCAAAAAAAGAAATTACACGGTTTCCGCAATTTTGTCGTATCAGCTAATGGATATAGACACGATGATAACATATACTGTATTTAGAAAATGAAAAGTAGACGATTGGTGAATTACGTCGTTTTTTGCATGTGTTTCACAGCAAACAAGAAGGTTTATGACATTAGGTGAAAACATATTACCAGGGCGACCCTAACATGTGCGGGTCCTGCGGGGCCCAATGCAAGACCTGCGCGCCGGGCCCAACGCAAGATCTAGGCCCGGGGTCCCTCTGAGTAGTGATTTTATGACCTCATCGTGTTCAGTCAACCGTGTTACAATCGTGGTGGAGCGCAGATGCAAAGAACTAGCACGAGAATTGAGCACGTTTGCTAACGTTCGATAATAGTGGAAATTCGCTAGTTCTGACGAGAGCGTTCTTTGTTAAAAATGAAATTTATATGGCGTTTCTACTGAATTCTCAAGCGCAAGGTGTAAATGGCAAAAATGAACAATCTACGCAAACACCATGGCGCGGGGCCCAATGCAGCTGCATCGGCTTAAGGCCGGCCCTGCATATTACTGTTGTGAGAAGGTCTACACAAAAATAAGTCCCAATGCGGTTGAGCGCTACGAAAGAACTAAAATCAAACAGCCTTATATGAATGTCCTCAGCTGTCAAATTAAGCGGCGTAAGTAAGCCAAATCAACCTCTGCACCACTTCAAATAAGTTTTCGCCCAGTGTTTGTTGGTCTACTGTTGTGTCATTGAGTTGTTTTGCGTTCCAATCGTATAATCAGTGCTCTCACGTTTAAGGATTTTGCCCCTAGATTGGAACTTTTGACCCTTTTTAGGGATTTTTTGGGATTTTCGGAAAAGTACGAAAATGTGTAAAATGAACTATTTCAATTTGTTTTGGAAATCATATTTGGTTCTATTTTTAACATTTAGCACTCGGGTTTTATGCTGCTCCACTGGTGTAGGAAGTGGGGGTACAGGGAGTGCAAGTGCACCCCAAAATTTTTGAATTGGTGAAAATCCGGGCAAAATTCGTGAAAATCTGGGCAAAATCTCTGAAAACCGTCACAAAGTCCCTGAAAATCTGAGCAAACCCCTGAAAATACGAGCAAAAATGGCGTCCAACGGCTCCCAATATGACATGAAGAGCTTTTTTTGGAGGTCACTTTTTATGAAGCTTTTTTCGAGCAAGTTTGGGAGAACTCGGGAAAAAAACCCTTCGCACGCTCAAAAATTTGCCTGCTCCTACACCTATGCAGCACCACCACAGATTTAGGGATTTTTTGGTGCTGTTATAGGGATTTTTGGAGTTGCATTTGTGAGAGTCCTGCGCATAACCTACCAATGCTTCTTGTTCATGCACGCGATGCAATGTTGATTGTAGCTGTGCATTCTTGCCCGGAACTTACGCTGTATCTTCTTTCGCAATGGGATAAACCAAGAAATATCGGAATTCCGCTTACACCAGTAAACCTAAAAGTCTTTTCGAGCTTTTTTGAAAACCTTCAGAGAACCACCTACAGCCGTTCCTTCGTGTGGCAAACGCATGGGCGTTTTTTTTTCCAGCGCGAGAGGTATAGGGTTGGAAGATACTTGTTCAGCGCAAAGGCCAGGCGAATTCTCATAAACGGCTATAGCTTCGTGTATGAGGCCAAACGAGTTTTTCAGGAAATAAACTGCAGGTTAGAAGTTCGATCGACGGAGTACATAACAAAGATCATCATGCGTGGTTAACAAAGATCGTCATGCGTGGTTATATCTATTCGCTGGGTTTGGAATCTTGAACTGGGTAATTTCAACTGTCGGGAAGGGAGTGTGCTTGTGAGAGCGCACATGCAGAGAATTTGAACATTTAAATTCCGAAATGTGGTGCCACATGCAAATTAGGCCAAAATTCGCTCAAATTTGCAAAAATACTCAAAAAAGGCAAAAACAACTTCTGAAAAGGCCAAATTTTCGCATTTTGGCCGCAAAAAAACCATAGCGAGAGGTATGCTGGCAAGGACGTTCGCAAACGTTTTTTCACGGGTAAACCACCCGGCTATATTTGTATCGTGCTTTGATAAGTAAGGATCAATATAAGAACATTGGAACATAGGGACAATCGAAAAAAGGATTGTATATTTCGATTACTATAAGTGGACGGATACGTTTACGTTGCCAGGTATGTACGAGTTTTTTTCTGTATCATCTGAAGGGTAAAAGGTGCTCTGTTCATAACCTATATTCAAAGATATTTTTATTGTCCTTGATAAAGATAAATACATTTCCAATGTAACGCGTGAACCATTATTGGTAGTCTCACCTCTAAAAACAATCTTTGCAAATAGCTCATAGAAAAGAACATGCGTGTGAACAAAATTTCAAAGCAAGCATTTCTGAAAAATTACTTGCTTAAGGGATCGATGAGTTACGGGGATTTCATGGGATTCTTATTTTTATTTCACATTAGTTTTCCTTTAAAATTGTGTTGATTTCCAAAAAACTAATATCTAACTTAGGATGGTTCTTTAAGGCAAAATTTTTCAGATGTACTGTGCTTTGCGATGTTAGGAATATTAGGGTTCCCATACGTCCAAAATTTCCACGACATTTTCGGAAATTTGGTGATAAAAACTTAAAATTTGTATCAGTAAATAATTTAAAAAATGTTCTAATGTCCGGAATTTTTATTTTAAGGGTCTAATCTTTAGATCCTCTAAAAAATATGAATAGTTAGTCCTGAAAGAGAAAAAAATGCTCTTTGTGTTTTTTTGCTTGCAACCTGTTGTGTAACAAATCTGTGATATTTTTCTTCTGTGATAGTGATGCTGTTTTAAGGTGGATTGGTAGTTGTAATAACATACTGAAAAATGCCTCATAGCCAGACATGGGGCGATTACAGCACAAATGCAATCGATTACGATTGCATTGAAAGTAATCACGATTACAATCGCGATTACATTTGTCTTGAAACATCTTCAGAACGAAAACAAACCTCATTTGCATGTTTTGATGTATGTATTTTTTCAGACAACATACGATATTAATGAATGCAATTAGCGAAATTGCTAATTTGTAAGGATCAAGCACGGGAAAAAAATTTACAATAATTGTTCAATGAGATGTTCGTGCATTCAACAAATCAGTGGCGTAACTAGAGGTTTGAGCTCTTAGCTGAAAGAGGCCAACTGGGCTCTGTAGGTGACCTACAATTCAATACTCAGAAAAAAAGCTTGAGAAATAATGATGAATCCGGGTATGAATGGCTATACTAAAACCCCAGATCAACGGAAAATCACCGAAAAACACAAAAGGACAACCTACTGAAAGCCAAAAGAATAATAAAACCGAAATATAAGCTAAGTTGGGGCCTGGTTTTTACATTTAGCTGGCCAACGTAGTCAAATGGCCCCTCATTCCTCCCGTCTGTTACTCCACTGCAACAAATTCATTAAATATTAATTAAACAAAAATGACCAATGTTTAAAATCGTTGTTACTGTTGATAAACACCAAGGCTTCAAATCTTTAACAGTCGAAACCTCACTGGTTTCGTTGAGTTTTTTTCTAGCTGTGTCTGGTGGATCACGGATGGCATGCTAGTTATCATTGTTGTGGAAATGTACTTTCGACTTGGATTAAGTACCTTACTCCTGTGAAAAAAAAATAATTTACTCTATATAAATTAGGCTACTGTACTAATCATATACATAGCCTACTCCAGCACTTACATTAATAAGTTCACTCTGAACATACATAAATAAAACCAAAACCTCTCCTCGTAATGTCCCGCTATTCTGTTGCCGAAGTGTCAACTCGTTTTTAAAGCAAAGCTCTTCTTTTTGTTGCTACGTCTCACTAGACTCGCTACGTTACTTCTGGTGGCCAACAGGAAGGGCAGCTACAACAAAGCGAGAATTCGCTACAAACGCTGTGCTTGCCGCTGGACTATCTGGATTTAACGCACAAAAATGGGGAAAAGGCTTTCCCTGAAACATAACCATAACAAAGAATAATGAAGGAGGAAACTCAGCCGTCACAACCGTGGTTCAGCGCACAGTGATGTAGGATGAAGATTTCTAAGGTTAATCGCGAACGTAATCGTCGATTACGATTAAATTGGCAATGTAATCGATTACGATTACGATTACATTTCATTTTTGGTCAATTCAATCGATTACGATTACGATTACTCAAAAAACTGTAATCGATTACGATTGACGATTACGATTACCCCATGTCTGCTCATAGCGCTTGTTTGTTGTCCCGAAAAGTAGCAATCGAGGCGGAGAAATTTTGCCTCCTGAGATATGGTAACCCTAGAATATATCAAAAGTAATTTTGCGACAAGCGTCGAAACCTCGTAATCTGTCACTGTCAAGTGGCAACCTTGCATTCTTATAACCACTCTGCATCGAAAAGGCTAACTAAGGATGGTTCACTACGCTGCGAATAGCCGCCCTTGCCCTGGTACTTTCAGTAGGAGAGTACTGCGCTCCTGAATGGTGCTGGCGTCAGAGCCGCATCAGCCGCCCTCCATATCCCCCCTATTGGGGGGAACGCTTTCACAAGGGCCCAAAATTCAGTCCCGTCGTCACGGCTTTTTTGAAATATGAAACATTAGAAATCAGTAAAGTTTTTATCGATCCGTATTCTGTTCTGTCCTGTAATTTATAGACGGAGTAGTACCTATTGCTGTTACCATGAAAAGTAAATTCCGTAGGTACTGTACCTTTTATTGCTATTTTTATATGATTCAATACAATATTCTGTAATAAAATGAAAGTAAGAAAAGCATACCATTCAGAGAGGCAAAAGTATTTGCAAGAATAATGCTATAACAACAAAAGGGCAAGCCTACTTGTGGCTCATTTTTCGCATAACCACAAGCAATTTTTTGAGAAAGTACTTTTGAGCTTTCAACATTTGCAATAGTTTAGATTTATAGATAACCAACATATTCTACTTGCGTTTACGATCAGTAAATACTAACAAAAATGAGGCTTTTGCATAGCTTTTGAATAATCTTCAAACATTAACTCTGTCGGCACTGCGCTGGCTTGCAGCCTTCATCGTGGCCTGCAAACTTAGTCTAACTGTTGGGTTGGGCTTCTTCCATTTACGCGTGCGTAGTGTTATTTTAACTGCGTTCGTTACAAACAGACGTCTATTTCGAAAACTATGTTACCAAATTCTACAACGTAGGACATCCGCCTTTTAATTGCTCAGCTTAAGTGCAAGATAATCGCACAGAACAACTTTATCCAATACATTGCCAATTGTGCAACTCTTTTGACTAACTTTTTTTTTTAAAATAAAACCCTCACCATAATTATAACTAAACATATCCTTTGCCTTTGCGTTAGGCTTTCAGACTAAGCTTCATCGCGTCTAGTTGATCAAAATGAGAGCAACGCCTTTTGTAAGCTTTTTTTGTTGAAAAGACTTTTCCATGTCTGCAAATGTTAAGTGTACCGTTCAACAAAGGATTCAAACCTTCTACGAAACAACACGTATTGCCTATCAGTTGAAGCCTGCAATGTAAGTTCTGAATTACCCACGCAAATACAAGCACTGCATTATCTAGCTTCAAGAACGTCATCTTCCGACACGATTACGTCATACAGAAAAACATCATTTCAATTGAAACTGAGCAACGTTACCTTTCTAACGTTCTTCACTTCAACCGCCGCAATTTAATGTTGATAAGCTAACCAATGAGTAGGCTATAGCTTGTGGCACCTATTGAAAATATCCCACTGAACATTAAAAACTAGCATGAGACGTGCCAAGAAATGTTGGTCGCTAATGACAAGATGTCAGGCGATGTAATGATATGACATTCGGGCATTGCTAAGAAACGAATGACAGGAAAAAACGGATTAAACTAGCCTTGACTATATACCGCATTTTCATGCATGTTCTTTTTTATCAGCTTTGAGTGGAGGGGTAATATAAACCTCGAATTACTGGACCAGTAATGTTCACCTATAGCCTGCGGTCGAACGCCATCTCTGTCGTTTGTTTATAGGACGTTTGACCAGGGGCGCAACCAGCATTTCGGGGAGGGCAATTTTCATGAAATTTCATTCGATGATGTCATCGTGCTTATTCAACCGTGGTACAACTTTTTCGCAAACGGTCACATATAATAGTAATGTAGTTTTGCCCGCAGACACGAAGTCCATAGTACAAACACACACATTCTGCACAATGCTGGTTAACAAAAACAGACAAAACAGGACGTTTTAGAACAGCGTTGGAGGCAGAATCACCGGTGTCAAGCGAAACTTCTGACTTCACGCCATATGCGCATGCACAGAGCAACATTGAACATATTAAATACGCTGAGAAAACTGATGATTAGGGCATAGGATTTGGTGTTTAGGTAAGTGTGTCGGGTTAGGGTTTATGTTACAGTCAGAAAAAGAAAATAATTGAAGTCTAAGATTAAGTCCAATATTTTTCACTGGTTTTACTTATTCCCGTACTGTAGCTTGTTGTGTGTATGTGACATCTAACCGAAAAGTTTTAATTTACACAACACACATCAAAAAAGTAATCGCCAAACTTTATTCCTTTACTCTGAGAAGAAAAATAACTGACAAAAAATGATAGGTCAGAAATTTCACAAAGGTGAGAAATTTCGCTTCACACCGGGCTACAGAAACTTACTCAACAGAACGTTATGTAACGGCGTTGGCGGGCGAGCCTCAGATTTACAGAAGGATACTTGGCACTATTTGTTCACTTGGTACAACACTACTGCAGAGTGGGACGCTAATTCCTGGTTAAGCCCAGGTAAAGTACGAATGCATTGCGACATGTACACCCTCAAACGAACAAACACCCTCAGTGTCCGAGCACTCAGCTACAAAGAAAATGCGGTTCTAGTGTTCAAAGAATAAGGAAGAATATAAACAATCTGACTGCGTCAAAGCAGGCAACCATTACGTTAGTAGACCTTCCATTATGTTAGTAGACTTTCTGCATCTTTTGAGAAACAAGTGCATATTTTTTCTTATTACAGCCTCAAACGTAGGAATGTTACATTGAACCTGATGATTCATGACTACACTCTCTCTCCAGGGCAGGTGGTATAGAACTCTGCATCCAAAATTATAGGCCACACGCAATCTCTGCATGCACGACTTTCTGAAATTTCACCATAATTGTGATGCATACATGGGCGTACAAAAGGAACGAAAAAGTACATTTTTAACTGCAACTGAACATCGGAAGAAGAGGCTCGCAGCTTGTTTGCTGCACAATATTTTTATCGCAGTTGTCTCTGAATGTCTTTGTCATCTGAGAGCTCAGTAGCCAATACAGCTCCCAGATATTTGTATTCGTTAACAGATTTTAGATTTTTACCACCCATGTGTCAGTAATGGGGTGACTGAGCTTTTTGCCCTCTTAGCCTTAAACGTTATACAAACAGTTTTGCTGCAGTTGAAAATATTTCCATGTGATTCTGCATAAGCCTGACACACAGATTAAACTTCTCTTCGCGACATTTACGAAAATGAGAACTTTTCAGTTATAATCAAGATGCAGACCGAACGATCAGGACAAAGTAAAAATTAGCATTCTCATTAAAACACCTGGTTCCGTACTCAACTAATGTAGTCATGGCTTTAGTGTGACAGATGTATAGGCTACTACAGTAGTAAACCTGCCTAATTTTCGTCTTGTTTTAGCAAATTCGTTCTACACCTATTCTTCTAGCATGTGCTTGAATTTCTATCACAAATGAAGATCCCAAACTGGAAAGATAGCCTATGTCAAGAATGAGGGATCTTTGAATGCTACCATTTCGGGCAAAACGGATGAGGTGTCTTGTGTCTTTGGCGCATAACGGATCAGGTGTGTTTGGGGCAAAAAGACTTTTTCTGGCATCCATGAGTTGTGTGAGACGTTTTTAGAAGCACGTTTAGGGCTATGAGCTTTCAGGACTTGCACTGGTTGCAAAAGTTAGGATCTTGTAAAGCGTCGTTTGGAGCCAAAGCGGTCTAGTAGGTAGGTGCGTTCAACACTTGACTAGCACTCATATGACACTTTACTAAACCTTTTTCCCAAGCCGTGGTACTGGGATCAACCCAGAAAGACACTAAAACGTGAAATAGTCCTCAACCTAAATTTAGTTAAAAACTATCAGGTTTCGAAGCGAAAATGCAGCTAAACAACGCTTTTTTAAGAAATGTGCTACGTTAATAATGGTGATCCGCTTTGCCCCTAACAAAAATGATAATCAAAATGTCGTAGAACAGTGGTTCTCAAACTGTGGTACGCGTACCACTAGTGGTACGCGAGGGCTTTTCAGGTGGCACGCGAGCAGTTTACCTGTCATATTCAAAAAGCTTTGTTAATTCGTTTCTGTGTTATAATTCGTTCGTGTGTTATGCTAATGTTGCTAATTCGTTTATGTGCTATATTAATCTTAAGCACATATTAGCAAATTACGTTCTTCTGAAACCAGGCGTGTACACTCCAACATTAAAAAGCATCAGGTGGTACGCGATCTCAAAAAGTTTGAGAACCACTGAGCTAACTGTACAAACTGGGTCTCCAGCTAGCTTTATTTTGGTATTTATTATTTTGGTTTTCAGTAGTTTGTGTTTTTTTGCGTTTATCGGAGTAGGCTATTTTCTGGTGATTCAGGGTTTTAGTAAAACCGTCCACATCCGGATTCACTATCATTTCTCAACCTTTTTCACAGTGTTGGTCAGTGGGCTCACTTCGTCTAAGTTTCCCACCTGACCCAAACCTCCAGTTACGACATTGCACCTGCTGAAAGCTTAAGGTTGTACTGCAGATAAGAGCTGAGTAGGGCTAGCAACAGTACCCTACAATAAAACATAGTTGCTTATTCTGACCAACACAATAGTTTTGTTAGAGTTTCAACTACGTAAAGCTCGTTTGATATTTAAGACGTCATTTTTTCCATTTTTATTTTCTTAAACGAAATCATTCAGAAATCACATTGTTATTGAGTACTTGTGCAAGTTTGCAATACTCCCATCATAGGCGTAGCCAGGAGTGCCCAGGGGGCCATGCCACCCAAATTTGTAGCATACCTAGTCATTTCTCGCTTTGAGGGGCGGAGTCCCAAACAAAATACTGTTTTTGCCCAAATTCAAAAATTTCGCCCCCCAAAATTTGGTCTGGCTGCGCCACTGGCTCCCATAGCAAATCAGAGATCGTGATGAGCTTGAATAGCAAGAAAAGTCATTGTGCCAACTGGCAACCGCAGAACTCTTCCCCAAAGAGACAAAGAATAAGGAAAGAGCAAGAAAATGGCTAAAGCGAGTTTGGGTCTGATGCCTTAGACTAGTGGTTCTTAGTTTATCCAACCACGCGGACCCTTATTTCTTAGCTTGATGAGCACTAACTGCTCAGGAGAAAAGTCTTTTTCAAGATTCAGAAAAATAAAAAATGAATTTGAATTAAACGGTTGCAATGTTCCAGGAGAGGTTGTCCACACTAAACATTCGGTGCATTAAAAGTAACAAGCTTAGGCAACAAATTGTAATAATTCCTAGATGGTTTTGTTATGAAGAAGCCCAGGACAAAACCTTCATTGTTTACTGTGCTATGTTCAGCCTTGCTTGATTCAATGATTGTAGCTTTTAATTTCCTGACACGTACAGTATTTCAATAATGACAACATAAGGGAAGTTCAAACCAATCCCGGTGCCACGAGAAGCATTGGTGGGCTCAGCCCCTCCAAATTGAAATATGAAACACTATAAACAGCTTTTAAATTTTCAGAATGTCAACTCCACATGCGCAAATGTTAAGCCCCCATTTGAAGATTTTTGGCGCCGTTGTTTAAACCTCACGTCCTTTCGCGCGACAGTTTCGTTGCTTTCGATTCTTAGCAGTCTGAAAAAGTAACAAACACGCGAATCGTGATCCCAGCAAATGCAACCATATGGGTGCGTTTTACTTGCCGTGTTCGTGTGTGTGAGATTTTACATCCGTGGTAAGCGAGTTGCAATGTGCTCCTAACGTTGTGCTTTAACGTCTTTATGCCGCCACACATATTTGCAGCGGGTTTGCTTTTTATTGAGCACAGATAAGAAAAAACAGATTTGAAACTTATAAAACACGTTGGCCATGTGTTTTGTCACATATTTTAACCGTGGCGTTTTCTGTTGTTTTGCCTGTGGAAATCAATAATCCGTTTCTCGCGAACCAAGTACGATTTCAACAATTGCGTGTGATTGAACGCTTTTGTGTCGACAGTGGCAACAAGCGCAATGGTTGTAGGGCACTCTAGCAATGATTTTGGATTTTTTGTTGACCGCTCTTTTAGAGGGGCAATATCATTATTTTCGGCTTTTTGCAAACTGATTAATGCATTTCTTTTTTTTTCCTTGTAACAATGGGAGAGGGGCCTCACAAGTGCATTAGCCTACGGCCTCTCATCAGCTAAATCCGGGCCTGCTTGTGGATTCCCACCGAGTGGGACCCGATCTGAGCGCGACTGCCCGATGTAATGGTTTTCATAGTCAGCTTTTCACGAGATAAAATATCCTTCTCTCAAACTTTGCACGAAGTAGTCACGTAGTTGCGCGACGTCCGTATCATTGGATGTCTGTCATGGCATCTGCAGCATAAAGATATTAAAATGTACAGAAGCGAAGTATAATAGATTTGTGATAAAATGCTTTCACAGGAAAAGTACTTGATACAACACGCAAAATACAAAAGATGAAAACTTCATCAATCGTAGAGTTCAGTGTAATTAAAGCTGTTTAATATTTCTCAATTCGAATGATGCTTTGTTGGTGTGATAGCTTTGTCTAGCTTGAATCGTTTTTCTTCTGGTTCAAATGCTTGATCCTTTAGTATGGGCCTGCGCAACTCAGAAAGCTTGAAGGGCCAAATTATCAACATAAACTTGCCACGGGACGCAAATGACAATTTCATTTCGATGTGGAGATTTCGTTGTGGTATGGAAGAAATTCTGGAAAGACAAGTACTTACTCGAGGTCGAGCCTTTGCAACAACTTCTGCAATTTAGAAAGCTCTCGCGTGCTGCAAGAAAAGCTTTCACGGGCCGCATGCGACCCGCGGGCCGTATGTTGTGCAGGCCTGCTTTAGTAGCTTTACTTGGTTCGTCCACCAAGTGTGCACGTCAAAATTGCTTCCTTGATGCTCATACGATCTGAAAGACTTTTTGTTCTCTTGCACTTGCGATTTCTTAGCCATTTTCTTTCTTGTATTTTATCTGAAATGAGTTCAGGTTTGTGTTGGGGTATGTATAAGGGGCCCCAACATTAGGCTGCTTGAGTACGCGACTTGTTCCAAATGATTTTATATGATTTTCTGAGAAATACTGCAGTTTCCCTGAGTTCAGGTTAGACGAGCTTTTCATATATACACATTGCTGTCACGATGGAACGATTTGTTTTGTATTCTATTATCTAATCGACTGCATTTAATGCCATCTCTATCAAACTGCTTTGGATTTTCAGATAACGAACCCGGCTGAGGTTGATCAGGAAATGCTGCTTCATAAACTTCAAGCTCGATTCGGAGCGGCTTACAAGCGCTGGAGTTCGAGGACCAGTGTGTTTAAACTCGCCAACTTTGTTGTCACTTTGTTATTGGTCGTTATCCAAGTGCTTCAGGTATGTTCAGTATATAAGAATTATGTGTTCGTCTGCTCATAGGTGCTCCAATTTTCATGGTAACTTATAGATACAGATTTACTATCAGAAAAAGCGATGTCGTTGGAAGAATACTGTTCAATATTAGACATGTTATTTTCAATTATGTACGTTGAGAAACGTCTTTTAACTTACTGTGCAATCATCACCTTTGCCATATTTGATGTTGACTCTGAAAAAAGCTGAAGTTTTTGTTTCACACACTTAAGCCTCTATTCGCTTGAACATTTCTTTAAACATGGATCCGTTATTTCGAAGTTAATCAATAATTGTAGATAATTTTCAAAAACTTACTTGTTTCAAACGTTCAACCACGGACTCTTTTAAATAATTCATCAAGGTGTAGTCTGCCTTATTTTAGTTTGGGTAGAACACTGTGAAAAAATCTTGTTTCCACAATGATCATCTTTATTCGCAGATTTTAGTCACATAACCTTGGACCGACCGCTTTTTCATCGCAACTCCATAACATTTCCACGATAATTTGATTTGCATTTGTTGGCCAGGTCTTTATGGTATGAAATGTAGGCTAAATTTTATGTGTGTGCGAAGATGAAAATCGTTTGCTGATTTTCAAGACGCTAAACGTGCAAGAACAGGCTGTTACTCTTCATCTCAATTTTACGTTTTTTTTCTGATTCATTCCATGGCATGATATCTCGTGTTTCATCAGGTGCTGCTCTTTCATCTACCGATGATTCCCTACCACGCAAAGACGTCAATAGCAACTATGCTACCTATTTTCACTGGATCTGTGCTTGCTATTCAACTGAAACTTGGCTGGGGTGAAAAAGCTCAAAAGTCCAAAAAGAGTGAGGCGTTTTTTCTTCTATAAATATATTGCAAGCATTCAATGAATAACTGGAAGTTGTATCACACCCCTGCATTTAATTTTAACTTGAGAACTTCGACGTTTTTTGGAATTCCAATCTACTAAGTGTTTGGAAAAAGACCACATGGCATATGTACTCTTTTAGAAAAACTGCGGAAAATGGAACTGTTTTCTTGTTTGTCGAAAACTTGTTCTTGAATATTCATGAGTATCAGATATTGAAAAGATCTAGCAGTTGGTGTTTCACCAGTTCTTGCTGTTTTTTCATAGTCACTTTCATTGGACAGTGGTAGTGGTTTCATTGGATTTTTTCTTTCCATAGCAATTTCGTTGTTTGCCCTTGTTCTTACTTTTAGCCGCCGCAGTGATTATTTTCGCATTGAGACCTACTGTCAGTCATTTGTACTTTGGTATCCAATTAACTTAATTCTTCTTCCAGGTGCTCGCTTGTACAAACAATTAAGCAACCACGTCCAATACCGACTTGATATAGCTGAAGCTGGTGGAAAATTTGATGATTCCGTAAAAATATGGAACACTGCTCTAATTGCAGAGAGCACTGAGATTCCTGCTTTTCTTTTGGCCTATTGATCATGCACTGCACTGATCGATGACTGGACAAAACGTTTTGTTTTAATGTTCTTGTGGATTTGCCTCCTCTTATCGAAAACAACAATTACAAGCTCTAGCTTTGCAGCCAGGTGTTTGAGGAATCTCCTGCCTGGTCCTTCCATCTTCTTGCAGTCATTGAAGCTTTCTCCCATCATTTAGCAATAATGTAAAAAGAGAGATTGAAATTGTTGTTTTCGATAAAAGGAGGCAAATCCCAGTCATTGGAGCTTTCCACTAATGTTGACATCAATTGAAAAACCTTTGAGAGACAAAGGAAAGACTTACAAATTTTTGCGTTAAATCTTTGGCATGGTAAAACTGAACAATGTTACTTGCGTTTATCTGTGCCCTAGCAGTAGTGTAAACTTCATAATTTCTAACCAAAATTGAATTTTCCGAATGATTCCACTTTATTACGGCCGAAACTTTGCCGTTAACCCTAAACTTTTCCACTACCCGTTGCGGTCTGTTGAAATCACATGATTGTCTGAGACAGGACTACGCGAGAGCGCGAGATTCTTTGTCAATCAGAAGTGCTGAATAGCCGTTCGCGACCGGAGTAAGCAGCTTTGTAGCCGGTCTGGTGATGTAGTTCTTGTTTAGCTTTATTAACTTAATCTTGCGAATTGTTCTAAGCAACAGTACGTAGTTTTTCTAATTTTTTTTCAATGTCGCTAGTACAGTGTTTTTGTAAGCCGTTTTTGGGTGTCAAAATGACACTCTAAAATTTTGCACTGACACTCTAAATTCTGAAAGGCTAGATATGGTTTTGCATTGTATTGAAGTAAAACGATTTGAGGAAAGCATGTTTTCCCGCATGTGGCCATTGAAACAGACGGCTGCAATGTTATAGGCCGACACAATGTTTATGGCGCATAAGTTGGTAGCGAAAATTGTAAGCTTGATATCTGTGCTTTGTCATGCGCACAGCCTCGCTTCGGCCTCTTACTATACTGCCGTTGATTTGTACAATATGTGTACGAAATTGCGAAAGCACTTTCATGCATTATGGAAGTGTTTTACTCTTTCACCGTTGCGATCGACTTCACGCATCAGACTACAATAAAGACAAAAGGTCCGTAGTTGCAGCGCGCATGCAAAACAAGGTGGTTGTCGAGTGAGACAATAGTGAGAGGTAGGAGTGAGATTTTGGCTATTTGGGCCGCACTGAAGCAGCTGTCAGAAAATAAAAATGATGCAATGTGCGTTGTTTTACTACAACTTATAAAAACAAAAAAATTCTACATGGTGCTTTCTTTTTGTAAACATTGCCACCTCACCTAACAAAACTGAGCAAAGTTTTTAGGCGGGATGTTTGAATTTGCACAGACGAAAGCTTCCGTAGAACTGTGCATCAGCAAGCTCTCTGATGCCGCTGCTAAATTCGAGCTTAAAGCTAATTGCGCAAAAGTTAATAGTGAATTAGAGGAACGTGGAACGCTGGATGGTTTGGCAGACTCGTGTGTGTCAAGTGGCATGGCGTTTTGGAAGGGTGCCGAAAGATTAGCAAATTCATCGTCCCCATACATAGAAATGGAGACAGGAGTGAATAAACCAACTACCGGGGCATGGCTTTGCTAAGCCTCCCAGGAGGAGTGCATGCCAAGACGCCGCGAATATAACTGAAACAAAGCTGGATGATACCCAGCGCGGTTTTCGTCGTTGCCGACTGGCCGTAGCACCACAGAACAAATTTCTACTCTTCAGTAAATTTTCGAGAAATCATGGGAGCATGCCAAAGACATATACACATCTTTTGTCGACCTGGCAAAAGTAAATGGCCGGGTTCCTCGTGAAAAGCATTTGGGGGTGTTGTGGGAGTACGGTGTTGACGGGTGCCTCTTGCTGGCCGTCAAGTAACTGTATTCCTGTTCAGAAGATTGTGTCTCTGTCGACAGAGTTAACTCACAACCGTTCAGCGTTGGTGTTGGACTTCAACAATGATGTGTTGTCACCACTCCTCTTTATATTCTATATCAGGGTTCTCTGCACTACAGCCCGCTGGACAAATCCGACTTGCGAAGCCATTTCACCCGACCGAAAAACACATTTTGCCAATAATGAAAAAATAATTTGAAATTTTCGCAAATATATTATTTTTTCATTATATATTTGCGAAAAATGTGTTGACAAGTGAGCAGAAATACACTGCAGCAGGTGGAGGCGTTCAAGTATCTTGGGGTGATATTTTCGAGTGACGAAAGATTGATACACTGATTGGTAAATCAAAAGCAGTTCTCGGTGAGCTTTACTGCTCCGTAGTGACGAAACGGGAGCGTTCAAAGAACGCAAAGCTTTCAGTTTCAAATCGGTCTTTGTTTCGATCCTCACCTGTGGTCACGACTCTTAGGTGACGACTGAATGAATACTGTCAAAAAAACAAAGGGCATAGAAGGGATAGTTGGGACGAGTTCCTGTTGTTACACTTCGTGACAAAGACCACAGGTCCAAAATCCGTTAAGCCCGGGATGTCAAGCCAGTTCTCCGAATCGAGAGATCCCAGTTATGTTAGTTCGGCCATTTGTCCAGAATGACCCACACTGTAAAAAATTTTACCCGGTTTTGACTGGAAGCACTTTTACCACGCAGTTATATGAAAAATTACCAACCTGGATCGTAATATTACCCTAGTCTGGTATCTCCCATTGGTAACA
>Ga0210059_1004658_pt1 | contig 22166 bp, 14 predicted proteins | sample Ectturendosymbi2_FD_188042 | JGI IMG/M metagenome (GOLD analysis project Ga0210059, IMG submission 188042) | Ecteinascidia turbinata endosymbiont from Florida, USA - Sample 2 (SPAdes) (version 2) | ecosystem: Host-associated > Tunicates > Ascidians > Unclassified | place: Key West, Florida...
ATATTATGTCAACGAACTTCGCTAAAACGTTGGTTTGGAAACAGGACTATGACGTCAAATTGTGACGTCACAAACAGCGCACAACAAATACAAATGACTACCCTATGTCACTGAATGAAACCCCCCCCATGAAGATTTTCTGCGTACGCCACTGCTAGCATCATTAAATTATGCGCTGTCTGTTTCTGAATACGTAATAACCAACGTTACAGCAAAGCCAGTTACATTTCTGTACAGAACAAATCATGGCTGTACTGTGGTCTCTCACATGTGCAGCTGTAATACTCTCATTGTTTCAAGAAAATAACCTTTCTAAAAGTAAACCACACAGGGCAAAATCTCGGAAAGAAGCACTTAAACATCTTTCACGATCTCTAGAAACTTGAAAAATGCTAAAAATTATTTTATCGAAGCTTAAATTTATAAACTAACAGAATCAGTGATATCACACCAAACTCTGTTTCAACATCAACTTGGCTTTGCGTGGCCTACCATCCAACATGAAAAGCTCTTCACAGAAAACGTGACAAACATCACTTTATTTTTTTGAAACCTCTCCAAATACAAAACCTAAAGAGAAAAAAGTGGGGGACATGGCATATTATGTCCTCCCGTCTGAAAAAGCGGGGGGACCACGTCCCCCGTGTCCCCCACCAAATTGTGCCCATGAGTGTGTGCTTCCTGGAGCCTTGTCCAGACAGAATCTGTTTGAAAACAGCAACACGATGCTTCGTGATCTGGTCATAAGTATCATAGGTTTGTGAGCTGCCAGCCGAATTGTTTGAGCTCGCTGGCATTTTTCGGAATAACGTAATTCTTCTGTAACAATAATGAGTGTAAAACTTACCACCTGTTGAAAACGTGAATAACGATTTGTAAATTTGTTTATTTCCATATGTAGGCTAAGTGTGATTTTAGAATATTCTTTTACATGCTATAGTATGAATGGTACACGTACTTTTCAGGCTGATCCTAATACAGATTTGACAAAAACCAAACAAATGAAAGCATCACATTCTTAGAGAAAATATTATGCAAATACAAGAGGTCATATATCGGAACATGGTTAAATAAAAGCAAACATGTTCATCATGTTAGGAGAGACACTCCTCCTGCTGTTTAGCCTACAGAAGGTGCCATGGGGCAAAGCGTTCAGGCTCTGTTCTATTTCTACCTGGGAATCAGTCCCACCAAAAAACATTTTTTTCTAAAATTTGTGAAAACCCTTTTTTATGAAATAACGTTGGTTGTGAGCGAATCTAGTTTGGTAAAAATGAGCACATGAAGCAGTTTGAAAAAATTGTCATAGATTTTGGGCAACGCACCGTGCTGCATGCTTGTGCATAGATTTTGCCAATCTAAATCATTCACGTCATCCGGATAAGTAACTTTATTCGATTTATTCATTTTTCATGCTACTCCCAAACATGTGGTGTCACTTTTTGCACCGATGCCCCAAGCGCGCGCCTATAGTGTGCTTATTATGGTGAATACGCCAGCACTGCTTGTGTGACGTGGGTCACCATCACAGCACAGCCACAATGTGCATTGTTACGTCGAAGTGTGACATGCAGTGTTGCCATTCTGATGTTTTAACATCAGGTCTGATCTTCTGAGAGAAATTTCTGATGCCTGATGTTTTGGCGACAAACCTGATGTCGACTGAGCTGTTACTTTTGTTTTCCACATTTCCTGTCCTTACAGGCGAAAATAACTTAGATTCATTCTAATTATTAAGTTCCTTTCATCAATCTTTCACCCTCATGCGTGTTTGGTTTTCGTTCCAAACTGAAGGACCACCCTTCGCTGCCTTGGGAATAACTGTTACGCATGACCGACATCTCTAACGACACTTAGCTCTATTTCGGATGCTGAGGTTCAGGATCAAGACGCCACACATCGCGCTTTGTTAGATGTAGGTAATGGAAACATTCAGCTTACATGAAACTGCAACGTAAAAACCTGATATTGAAAAAGGCAACAATCTGATGTCAACGAGACTGACCCCAGTGGCAACACTGGCGATGTGTTGCTAACATGTGAGTGATCAGCCTGAGAGTCACCACAAAATGTTTACAACATAAAATATGCTGAATCACCCAAAAAGAACATAAAATATGCCGAATTACGACTTGACTGAAAAGTAAGACTTGACTCGAGTTTGTTTTTGCATTATGCCTCCCGGGGTGGGAAAACAAGAAGAATTTCTAAATGATGGTTGGACCCGATGGGGCAGTGGGTGGTTGTTTCAACCCTCCTGAATTATCAATGATGATCTTGGCCAAGAGATTCTTGAACAAGTATTCATTAAATTTCGCTTTATTTGTATTGACAGAGAAACTGGAAATTCCAAATATTAGGCTGAAGACGTCAGAAAGCAAAGTTGTGACGTTCGCGGCTGACAAAGGAAGCCCTGGAAGTTCAAATGAGTCTTCCACAAAAACAAACAGACGAGTTAAAGATGTCTGGACGGGTAAGTCGAATGAATACAGTACAATGTAATCAATATCTCAACTAACGTTCAAGAGTTCAAAAAGAAAAAACGTTACTTGGTTGCATTTAATGCCAATATCAGCTTTTTTGGATTCACCTCAGTGTGAAACTGCGCGATAATATGCTGTTCAAAGTGAAAAATAAACGCTTTTGTTGATGTTCACGTTGATGAAAATAAGCCCTAGCAGCTCCTTAAAATGCGGTGGGATTTATGTTTGCAACTAGATTTCTTTTTCTGCATAATAGACGCTCTCAGCGTGAGACATGCAGGTCTGAGCTCACTCCCCAGGATTGGCTTCGCTCGAAGCTACGCAGAGAGTCGCTCTGGTCTGGGGAGGTGGGCTGGAGGAGGAATGCTGCCCGATGACCGCAAGCCGGAGCGCGAGAGCGAACAGAGTGATGATGAAACGTCAACGGAAACCAGCCTGCCCGAAGTTTGATCAATCAGTTGTTTGATAAATTGTTTGATCAATGTGTCTATTCACTTTTACACCTTCGATTTATGATCTTATATAATTGACGGTTGATCAACCAGTCGCTACAATTGATATAAGGCACACAGTGGTATCAAAATTATAGTGTTGCATAAGTTATTTTCCGTAAAAGCGCGTATCGCTGAAGTTTACAGGCGGATTTAGGATCGTCATTTTCAGGGGAATATTAAACAGAAATTAAACCAATGATGCAAGATTCTTAAATACTGGTGTTGCTTGTTTCGAACAATGATTCGGGTTATTTAAATGTAAACAAAAGAACCAGCCCAAGGGCTTGTAGTTGAAATGTGTCGGCTTCGGTGCTGGTAAGCTGGAGATCTAAACCTGAAGTCTTGCTGTAGGAAAGAACCTCCACGGTGGGCCAAGTGTGCACACCTGAGTCACTGACAGTCTCTGCATCACCTTAAAGCAAAACTCTGCCTAGGCTTTGTTGTGTGAGTAATCTTGTGCACTGTTCATATGTACAGTACTTATGCCTTCGGAAATATGTCTTGCTCTTGAGGGTGGGTGAAAGAGAAAGCTTCGTGTGGTGTGCTGCCACTATTGCAGTGTCCTCGACGCAAAACAAGTGGTCGCTGCTGACCACTGGTGATGATCCAAAGGGAGTAGAAAAGCAAGTACAATGAAAAACAAATATATGTGTCAAAACAATACATGTACACGATTTCGCTTTTGTGTAAATAGTTTTGCGTGGGTCGGTGTGAACATTATGTCAGTTGTTTGTGGAGCTCTGGTTGGCTCTGACCGAACTACTCCCAAGTCTGCGCTTTTCACTTCACATGTAAATCATTCAAAACTACAGCAAAGTAATTCATCTCCACAAAAGGGACAGAGTTGAATCAATCAGCAAATGTCTGTGAATAAAGAATCGATTTCATGCAACTCCACACATCCCCAGTTCTGAAATCTTATTCAAATAGATATCAAAGCTTTAGAAACGTGTCTTTTTAACCAAGAGAAAACCCCAAACCCAAATCAAATAATTTCTTTAAATCAAAACTAGAAGACTTGCTGAATCCGTAGATGGTTAGAAGAGCTCTCTAGCTGTAACAGCTGGCGAGCCATGTCCAAAAAAGTGCCGCCCACCGCAGTGGCCGGCGTCAATTAAAAAATTAAAAAACTAACGCTATGTAGCGAAATCATGTGGCGGTCCTGGTCTACGTTGAGGAACACTTTTAAACCCCACTGAGAGTTTCATTGCCAGAAAACAGGATTCGTAATCTCCTTCCCTATTAGCACCAAAGTGTTTTTCTGTGAAATTCAAGCAAAGCCTAAATCTTCAAAAAAGCAACAGCAAGTTGATTTTGTTTGCAAGCTCCATGGCTTCCCACTAACCACAGGTTCTTAGCCACTAGCAGTAACTTCGACTTTATAGTAAATTGTAAATTGTAACCACGGCAACAGTCAGTCAAACTTCGGTTGTAAATCGCTTGCAGGTAAACGTTTACTAAAATTCGCAAAAAAACAAGCAGATTTCCTTAAATCAGAAATTTTTACAAATTTAGAAGCTAGGGTCTTTTTCGAAGCTTATAAATGAGTTTCTGAATTTATCTCTAAGTCTGTAAACAATATACAAAATGTAGTTTAAATATAATAGTTATTCCCTGCAAATGTCAGAGATGAACCACTGACCTTATAAACAAACTACATGGCTAGTTACTAATTCACCGATTACCATTTTCCTTAAATTATTTTTCAGTGATAAAGGAACTATTTTTAAGCTTGAGTTATCAAGATTTGCTTATAATTAAAATGAGACAAGTGCTGCTCCACAGCGACCTTCTGTGTTCAGCTGGTGAAACTCAACCCAGACCAGATGCCTTTCTCTTTACTCGGGAAGTTGAAGACAAAGCGGTTAAAGGCAATCTATTCGGATTTGTTGAGAAAACACCGAGAGAATCGAAAGAAGCTGATAATGGATCGCGTCACCGAAGCAGAGAAGGTAATGACAGGAATGAGGTGGTGTTTTTGCGACAGACATGGATGCTCGGTTTGACGCAACTGGATGGAAACTTGTAAAGACATCAGAAAACTGCGACGGACTTTGTGTCTTTTGATCTTCTCCAAATGAGCTCAACCAAATATAAAGCATGTCGTACTTGTGTTACAACCTATCGGTTGGCGTTGCGTTGAATGTGCGATTCACCACGAACGGGATGTGCGCGAAGAACAACGCCACATATATGTGGCGCGAACAAGCAATAACAGAGTGATCTCGTCGGGCGATCCCTATTGTTGCTTACTGCCACAGTGCGAAGCTTTGCGCACTTGCCGCTCAGGCTTTCCGATCGCAACACTATATTTGATTTAAAAAATGCGACCAACCCCTGCAATGATTTATTCAGAAAATGAAGCGTAATCCTCATTTCCTTCTTAGATCATGTTTCAACAAGCTTTCTTGAAGTCCAAATAAAATACTGCCTGGGCTCAAACCTGTAGCACAAGGGGTGGTATTCGGAGGCAGTGACCCCCAAAGGTTTTTGTACTCCCACAAATTTTGGGCTATTAGGTTGGAGTTTTCTCTGAAACTGCGAAATATCGCAAGTTCAAGATCGATGTTGCACTTTTCTGCAATCCCTGAACGCATTTACGACCTAAATGGCACTGGGTTAAGTCTTCTGCAGCAGAAAAGCCATATTCGTGCGATTTTGTAAAGGGCTTCACCAAACAGTGATTATTTCTTTACTCAACAAATTCCTGCGTTCGCCGCAGATCAAAGTGAACTTGCAGCAGGCCGAACAATTCGACCAACGTCGTGTTCATCGCGAGAGCGTGAAAAGTCAAATCAGCCAGTTGCACAGGCTGCGGGGGAAGCACCGCAAACTCTTCGAATCCAGAATCACGGCCCTTTACTCCACAGACCAGATTCGAAAGCTGAAAAGCGAGGAGAAAATCGATCCGACCCCAGCGGTGAACATTCTATTTATTCTATTTGTTTGCCGTCGTTTAATTTTCGGTAAATAAGGTCGATATTCGAAACAAAATTCTGAGTGTTTATTCGCAAAAGCTACAGCAGATGACTGATCACAACCCGAGCGGTTTGATCAGAAAAACAAAATAAATGAATCTGAAAAATTATTTCAATCTTCAATATCAACGAAAGTTTGGCTCCACTCAATAGGCTCTCACTTACCATTTTACAGAAAGTGAAATTCAAGAACTTTTTAACAGAAAAAAGTATGAATGTTCAGTTATCATATACCTGATAAATGAGTTTGCAATTTACGTGTAAGGCGAATGTCCGCAAATATAATCAAACAACAACTTGACGTTAACATCTTTCCGTCAAACAGGGCTTCTCCAAAACCATTTTAACAGCCTATGCCAACGAAAAAGAAAAAAGAGAGTTCTGAAAGCTATTTGTCAAAATTTCTGAATTTCACCCAGTTTTTATTTTGCCGCATTAACAGATGGCCTGCGTTCGAAAACACAACCTCGTTTTGAGGGGTAAGTTGTTTGGCCTCCCGGAAAACGAAGACGACCCGAACTCATACCTTCTATTTGGGAAGAAGCACACTCACCCCCCTGGTTCACCCTACAAGATCTCCCTTGAATCTTTGCGCAAAGCAGACCGGATCTCAGGAAAGTTCAACAACGTGTGGAACCTTGTGAAAAGCCCTCGCAGCAAACTGAAAACTGCTGCAGTGATCGACGCTGCTGCATGACGTCATGCAGCCGGCACGCAAGCCAAGCAGTGCTTTAATCAGTTTGTGCTTATATTGAAATGGTGAATGTATTGTCGCTGTGATATTGAGTTCGATAGGAAATTAGTAGCAGTGCATTGTGGAAGCTGGTGCAGCAGGCAGGACAGTGATGATGACGGCACAATGCAACAAGGTACGTGTTTCATTGTTATTCATCTCATTTTCGTCTGTAAGCTTAAAAATGCGATTAAAACGTTTTTTTTCTTCATTCGAAGATTTTCTCACTTCTCACACACTCACTGCATCACACAGAGGTTGGAGCTTCGTTCAGCTTTGATAAAAAATTTCAAGATTTGACGCAGCACGATATTGCATTGACACAGAAATACAGCACTTTGAAACAACATCGCTTGGTAGGCAACAATACATTGCTTATTTCGAGGTAGATATTCTAAACATTCACAGTGTTTCTACAACTTTAGCCACATCTTCAAGTTCAGGTTCTATAAAGATGCCAAGTCACCTCCACAGCTCATAAATAACGTACTTGGTGATTTTGCATTAATCTGCACAGTTTTCTAATGTTCAAATATACGACCAGTAACAAAAATGAATTTTCTTTTAGTTTCTAAAATCAACAGCAGGTGTTTGAAATATCAGCAGCACAACAGGTCACTCGGATATGATTGCGTCATCACATTGTTCGTTCTACTTCATTGGTGTGTTCGAAAGACACGTCAGAGTCTCGCACTACATTTTCCGACATTACTTCGTCGTAGGTGGGCAGCTGTTGATGGTGGAAGAATTTCGGGGTTTCTATCATGACAGCATCAATGACGTGGGTCGGGTCCCCGTTAGCGTCGAAATACCCAGCGCCGCTGATGACGGACAACGTCGATTCTCGTTGTCTTGACAACGTTTGTCTTCTTCTATAAGCTCTAAGCCCGCAGATGCATCCGGTGACAATTCCGGCCAAAATCACCACAGCGACCACTAAGATGGCCAGATGCATGAACCAGGTCAACTCACAGTCTTCGTTGGCGACGAACCAGAGGAAGCACAGGTCATCCGTAGAACCTTCTGTTGTGGATTGTTGATCTGAATTTAGCAGGTTAAGAGCCATTTCTATTTACTTATTTGCGAAGCACAGATAAATTCATTAATTGATGCTTTTCCAGTTTTATATTGCTACCTCACTGAGCTGCAAATGAATATACACGAACAATAGTTAATTAAACAATAATTGTCAGGATGTGCTGTGTTTTGTAGAAAAAAATACTTCAAACTCAATGTCTTTCCCGACATTCTACAGTAGACAACAAGCAGCAGAAATACTTTCATCTAAATATTTTCAACTTCGAAAAATTTGCTTCAAATTTGTCAACGTTGGGTGACAACCAGGGCAACAGACACATTTCTTTTTTACGTTAGACAACTTCTGTATTTTATACCTCCTCAAATACATGCCATTCGCCGCACACCTCTTTCTATGTACGGGAAAAGACGTTGATTAGGATATTCTTAACGCGTTTGCGACAAAAGAAATGGCTGACTAAATTTACCCAAATTCTAAATAAATATGTTTAATTTTTTCTTGGTTCCAAACCTGGGCCAGGTTCAACTACAGAATGGCCAATGTTTGGAAGCAAGAAAAAATTAAATGGTACTTATGAGTACCCCTCAAAGCTTTCTAGCAACTTACATTTGCATATTTATCTATTCCTGAAATCACACAGAACCAACGTTTTCCTTTCCGAACGTTGTCGTTGTAAGAAGACGATTTTACATTTTGCCTCTGGTTTGAAACATACAGTGGCGAAGCAGTCTAACTTCACGGGCCGACTTTTTATCGGAACGTTTCATATTAGCAAAACAAAAGTTGATGAAATTTTGACGTAACAAAAGTTGCGAACAACGTATCTCTACAATTAGAATTTCATGATCTGACGTAGGTTTAAAACATATCCAGCAAAGTACTTGATTTCATATCATTCCTCCGACGCTTTAACTTTCTCGTATCTTTCCTCATCCACAGTTTATATACAGTTTATGTACTGTAAATACTTTACAAGGTAATTAGCTAATCGTTAACCGGTTTGCTCACCGTAGCCTGCTGGAGTCAAAGACCTTAAGAATCTCAACTTCAATAAAATCGCGATAAAACATGTTGCTGGTTCACATGTTTTTTTGAATCACAGCAAGGACGCAAGTGTTTTTGAAATACGTTTTTATCAAAATCAATCACATTTTTTCAATTGGAAAAATCTTCAATTCCACGCTAACCAACTTCATCAACACCTTATTCATCAACTATGCTGTGAGGTTCATTTTGCGAAGGATGTGAATGTAGATTACATCATCACCACTAATCAATTACTACAGAAGCATTTTTTGTCTCTGTTTGTTTTAAAATGAACAATTGAAGTGACCAACACCATCACTTGCAACAAGTTGTGTTTTATATCTCGACAACCTTTTAAATACACCTTTCTCACTTACCAAGCACACAACTACTGTGCACCTGCAAAAATTGCTATTTTACGCAAGCGTGAGAGATAGCGGGTGTAAGATATTCCTTTCAATACACAACTCAGCAATGTTTATATACTGCTGTTTTTAGACAATTTGTTTGTGAGTTTGTAAGACAAGAAAGTTTTTTAAGAGGTTTCAGTTTTACCAAACAAACATACTATAGTCCTCGATTCTTGGCACTGACCCGCAAAAACGAGGTAGAGGAGAATTCGAGAAGAAAGATGTTTGCATTGATGGGATGTTAATACGGGCAGTGGAGAGGTATTATAACAACAGCGTTGCACTGGCCATAGTACAACACATCCATGGTTGGCGTGGACACTGATGTTGGCATAGTACGGGACACATCTTAGATCCAATAAGTTTTACTTGAGACTGTTTCTCCACTTGCTATAGATCTGGTAGTGATCAACACAGGGTTTGGTCAATATTTCAATTTTAATTGAATGCAATTACTTACATATTTTCATGCAATTGAAATTGATATTGTTTGCTCTTGTGCAATTGTAAATTGCACCAATTTTTGACCAACTTGCATTTTCTTCCAAACACTCCACAGAGTGCGAACGAATTCATAACAACACCAGAGTTTTACCTTCCTTTTGACTTGTTGTAGTTCTGATCTGATCGCAAAACAGATGCACATAGTTTGTCAGACGCACAGCACGATCTCATATTAGAATGAACACACATAGTAGCCAGACTGACGGATAAACAACAAGACTATGCGCGATGCTCTTAACACGACGCGTTGGTTCAACAGTTAAAGCACGAGTCTGCGAGATTTGTTGCAGCAATGAGAGAAACACATAATAACTCATGCGTGCAGCGAGACAGCTGCCGCTGTTGAGTTCGGTGACCACTAACAAAACACTAACGTGAAAGATATTGAAAGACTAAAATAAGGGCAGAGAAAACAAGCAAAAAACAAGCAAATTCTGACTAAAATTAATACGTTAAAACACACGCTATGACAGGTAACCATTGGAAAGTATGTTTATTTTTATAATAATAAAATAAGGTGGATTTTGAGCGACAAGAAAATCCCGTCACGTTGGTGACGAAGCTTGGCATTAAATGTCGAATTCGTGGAATTACGGCCACAAAGAGTTTAATGGCCGGTGAAACACCGGGCAAGCCCAAAGACGTTACTCCATTTAGTAAACTATTACTTTTTATGTGTATTTGCCTCACTGTCTACCCCTCCGTCTGCTCATTTGCAAGACCTGCCATTTTTCCTGATTCATTTCAATGAAATCCGTATGTAGTTTCTGATTTGAAGAGGATGGAACAATACAAAACATATTAAAAGTACAGAAAACTTCACAAAACGAAGTTACTGTCGAATACGTGTCCTCAAGTTACCATCGTCATCACACTTCTAACCAAAGCATCATTTCATGAGTTATTTGTTCAAAGTTTTTTGAACATCCAGTTATTCTCGACAATATCAAAATAACTGAAGCATGACCACTCAGGCCTCATGTCTCTCATCAGACTGCTTTGTGTTTAGATTTGCCTCCATATATTTTTAACGCAAAATACCAACTGCCGATGTGATGCAAACCAGCAATATTTGTAAAGCCACAACAGTGACCCACACCAAGCGAATTGATCGCACTTTATTGCGTAAGGAAACTAGTCTCGTGTGTTACACATCTTCAGTCCTGCGCAAAAGTCGACATCTTCAGTCCTGCGAAAAAGTTGTTGTGATGCAAACCAAATGCAGAAAGTTTTCGTTCATTGTCAGCAAGCTAAAGAAACCTCCTAACAATGTTGTTGCTTTGCTAGTTTGCATAGCTATTGTGCTAAACGTGTTTTATATTTTTGCTATGGCATAAACCATGTGTCTAAAAATGTTGCATTGCGTAAATTGTAGAGATTTGTTGAAGAATATATTCTTTGACGGTTAATTATCAAAACGCGGAAAAGTTTCTTCAGTTCAAACATGCACAAAATTACACGGAAACAAATGTTCTTGAAAGTCAACACCAAATGCAAGTAACTATTCGCCACAAAGGTAGCGCAATTGAATCGATCAATCAACAAAGACACTTTTGAATAGAAAAACAATTTCACGTCACTCTTCACATCCTCAGTCCTGAATCTCATTCAAAATGTTGTTGACACCAATATATTCCTACACTTTTTGCGACGGTGGAGGTGAAGTGGATGATACTTTAGTCAGAACCACTATCGTCATGAGGGGGCTGCAGGGGTGGCCTTGTCCCTACCTGGATTTTGAAATTTGATAATTTCCTTATATCGTTTTAGTAAAAAATTTTTGTTTCAAATTCCTGTTGGTAAAACGAAATTTCATTACTTTAGCCCTGCCCTGGAAAAATCCTTATTGCCCCCTCTGGAAAAAATCTTTCCGAAGCCCATGGTCAGAACTCAAAGGCCTGTGAACGTATACTCTGATTCAATCAAACAATTCAAGCGTGATCTGGAAAATTATCCACTCAAAAACAAAAGCTGTGAACCGAAGTTTGACCTCTCTCATGCTGAACATGTTTTGGTGAGGGAGCACTTATTCGGGAGAAAAAATGCAGAATGGGTAAACGGTAGCAACTATACATTTTGCAGAGATGTTAGATATTGGGAATATTTCCTGAAGAAATGCTCGAATCATTTCTACGCAACATGAATTGTTTCAATATCAAGCACAATTTGCGCTAGAAAATTTTTTGCAAGTATTCACAAGCTTTCAAAATCTCGGCCGTAAGCCGATTTGGCACCGCGGCTTGCTCTTGTAATGAATCTTGAAACGTTGCGTATTTTTTAAATAAACCGCATTATCGGAAAAGTGGAAATGGAAGTAGAATCTCTCGTGAATCCTGTTATTTTGTGAGTCTTTCAGTCTTTCAAGCATGAACTCATAAACGCATGACCGCTTAGGAGTGTCATGGAAACATCAGAAACTAGTCTGAGTTGTTTTTCATAGTTGAAGGCCACAAAAATGGCGGCAAGTAAATCAGTCACAGTTTATTGACGGGGAAACTAGTTTCGTGTTTTGCAACGCATCATCACTCCTGTAAATGTAAGACAAATCTCACAGGCGAAATGTTGGCACTTGAAAACGAGTAAAGCAAAACACACGAACTGTGGCTAGTTTTTCTTTACTTGTTTTCAAGTGCTTTTTTTCTTTACTTGTTTTCAAGTGCCAACATTTCGCTTTACTTGTTTTCGAGTGTTCGTGTGTTTTTCTTTACTTGTTCGTGTGTTTTTCATTACGCTTGCAAGTTTTAATCGTCGCAGAAGAATGAAAGCAGAAAGCAGGCAGAATCCTCAGAAGCTTGCCGCAAGGCTAAAGTTTGTTTGTCGTCTGAGTTGTGTGTGTCTGGATGCAGAGCGCGACATTGTGTTTACGGCCCTCGTACACATTTTGACAAGTTACGACTCGTAGTAAGCTTTATGATGTGATAAACAACCAATGAAACTGTTTAATGTATCTGTTTTGTGGCCAAAGGTGACCGGTCACTGACTGTCAGTGCTAATCGGGGGCCAACAACCTTTGACACAGGTCTCAAAAGTTTGACTTGCAACCAACCAGTGAAAGAAATGCTTCTACCTGCGTCAAATACCACTTGCAACGATAAAGATCATCTGTCTCAAAAGTAATTCGAGAGATGTGAAAGCTTCAGACTTACGAAATAGCATGTGAACTGATACAAAGGTATGTCTGAGTCACCAAAAGAATAGTTTAATTCGGCCACGTTCTGATGTGAAGCGTGTTTTTCGTTTGTGATTGGGCGTTTTCGCGACGTCACCAGCAGAATGCTCTTCCAGGAGGCAATTGCTTGTTTGGCGGCCACTGATTGGTTTAGGAGTCAAGAATCTATAGCCTGAAGTACGGCTGCTCTTGCGTGAGCCCCCCACGGCGTCCTCGAGGAATGCACTTTTGCTGAAGTGCTTGATATATGTTCGCTGCACCGTACGAAGTTCCGACAACTTAACAACTTAACTCTTTTCAAGAGAAGATTTTCAGGCCTGTATCGCTTTGGCAGCAGCGTAAACAGCACATCTTAATTTCACGCCTGGTCTGGTGCTGCAGTTGAGAGAGTTGCGAAACATTCAAACGGCAACAAATTGCAGGAGGGCAACGTCTCTTCGCTCAAAGAAGAATGAGATGTTCTGCAACTTCCCTCATTACGTCACACGTCCATGACGTCACATGGTAAACTTGCAGGTGAAGAATAACTCGGTTCTTGCCATATTTTCAGGAATTGAATTTTTGCAAACGTTGTCCTGGCAAATAAACTTGATTGAAAGCACAACATTTTTAAACTTTGGAATTGATGAAAAATCTCTTCACAACAACGACCTTCCACTCCTGGATTCCGACCAACAATAGATCGGCTTCAGCAATGGCAGCGAAAAAACTAAGTAGAGTTGTTTTACTTTTATGATACATGTTTACGATCAGGTTGACTTACTGTTTTCTATAGTCTGTATCGAATATCATTAACAGCGATTGAATTACGGAAAATAGAAAATACAACTTTGGATTACAAACCAAATTGTGCTTATTTTGAAACAAATTTTACAATGGATTTTACAATTAAATTACGACTAACACAGTCCCACCCAAGTCCCATGATTCCGCCTCAAAATGTTTGCACAGTGCGCCCGTACAAATGTTGTTTTAAGAGGTTTGCTACACTTAAACTGCGACCACAAACGAATGAACAAATATTTGTCTTTGCACAAAATATGTTGCTTCAACCAGACAAGCTAAAAAGTGAAGCAACTAGCTGTTGTTGACGCTCTCCAATGTTTTTCCATATTCTCAACTTCCGGGAGATTTCGCAGGGAAACAAGTTTTTTGCTTCAGCGCGTTTCGAGGTAGAGGAGGTTGTTGCAAAACTTCTTTAATATTAAATCAAATTTCTGTGAGCGGGCAAGCAATAAGAAAGATACAGTTAGCAAAAAGACAAAGTTCACACATGACACCATGAAGCAAGCTTTTCTGACAGTTTTCACAAATATAGTGTTTGTGGTAACTAGCGTTTTGCACATCAAAGCTCAGCGAAATTTATTTTTGAACAAAAATTTGTCAAAATAAATTGAAGAAATTTTTCCAAAGAAAAGAGTGCGAATGCTGTTACGCTGCTTTCCAGTCGTTGAAAGTTTTTCGAAACATCTTCAAAGCTTCTTTTTTCACTTTTTGGAGAGTTTCCCTTCAACCTCTAGAAAACAAGGAGTTAGACATCGCCTGCTGCATCATAAAAAATACAAAGCTGAAACACTGCGGCTTGCACATATTCGCAGGTCGCTTGCCTTGTGAAAAAGCAACTGCAGTGCCTTGGATTGCTCTTAGAAATTAATTTACACAAAACGGAAACGTTCCAGATGATTCGTTGCTGATCTCTTCATGTCAAATTTGGCGTGTTCTAAACCATAATTTTAAAATCTGACACAGGAAGAATATTTTCACGAAATTTCTTACTTTAAGTTAGTTTTTGCTTAAGAATTTCTTAACATCCCAAAACTATTAGATCAAATATTTTTCCAAACTGGTAGTACCGAGAAAGGGAATTTCGAAGAAGTACTGTATATCAAGCAGTGGCGAATACACGCCAGACGTTTGGGGGGAAGTTAAACAACTGGGCCAAAAAGTTTTTTTCTTGTTGGAGTGACCCTAGAATTTTGAACGAAAACGGGTCAGTTTTGTACCAGACGCGCAGCAAGTCGAAAAGCGTTGCAACAAATAAAGGAACTATGTTGTGATTACCTGAGAAAGGCTGTTCTAACGCGCACAAGTAAGGGCCTAGGAGCATTGATTTACGAAAGACCTGCATAGTTCAGACTATTCCCTAATAAAGGCCAGCCAGGTTTATCCGGGTGGTTAACTCTGCAGCTCAATGAAATCCAAAGCATTGATAAGAGAGTTTGCTTTAATTTCTGCTTCTGCATCCACCAAAAAGGAGCAAAATTTTATCAAAGGAGAACCACCCAACTGGACGTCACAGACGTTTGGGGTTGACGTTTCCACAATTGCCCCCCTGGACCCGCTACTGACGCCCAAAGGGGGCATTTTTTGGTGCAAACCAGTACTATTGCCTTTAGTTCAAGGCGTGCTTTGCCCAAGTCAACAATCGTGACCTCATGAAAAGCGAAACCTAAAGCACAATTTAAACAAACTGAAAGTCACGCAGCTGTGTCGTCGCTGTGACGTCATTTCGTCCTTATACGTCATGAAGTAGTTATTTGGCGGAAATGACACCCCTACGATACAAAATGCGACTTTTGGCGCTGAGTTGTTTTGACGCTGCAGCTGCTAACGCTGTGTTTTTCTTAACAAGAATCTTCCTTTCATTTTCTCTTAAAACCCACACCAGAAATGAATGAAAAAATTCTTACAAGATGCATAAACCAACGCTTTTCCAAGATGGCATCTATCCGTTTTAGATAAGTGTAAAAGCAATCAAGTGCGCATAATTGGCATGACGACCTTTTTACTAAAAACAGAAAGGGCGTGACGCTTATTATGAGCACTTGATTTTTGAGAAAGTTCCCAATCAAAAACTCCTTAAATAAATTTAGGCTCATGCACTTATTCTAATCATGCGTTTCTAAACAAGCATTCATACTAAATATGTATTCTAAACATCACAAAACATTTTGATTCATGTGCACCACTTGCACATTTGCGAGGTCCAGCTCACAATTTCAATATACATGATAGTTTCATCCATGTTCTTATTCATTTTTATTACACACTTGTTAGTCTCTAAACTGGCGCCAAAACAGCACAGCGCCAGAGATTAGCATTGGACTGGACATGGAATGGACTGGCTGGATTCAGCTATAACGAAATTTGTTGGATTTGGATTGGAACCGGACTGCAAATCGTTTCAAAAATTGTGGATCAGAACCGGATTTGTACTGAGTTAATGGAAAGCAATTGCGGCATTTTTTGTTATAAAGTCGTGTTTTGTTAATTGGTTTTTATTTGGAAGTGGACTTTGCACTTTTTTAAGTTTTTTGGACTGTGGTTGAACATAGACTGAATCTTAAAAATTCAGGTTTGGGTCTGGATTGTAAAATATGACAGTCCGCTCATCTCTGCTCAGAACCTAAACAGCTCACGGCCGTAAAGTGGATTTAACTTTTCGCATTATGACTTGCCGTTTCCTACTCGCTATTGTATCCCGTACGTGAGATTTAGTTTGTAGCAACTTGTCATTCGCGTCAAAGGATTTCGTGTGTGCGCGCTCCACTGCGTCCGCGCAATAACCTCGATTACGCATTGCATTCGATTTTGTCCATCGGCGTGGACACCACGCTTTGAGAGAGTCGAGTTGTGTATCGCTAGTGCACGGACCACGTTGGCTGTTTCCGCTGTCGCGCTATTGTAAAGCTATTTCTGCTGCTGCTAATCAGAAGCCTTTTGCAAATAAAGATTTGTGCACCAGGAAATCTGTGAAACGAACTATCAAATGGTGAGAGCCAAACGCCTTGCTTCGGCTTGGCAACTTAAAATGTCAGGCAGTTTTAGTCGGGAGTTAGAACAGTACTCATACAATGACTAGGCTGCCTCGTTGGTAGCGTTTGGGGAAACCAACATCTCTGTATGCAACGACAGGATTCCTCGCAAACAACTTCTACGCTTGGCAACACCCCAAACCTCCATATAGGCTCCTACGACAAATGGCCGGCGCCATCTAGTCGTCTCCCAAAACGGCGTCACTAAAAAGTACCCGACTCGCATAACACAGCTTGATGGCGTGTAATGCCTGCCAACAATTTTGATGCCTACCAACAATTTTGATGCGTAAACGTTCAATTCTTGATCTCAGTGACGCCATTTCTTGCAGCAGGGTTGAGTTCAAACCTGCGAAAGTTAATTTTTGAATCGTTATTCTATCAACAGATCACATGTGCATGTAAGACATTTCAGCAACTAAGCACTAAAAACCTTATAAGGTGTTTTACAGAAACGATAAGGAAGACATTCATGCCAACTTATTTTGACGTGTCCAATGTCCGGAAAGACAATTTTAACAACAGTTCGTAAATGATGTTGACTCAGGGCACGTTTACAAGTTATGTAATATGTACCGTTTATCATTACGTTTTATCAAATTCATCTAATTCTTAATATTTGAATAAACGAAAGTTGTGTACGAAATGACTTAACTCCAGGATTTACAGATTTTCATCATGTATCCATGATCTTCGCTTAGCCTCAGATTGTGAGTGCTGGCCTGCGTTGCTGATAAAGCATGCGCTTATTTCTAGAATCGGTTTATTTTGTGTTTCTCAACCACTGAGCCATTGTGCAGCTTTCAAGTGCGTAACGAAGTCAGTTAATATCCAGTAATCAACAGACTGTTTGATCTTGTTCAGCACTAAGTTTCCACTTGATTGTACACAGGAATAAATTCGCTACTTTCAAATAGTGTGCGTTTGTTTATGCGCCTGCAAGCGAAAACCTATCTTTAGTGCGCTACGCAGTTTTTATAAAAAGTTACCTGGGCCACGTAAGGAAAGAAACACTGATTTTCATGAACTTGAATCATCAACCAATGAAGAAATGGAAAAACGTTTGAGCTGATAAACCCCTATAGTCTTCTACAAGAATTAATCGATTTAATTTTCTGAAATATCATAGGGGTGTTTCTGTCTTACAGGGGGAAGTTTTAGACCAAGTGAAACTTAACAAAGCATCTTCAAGTGAATGTTGACAGCAGGGTTGTGGAGTCGGAGCCGGAGTCGGTGTCGTAAAGAGTCGGATGTTTTTGGGTGGGATCGGAGTTGGATTCCTAACAGCACTAGGAGTCGGAGTCGGTGTGGGATTTTTTTGTCCGACTCCGACTCCGGAACTCCGGATGTCCAATTGGGTCATTTTTTGCATAACACTCCTAAGTTGGGAATTCCTGTTGAAATGCTACAATTTCTTTTGAAACTTTTGTTGAAACAGAGATTTCTTGCTGTGCACCACGATTTCCAATGATTTTAACAGACAAGTTTCATTCCTCGAAAAATGCTGTTCTTTTTGCTACTCATGTTGTTTCATAGCGTTTGCCGCCAGGTTTCAAATCAAACAAACAGATAAATAAGCTCTTCTGGTAATTATATTTTATTATCAGCCAACGTATCGCCCACCTATTCAAGTGGGCTTGGGATTGCCCTGAAAGAAGCCCACTTGAATAGGTGGGCGATACGTTGGCTGATAACAAAATATCACCAGAAGAGCTTGTTCATCTGTTTGTTTGAAGTTTCATTCCCTTCACGCTAAGGAGTCGGGGTCGGAAATTTTGGAAAGGTCGCAATCGGAGTCGGAGTCGGATATTTTACCTACAACTCCACAAACCTGGTTGGCAGGGATATGAATTGGAAAGAACATGCAGAGAGAAAACTTCAGGCCCAAACATTAATTAGACCGCATGAATGCTCGAGCTGGGAATACTTCCCAGGTTTTGTTGTGCAATAGTTAGTCTTAACCATTTATTTGAGCTATAGATGTATGTTCACTACCAAGCGGGTGGAAACTGGTCGTTAGGGCACCGTTCTAAATGCCCTCCCCAGTCGTGTTCAGAAGCATGTTAACCATTTGTATACCATCCCAACTGGGTGTCGTTACGACGATGATGGATGAACTACTGAAGCCAGCGAGCGGCTGCGCAATCTAACTGCAGCAATGGTCTGCTGGGCCCGGCCACCGGAGGGAACTGTCGAGCCGTGTTACCGGACGGCCTCGACTCCAGCCAGACGCCACATCCATCAACACAGTCTTACTTGAAGTTTAGGAAGAAGCAAGATGGAAGTTTTCCTTCCGAGCAAAACCAAATGTTTCTAAAAAGCTTGAAACATTGCCCAGTAAGATTTATAGATGCTCGAAAGAAATATACCACGGTTCAGTGTCAATGATTTGCTGACAAAGAGAAACCGAACATTAAAACAATGGCTACTGATCAGATTTTGCCTAACTCAAGAACTATGATGTGCGATTATCCCAATTTCTAAATGTAACATACTAATCAAACTTTCGAACATTTGACGAAAAACCTCCACATCACATTGACTCATAGAAAGGTTATGAATTCGATGTCTTAAACTAACCCCAGACTTCCTACCTTTTATTCTGTCGCTGACAGCGATGACATCACCGGTTATTTCATCCATTCTTTCTTGAAGTCCAAGTCCAACTTCAATACCTTTAAAGCATTTAACGTGTAAAAACGATGGAAAAGATGTATCGTTTGTTTTAATGCGGACCAATTATAACAGTTTGTCTGCGGGTAATACCCTGGGTAATACCCGAGATCAAGTAACACTTTTTGAATAACTTCTCACATTTTGTGCCTACATGCATGCAATGAGAACATCATTACTGTATGATTTTTGACCCACCTGGTTGAGCAAAATTATCTTTGATATCGGACAGTTTCGTTGAGATGGTTTTCTGACGATTTTCAGCGTTGTTTGCCTGTGGAGTCAACAAAACGACACAGTGTTACGAATGAGCAACATGGACACGTGTTTCGGAATGCCAAGGAAAGATAAATTAACGAACTTCCACGATTCGACTTTTTATTTTTTTGCATAAATTCTACTTTGACTCATTAAAAGACACACACCGATTGAAACTGTGACCACAACAAAGGTACATCTGGTTTTGGTTCATTATTGCCGTGATACCGTTTTGATGCACTTACTATTTCAGTTGAGAATGGTGATATTTAGTCTAACTGTCAATTGACTGACGCACACAGAGATGCAGGAAAGATGCATACATTAACTAAAATGCGCCTGTTCAGGTGACAACTGCTCAGACGAGAACGTGCCACAAAAAGCGATCTCAAAAGTTAGCTTTTTGTTTAAACACGATTTTTACTAACGTAGAAAAACGCTGTGAAGTGAGCAAAAAATTCTGAAGTCACACAAGGTCACCCAAAGGTAAACCAACTTTTTATACCAACCAGCAAAAGAACATACGTTGTCCCAGCCACTGCACTTATAATTAGACAGACAGCCAAGGCAGAGAAACTCCATTCGAGGCATTTCCGTTCTGGAATAAAGTCAGAATGAAGTTTAACTTCTTACACACAACCACAGGTAGAACCATGTCAGTGATCATGTTTTGCAGAGGTTGGTGTCTGGAGAGTTCGAACGTTAACGAATGAAGTACCTGTTATAATCCAGTTTCAAACCCGATTCTACCCAATACACGTAACAAGCATCGCTGGTACACATGGCGTTCTCTGACGTAACATCCGTCTATCACGCCTCTAAAAGCTCAAAGCAATTAATAGCACATTGAAACCACTGAAATTTTCTCATAAATTTATTTTCTTCTTGCGTTGATCGCAACTCAGAGAAGAAAAATTAGAATCTAAGGATAGGTTTGCCTCACATAGTGCTGCACGGAATAAACACATTTCACATGAAACACATTCAGATAATCAATTAAATGTTTTAGAATAATTGTGATCAACTGCAAAAGCCACGGAACACCGAAGAGAAAAATTTTTAGATTTATTTCGCATAACTGTCTCCTTCTTTCAAAATTGTGCAAGTTGGATGCTACTCTAAAAAGTAAATGAGCAGATCATCGAAACCTAATGATTATTATTGAAACGAGTTTGCCTCTCACACGGTTATGACAATCTGCGATGAAGGAATGTGTGGGAAAGAATTATGAAAGTTGAATGACAGCACTCAGGCCCGCAGCCAGGGAGTGAGAAAACGGGCAATTGCCCCAACCCCCGTCGCCCCAACCCCCGCGAAATTTTCAAAATCATGTTTGGTTGCGAGGTGCAACAACAAGTGACAACCTTTTTTTCCCCCGAAAATATTGCAACAACAAGTTACAATCATTTTGACCCCCCACAAATCTCGGCTGGTTGTGGTCCTTGCAGCACTGGTGTGTAGAGTTTTAATTTTTACTCTTTTTCAATAAAAACGAATTTATTTCTCAGCTTTCTTCTTATTTTACATCAGAATGTGGTTAGAAGCCAGGATAATGAAAGAACTTTCTGGAAGGTTTCATTGGATGGTAAATCGTCCTGTAGCGTAAGTTCAAAATACATTGTTTTATCTACATCTACTTTGACTGCATACATTAGTCATCTTATAAAATATATGACACTGTATCTCATTCACTTAACGTTTTGTTGAATTTCATTAATCATAGTATTTCCGCGTTTGTCTCTGACCTATACGCATTGAACTATATTTTAAGTCAGTGGAACGCGGTAAAATTCAGCAGATTGAGTGATGCAAAACTCTTTGACTTCATGCGTAGCGGACGCTCCACAAACATGAAGTTAACACGATGCTACGGACCTAACAGCGCTTCACTCCAACCTCAGCACACCTCGCTGGAGAAGGGTGAAGTGAGAAACACCTGAAAAAGGTCTGCTTTGATTTATGTGAACGTGTATCTTTCCACGCGGTTCAATTATTGAATCTCTTGGAAAAATACAAACCCTCTTATAGCAGCTAAAAATGATAAACTGCAAGAAAGTTATAAAGTTCACTCCTTTCCACCAAATTTGACTGAAGGAAGCAATTAGCAAACAACGCAATATATTTTCTGTGCAGTGTTTACTTTAAATTTTTCGTTTTCCACTGTTCTTGATTACCTGACTTGCTGCTTGCTTTCTTGTCCGTTCTGCATTAAATAAATACAACATAAAATTGTCAAAAATCCATAAATCAGAAAAATTCAAGGATAATTTTCCATGAAAATGGTCATTACATACAACATACTATAGTGGACACATTAGTGCTTTAATGTTTTGTGCATTCTTACTGCGTAATTCCCAGTAATATTCCATTGGTGATTCAACGTGATGTACTTGTTTGCGAACAGTCCGACCGTCGACATGACAGCCTGCAAACCTACATAACCGCAGTCGGTCGCTGTTTCCTGTGGCGCATTCGAACGCCCAACGCTTTGGTTCGTCGTTATTCTAATTCTGACTATATACCGAACAGTGCGTTACGTGTTTCTGACTTCACGCCCAAGTGTATTGGCGTTTTTATTGTATAT
>Ga0210059_1004659_pt1 | contig 22163 bp, 14 predicted proteins | sample Ectturendosymbi2_FD_188042 | JGI IMG/M metagenome (GOLD analysis project Ga0210059, IMG submission 188042) | Ecteinascidia turbinata endosymbiont from Florida, USA - Sample 2 (SPAdes) (version 2) | ecosystem: Host-associated > Tunicates > Ascidians > Unclassified | place: Key West, Florida...
CCTTCTGTGTAAGGACAGGAGGTGATGCCCTGGTGAAGGTCCCATGTTCTGGTCTCCTACCTAGTATTGAAGTAGGCCTATGTTATTTGAGAAAGTGGAGAAGAGGCGAATCATTACTTTTTATTTTAAAACAAGCACAGTCGATGTAGGCGAGTGTATACAGCCACAGCAGCACTGGTCAAAACAGCATAGTAATGTAGTAACTCCGCAGGAAAGGTTGCTTTCCATCATTCAATTTTTTGCCAAGGTGTTTCGTCGTTTATATCATTTGCCAATGACATAACAAACTTTTAAAGTTTTTTACTATCTACCACTTACCTGTTTCACTACATTCTTTTTATTTTAACGCTGGGCATCTGCACTGACACTCAAATTTATTCGCCACATATTTTTTGTATTTTGGCTAACAAAGCTTTGCCATTTTTGTAACGTTACCTACACCTTTCTTAATTACTTTTCTCCTCACACGACAAACAATTGAGAAAGAATTCTCCAAAGATTTCGAATTAAGAGGTGGTAAATTTAGAGATTTAAAAAACGAAAGCACTACTTTGAATTTCAAAACGCAAAATTGTAACTAATTTTTCATCCATCCAACCTTGCTCACTCTATCGAAAACAAGTTTTAAAAATGTTGCTCGTGATTCTGCTGTTGACGCAAAGAAAAAAATATTTAGGCCTAAGTATTAGAGCAATAGACTTTTTGGCACAAATTAGGTTTACACTTTGAACCAGCAAGGTAATATCCCACCGCATGCTCTACTGCGGTGGCGTAGCGATGTTAATGTCGCCCGGCGCCGACCATAACAATGCTTCCTCTTTCCACTCCTCACGTTTGCTTACAACAATACAAAATGAGAGAAAATCATGTTTCGTGCTTATTAGTAACAATAAGGAATAATAAAGCATCTTGAACATCACAATCATACACTCAGATACTGAAAATGATCTTGTTTTCAATTCTTGATTATGGATCTTGCTTTCTCTACTTGTTAGCCACCCTTCTCGTCATTACTTTTCCTAGTTTTTTGCCTTTTTACATTTGCATGAATGTATGGCTAAATAAATAGTATAGCTGGCACGTGTTAGGCAGTGGTTCAGCGGGAAAGTTTTATTTTTTGTCATTACTTGTGAATCAGTTGTCACCGTGGATTCGATGTGTTTGCCAGGCAACAACAAAGTGTACAGGGCTAATGAAGCCCTGAAGCAACTTGGGTTTGCTTTTTTGTCTTACTTAGGGCAAGGTGCTCGTAGTTCGTCAGTTTTTTTACAACTGCGGCAGATCTTTGCAGGTAACCATCACCTTTGTATTGAAGATTTTTTCATTCTCTGATAAAAAGAAAGTATTAGATGCTTTCGACAGGCATTGTTGGGACGCAGCATGCTGCAGCAGAATGAGCGAAGTTCGAGATTACCGGTGTAGTTGACTAGCAGTGAAATGGTGTAGAGCCTTCCCGCTGATTTTATGGCTCTATGTATAATTCCTAGATTTGCTATTTTTTATTGTCAAGTTTTTATATTCTCAAGTTTTTCATAATTTCCATATTTGTACGTTAAACTGATATTCACAAGTGTTCCGAATTTCCGTTTTTGCTGACACTCTCAGAATTTTCGCAACACCGTAGGTCGGTTAGAAAACGCAGAAAGGCCATAAAGTCTATAGCAGTAGGCTACGTCAAAGTATACTGGATTTAACTTTTCGCATTCTGACTTGTCGTTTCCTACTCGCTGTTGTATCCCGTACGTGAGATCTGGTTTGTATCAACTTGTCATTCGCGTCAAGGGGTTTCGTGTGTGCGTGCTCCACTGCGAACTCGCAATAACCGCAATTACGCATTCTATTATTCGTTTTTGTCCATCGGCGTGGACACCACGCTTTCAGGGAGTCGAGTTGTGTATCCCTAGCGCACGGACCACGTTGGCTGTTTCTTCTGTCGCCCCATCGTAAAGCTTTTCTGCTGCTGCTAATCAGAATCCTTTTGTAAATAAAATTTGTGCACCAGGAAATCTGTGAAACGAACTATCAAGTGGTGAGAGCCAAACGCCATGCTTCGGCTTGGCAACTTAAAATGTCAGGCAGTTTTAGTCAGGAGTTAGAACAGTACTCATACAACGACTAGGCTGCCTCGTTGGTAGCGTTTGGGGAAACCAGCATCTCTGCATGCAACGACAGTCATTCCTCGCAAGCAACGTCTACGCTGGGCAACACCCCAAACCTCAACATTGAGTTCCTACACCAAAAGGAAACCCCTACATTGGTTCATCAGACCGGGACTACTTTAAAAGTGACTGATCAGCCATGATGCATTATTTGCTCTCAGTATACAACTCTTATGAGCAAAACTTTTCCTCAAGAGAGTTCCGAGGCATTTTTGAACTTAGAAAAGTCTGCATTACCCAGAACAAAAAATACTTCACCAACGTGTTTTAACAGAGTGCTTTGAAAAGCACTTCGCAAAAAAGACATGGTTTCATTTGGCTTCTCAAAAAAGAAACTTTTTGGCACTCTCCCTCCTCTTTTGAATAGGCCTATGGGTTTCATAACAAAACTCTTGGAAAAACAGTTCAAAGATAGTCCTTAGCAAAGTACTCCCAGCCTCTTGTTGCAGAGATTCCGCGCTGTGGTGTCATTGGTGCATGCACCTTTTTTATTGAATTCAGTATAAATTTTAAACGGGGTTGAGGGCAAATTGTTTTATCCATCTCGCAAACAACATAACAACAAAGAAAGCTTAGCCACTGACCTCTTTGAACGGCTAAAATTTGAACAATCATTTTTTTAAACCGTTTTTTTAAGGAACTCCTTAGAAAACTTCATAAAAAATAACCTATGCAAAGTCTCGAGACGAAGAGCTCGAGACCGAGATCCTTCGAGACCGAGACGAGACCTGAGACCTTCGAGACCGAGACCGAGACCGAGACTTCAAAAAACGGGTCTCGAGACGTGTCTCGAGACCGAGACCAAGTCTCGAGACTCCATCACTGGTGAGAGTACTTGACAAGAATTGTAAATTCTTTTTCTGTATGGTAGCGGATGATAAACTTGTACACAATTCTCATATTCTCTAATGGAGATGTTTACATCACATGATACAACGATATCCAATGATACAACTCACCAAAATTGTGAACTTGCTAAATTCCAAACAATGCCAATAGCTATTTTGTATTGATTTACCAGTGACAAAGTTTCAAAAGCAAGCACCATGTAGTGTTATGTCCGATTCTTAAAACAGAGCAATGAAGGTGCACCAAAATCCTTGTGCCTTCTGAAATTCTTTCTAAATAAAACTGAATTTCTAGTACTGCTAGGTTGTACTTGAACCTACATCAACATGGTCAAGATGTCAATACGTTTTTGTTATGTTTGTTACCATTAATTTTTAGGTTAAGCCACTTTGAGTTAGACTACTGTAGTCAGAGTTACGCTGTTGATATAGAAACTGGTGTATTGCACTTCGTTCAACGCTAAATAACATGAATGCTAAATAACATAATGGATGAAACACCAACGCTAAATAACATAATGGATGAAACACCACCATTTTGGTATAATCCATTTGTAAATGTATTTCTAAAATGAAACATGTTTCATCTGAAAAACGAGGGGCTGCCTCATAATAAAACAATAAGAACCATGCTCCTCTTCATACAATCCCTATCAGCATTATGGTGATATCATTTTTGATAATTGTACGACTACTGACTCTAATCTCCTTGACAGCGTTCAAACTGCTGAAGCTAAAATTATCCTTGGTTGCCTTAAGACCACATCCCATGAGATTATTCTGAAAGATTTAGGTCTTACCCCATTTTTTATCCGTCGTCAGTTTCACATTCTTAAAGCTTTCCGTGCCATCCTCTTTGGACCATGTCCATCGTTCCTATCTACCCTTGCTCCAAAATTTTTCAAAAATCTTTCCGACTACTCTTCACGTTTCCATACAAACGTTCAACTACCTTCCTGTAAAACACACAAACACACTCCTTGCATAATTCTTTTTTTCATAAAGGCTCAAAACTCTGGAATTCTCTACCCACTTATCTTCATAATTTAAGTTCACGCTAATTCTACTCCAAAGTATCTGATTTATTCCTTACCAAAAAAACTAATGCTTGGCATTTGCACGGTTGCAATACTAACGCAACTGCTATCTTGTGTATGCTTCGTTTAGGACATAGTAAACTGAACACAGATGGCCGCTACAACCAGATCTGTCAATGTGGTGCTATTAAGACTGAAGTTCACATGTTTCTTGAGTGTCCTTCCACCTGTGCGTCACGCTGAATGTTGTTTACAAATGTCTCTAAGATTCTCGCCGAGGAAAATGTGTTTTCCTACTCTGAGTTTTCTGCATTGAATCCAGCTGAATTGGTTGAAATAGTTCTCTTCGGACACCCTGAACTGTCTAAAAGTCCATCATTGCGCTTGTTTAGACAGACGTGTCTGTTTTTGTGCAGAAATACACCCTTTTGATATGACCTCACCGTTTAACATGTTTTCTGTTTGTACTGTTTTATTTGTGTGTATGTGTATCATTTTTTTTCTTCTGTGTTAGTCTTTGCCAATGATCTCTTCAGGCCTTGGCCTGCCGTCATTGGCTGTTTGTCAATAAATACTCAACATCCCTATCAGCATATTGCTTGAGATGAATCCTCCATCCGAAAATTTAGGATTGGAGCGCCAGAGAACATTATATTTTACTAAGAGAAATTAGAAAAGTACATTTGCACTAATGTGATTTCAAAATGTTGGAATTTTTCATTCATCATTCAGTTATTATTTCCGTATCAATTTTTTTTTTCAATTTTTCATGGCAATAGTTTGCCATGTTTGGATAAACCGGATCCGGTTGAAAGGAAAACGATATCCAAACCAAATCCGAAAAATTCCTAATATCTGGCCGGATTGGAGTCCAAAATCCAGATCCGAATCTCTTGGTGTGTGAAGCAATGAAGTCTAACTGTCACGCGCAAATGTTTTTCCATGCGTGCGCATGAAAATACTTCTTCGGCACGGTATCTCTGCGACAACTGCCACGTTTTCCAGTCTGGAACTGGATGGCATAATGGCCATAGTGTGTGTCAGTGTTTTGGTTCTTAAACTACAGTTCGTGTGTTTTCTCTAATTCTAAGTCTTATCTTGTGTTTAAAACTGTAGTTGGAGTGATTTCTCTAACTCTTTCATTCAAAATGCACGGCAAGTTGCAAGTTGGAAAATAATTAATAACCACAAACTACTACAAAGGAAGTGACTACACTACAGTACTGCTGGTACAGATACGCCTGTCCTGACGCAATTCAAATTAATGGTCAGTTTGTCATTCAAACGGCGTGGATCTCGTAGCGTAGAGGTTATGCGTTGCGGCTACTAAGCCAATGGTTTTCGGTTCGACTCTCCCTTTGCCGACTTTCATTTTTTTTTTAGTTTTTTCAGGCGTAGGTGTTACGTTTACAAATTTTAGGGGTTAGTGTTAGTTAGGTTAGGGTTAAAGTTAGGTTAGGGTTTATCTTTTACGTTTAGTTCGTTTCTACCAAGCAGATAGATATGGGCTAACTTCACCTTGGTAGCATACTGCACTCCCGTCGTGTGTTACTGTTACGTCACAGGTTGCATATGAATAAGTTTTCAAGATCCACAGGCATATCTGATAATCCGTAGCCACTGCCATAAAAAACAGTAGAAGAAACCAATACAATGTACCGAATTGTGCATTATGATTACATGCCCAGAAAAATGTAAGGAATGACCAAACAATTTTAGATACCAACAATTTCTCTTAACTCTTGCTTTAGTGCTTCATTGTACCCGTAAGCTTTTTTTGCAATTTGCAATGCATTAAAAGATAGGCCTACCAACAGAAAGAAAATGGCCAATAGACACATTATACATACACAAACATCAACATAACACAGATGATGATGGTGGGCAAGCAATGGGTCGGGTGAAGAGTTGAGGCATCTACAGATGAGCAGGTGAAGCAAGCACATAGGTGAAGGAAGCGAGCAGCAATTTAAGGGCTGTGAGGCAGATATCAATCAATGCATTTTTTTGGAAATGCATAATGAGGTAATTGATGTGAAATCGATTTCTTAGTAAAACACTTTGCGGGTAGATGTCGCTGCTTTGGCCTTCACCCTTATAGTAAATTGTCACTGAAATGTAGATACGTGTGGTCAGAACCTGAGAATGATTGCAGAGTTATGAAAGCACAGCGTGGCAGCCAGATTACTCGGAAGCTTTGCTTCGCGACATTAAAGAGAAGTACATTGATAGATTGCAGTTTCAAGTGTTGTGCATGTGAACAGTTTCAAAACCGTTATGAAAAAAAATGCTTGAATGCAACTGTTTGCATTGGTGGCACCATGCTTTTGGCTGTACTCATCCATGGAACTCGCCCCATTATGGTCCATTGGTAGATTGTTATTCTTTCACGATTTGTGTATATAAACTTTGTTATTGTACCCTTGTTACTTGTTCTTGAATGAAATGTTGTGTTTATGATCGCATTGCTCTTTGCCTCCTACCATTGTTGATGTTCGCTTCCTTCACATAGTCATATTGCTTGCTCCAACTGCTTTTCTGTACATGCCTCAAATCTTCACCCATTGATTGCCCATGTTGCAACCTCTCCGGTGGTGTTGAATTGATTGTGTGATTCACCATGAACGGGATGTGCGTGAAGAATAACACCATTATATATGTAGCACGAGCAAGCAATAGTAAGAGAGATTGCGAGCATGATCTCTACTGTTGCTTGCCGCCACGGTACGAAGCTTTGCGCACATACCGCTCGGGATTTCCGATCGCAACACCCACCATCATGTTTTATGTTGATGTACAGTGTGTTGTGCATGTACTATAAAACAATTGTTTTTATATACTTCTTTTATGTGTATGGTTCTCTGCCCTTTATGTGTTGTTTCTGTAAATGCCTTTGTCACCATGTTTCGTCTCTTCTCACCTATGTGCATGCTTCACCTGCTCATCTGTACATAACTTCCATTTTTTACCCATTGCTTGCCTACCTTTTATGTGTTATGTTTTTGACTTTGGTTTGTTGTTTCATTATATTCCATTGATGGCAGTGTCTATTTTGCTGTCAGCAGCAAAAGCACTGCTGAAGCTATTTTTTCATTAGCTGAACCCGATTGGTTGAATTGGTCACATGGCAAAGATGATACATTTGGATTAATGCATCGTCCTTGTCACGTGACCTAAAACCCTAATCCAAGCAGGTATCTGCTTTTTGAATTTTTTTTTAAAGTTAATGAAAAGTGATTATCAAAGCCAGAAGCAACAATGCTGAGGGCCAAACCAATCACATAAATGATGGTTAAAATAGTCATTTGCACAACAACGAACAAATCATTGATATTACTGTGAATACATCTACTCATCACATACTTCTATGAAATAATAGACTAAGAATTTGACTGGCTCAAGGGTGAGATCTTGGAGGTTAGCATCATTCTCCAATTTCGTTTGCCTTTGCAAGGCTTGGCGAAACTGATCCAAGAATAATGAATGCCTACCTAACTTTATATAATATAACAAATGCAAAGATTTGTTAGGCAGAACTCTAACCTTAACTTAGGTACCCTAAAACCCTAGCCTAACCCAAAACCCTGACTCCTTAAGGACACCAGAACTTTAACAATTGTAACTTCAAGTAATACTTCCATGTGCTGAATTACATAGCCATGGTCAGCTACCTAGCCACTGCCAACTTCAATTAAATTTTAGACGTTTTTGAGAAAAGGTTTGAGGCCTTTTGTTTTATATCTGCCAAGTGCCAACCTCACGGTGTTGTCTATATGTGGTACACTTTACCTAGGTGGATACAATGGGACAGTTCAATCATTATGACTTCTTGGAGGGGGAATATGTTTTGTTGTTCTAACCTTCTATGAAAAAAATAACCCAATATTTAACATGTTCTAAGCTTCTATTAAAAAAAGCAGCTTGATACTTAAGCAAGCATTTTTTATGATGACACGTAACCATCCTCATGAATTGATGATTTTTGCTCATGTCAAATTTTGGGTTGGTTTTCCACTGTGCGTCCGTGTGGCACATTTGGATTGTTTTCCACATTGCATCATAGATAAATCATCCTTTTTGTAAAACTGGAGAATTGTTGTATATTATATATAAAATTGTATGATGTGTGTTTGCACACTTGATTTGCAGTGGATAGATTGTTTTGGCATGGGGCTCATTGCAATCAACCTTACAAGAAATCAGTATAGGTGGTTGGGTGTAGTTACTTTCTAGTTACGTGTAAAAATGTGAAAATATAGGGCAAATTTAGATATGAAGATGGAATCAGTTTACCTTCAATAAGAATGGATAATTTTTATTGTTTACATTAGCAGTTTGTGTGTTGAAATCAGTAAGTCAGCAAACAGTGTATTGAGTATGTGATGATACTTGAATATACTTACAATCCAGTTTCAGACAGAACAAAATATGAAAAGGCATCTGCACAATACTTATTACAGTGAGGAAAACAATAGAGTGGATGAAAACCAGCAATTACGTTTATTGCTGTTGGCACAATTCTCTTTGTTATTAGACATTATGTTTCTGATACCATTTTCACTGTGAGTTTTTTTCTGCGTTGGTGGCTTGTCATTTGACACCAAGGTAAAGAAAGTCTATTTAAGATCGTTACTTCAAGTAAATGTATTAAAGGCCACCTTTTTTAACAAGTTAAAGAAGCCATTGATAAATAGCATGCCTTTGCATAACCTGTTTTTTCATTTGACGGAAAGAAAAGCAACTTGTTGCATGAATTTTGTGCCTGTAATTTTAGTTACAAGGTGCAAGGTGATAAAAGCAGTTAAGCATCACAATTTATGCAGCACTGCAATTTGATTGGCTCTTTGTGGTGTTTGTTATTGGTGCTGATCTTGAGTGAAGAAAACTAAGTATGAGATGTTATGTAAAGGTCGTACTACTTATGCCAGCTTTGATCATAGAAACAAGTTGTAATTAGATTTAGCCTTTTTCAAGTTAACTGTATTAATCAGCCACCTAAATGAAGTATTTTTCACTTAACATAGCTAATGCAGGGTTCCTACAGAGTCTGGAAAAGTATGGAAAAAAATTTTTGATTTACTAGTAAGTAAAAAGAAAACAATTTTCCAGAGTTGATCTTTTGACATACATTTTCATAATATTTTATCCAAGATTGATATAATTTGCTTATATCATGTAACAATAAATATTGTAGTTTCTGTATTTAATCTGAGTAGCTCATTCTCATTCCTAAAAGTTAAGTCTAGAAAAAGTTTGGCAAATTATATTAAAAACTGGTAGGAACCCTGCTAATGGTTACATTCTTGGTCAGTCTATTAAACCAGACAAATTGCCTAGATTATTGAGATGGCTAACAGGTTTTTTCTGTAATTAAAAAATGAATACAAACGATTTTAAATGCCAATCCATCTTTCCATGAAATTTCATCCAGAATGTTTTAATGCTTTCAACTACTTATGCTTTTACCTGTTTGCAAAATAGTGTAACAGTTAGCTTTCACCCCAATGATTAAACAAAAAGTAGCGTGGAGACTTTTATATAGTACAGATTACTTTGCATGGTAAAGGTATGCACAACAGCAATGTGAAAGAAAGAGATTTTGAGTTGGCTTAAAGTTTGAAAGTCTATAACATGCTTCCTATCATATATTTCAGATTTAGTCTTAGAATCTGACTGTAATGAATCTACAAAACAGTTGGTACCAAAGTGTTGTTGGAAAATGTACCAAAATGCTTTTTCCCATCACAAGAAACTCGAAGTTGCAACATGGCTGTACTTTATTTTGGAACTATTTTGACCGCTCAAGTTCGTGTGCAGCATATGTGCTTCTACCTTTTGTACTGGTATACCTTACAGCAAACAGTGTTTCTCTTACTCCACTGATCCCTGTTCTTGCAATACTTTTTCTGGGTGTGTTGTATCAGGCACAAAATATGCTTCTCTATCACCCTAATGTGCCTGAAAATTCAAGAGTATTCGTAAGCCCTCCTCCTCCTCTTCTACCATATGAAGAAGTGCATTTGAAGACTGCGGATGGTGTGGCGCTTCATGGATTTTTTTTGAAACAGAGTGGGGAAAAGTGTACAGAGGCTCCTACACTAGTTTACTTTCATGGAAATGCAGGTGTGCAGTGTGCATTGACCCTAGGCTACCTTATTTATACATCTGTCTGTTTATTATCATTTGAAAAGTGGTCTGTCATGGTAGCAACTTATTAAACTACTGTGTAACAAATAAGTATGTTTACAAACAACTAAAAAACTTAATTCAAGTATTGATCTCTGTGGAGTTACAGCGCATTCCAAAAACATAATGAGCATAATAAACGTTGAAAGTGTAAGGTGCATCATTGGTCAAGTTCGTTTCTTTAACAATGCGTTTATTTTGTTACACAACAGTGCATTGTTCTACTCCAGGACATGTGGTTAGTCATCGTCTGAAATTCAATGAAGTGGACAAATATTCCTGAACATTAGTATTTACTGCACACAGTAAAGAGCAAAGTTTCTCAGTACAGCAACAAGAGCAAGCGCAGAAGGCCTCTTTCAACCAGGTGCAGAAAAATCAACTTCATTTACCGTAGTATTTTGTTTAAAAAAAAATTCAAAAAGCAGAGGGCGCAACTTGCAACAAAAATATAGCACAGACCAACGATTTTGTTGATGGGTCTGAGGAAAGCACAGTCATTGTCTCCACCAGCATCTTGGAATGCTACGCACGAACCAGATTGGCGCAAGTTTTAATGACAATACGGAAGAAAAGTTGCGAAGACCTGTGGTTGAAAAGTCTTCATCTGCAAGTGTGCGACTTTCGAACATGGATATCGGAAAGTATGTGCAAAATCGATTGGCTTTACCAGATGCTACTAAACGCGACCGTCTAATAGAGCCATGGCTGCCATCCACCCGTTGCCGGTTTCCACGTTGTTCTTGCGTCTATTCAAGCAAGAAGCAATTATGTTGCTTCGAGTCAATCGTATATAGGGAAGTTGAGGCAGGTTGCTCCATGCTAGTTTTGGTTTTTATTTCCACCAGAAGCAGCAAGAGGTTGCATGGTACGTTGGGCACACTGGTAACGCTTGTATTGTCAGGTGCTCAAAAACATTGCGTCAAAGCTTTTAAAGATGCAAGCCTCAAAGATTTATCACCACGTAGCCACCAAAAACGTATCGTTGTTTCTTGATTCTTGCAAAGACGGAAGTGTTGCCAAAAGATTAACCAAGCAGTACCAGAAAGACCTACGTAGAAAGAGTACCTAGTAGGTCTGACGATGGTTGCACATGTAGTTGGGAAGGAAGGCATTGCGTACAGGGGCATCGTGACGGGGATCGATTGAATGAACAAGACTAAAGTCGAAATCAAGGCAACTAGAGGGTTTTGCTGCATTAGTACCGAGTAGGGATAAAAGAATACAAACGTACTGTACGTGGAAAGCACGCCACAAAATGCACTGTACACAAGTATAGGTCAATCCTAAACGAGATCATTTCCCTAATGAGCCAAACACTTTGTCAGAAAATCGTAGACGAAGTAAAGTGCCCTGTCATTTCTGTTCTGACAGATGAGACCAGAGATGTCAACAGCACTGAGCGACTGTCTAACAGTGCAAGAGTCATTACGTATTCGAAAGGTGGTCAGAAACGTACGGCAGCCTTAAAAAACTGTTTCCTTTCCGAATTACAAGAAAACTACTCATGTAAGTCTGTGCGCGACACGCTGTGTTTGAGAAACACGATGCTGTGGTAAGATTTGTTGAAATTTTTCCAGCAATTCTGCATGCACTCGAATAAATGTTCTTGAACTATCCAGCGACCCGGAACATCTGACAAGGTTTATCTGTTGAGTCTCAAGAGCAAAAGATTTTAAAATCGTAGTTGACATTTCGCATTACAAAATCTGTTGCTGGAGCGAGTGATGCTTACCTTATCAGAAAATCTGCGAAATGTCACAAGTAATTTGGTGCTTGTGAGTGACCTCGTTCAAGTTAAAAGTTTCTCCAGACCATACTTGCTGACAAACAAAGTCGGTGTTCACTGAAATTTTATCCAGCGCTTGCAAAATTGTTGCTGACGATGGAATGCCACGTCGATTGAGGTGTCGGCGATCAAGATTATCTGAGGGAATGGAAATGAACCAGTATTTATTTCTATTCCAACATCTTTCAACAGTAGCTGGAGGCAGTTTTGGAAGAGCTAAATCGTCGGTTTTCGCAGTTTGCTAGGGCTGCCAAACTGAGTTGAATATTCCCGTTAGCATGGTCCAGTTTAGCATCTCCACCAACAGCGATGTTTTTGATTATTTTGGAGAAGCTCTTTAAGCGTACCGGAACCATCTGCTGAAACCTTTGGACTGCTCTTTGACGGAGTTACACGCCTGGCTTCCCTTAAGTGAAAGCCGGTTCCGTTTTGTAACTTGCCTGACAGTTTGGATGAAACCCTGACGAAAGCTCGTTTGGACCATTTCTATGTAAAAATTATGCTAACAAACGAATGTTTATATGTAAAAATTATGCTAACAATACCTTGTACGACAACCGGGGTGGCGGAACTGGGGGGCCGCATGGGCCTAGGCCCCTCACGTTTTTTCAGAGGGGGCCTGGCCCCCCACTTTTAAATTTCAAATTTTACCTAAATAGGTTTAAGTAATACCATTAGTATTCGTTCCATTGTTAAAGTAAATCGTTTAGTGAAAAAGAATTTCATTCTAAATAATTAAATTTTGCTGAATCTTATGCGCAAAATGAAGTATTTGACAGATCAATTTCAATTGTTTTTTTGTTTTTGCATTGGCAACACAATTGGCACGATGTGTGCATGTTTTCACCAACAAATGCATCGCTTCACTCTGCACTGACATTTTGGATGAAACAGTGACGGCGAGTGAACTACGCAGAAACGCTTTTCGCGAAAGTATGAGCAAGTGCGTTTGTTGCGTAATGAGGCAATGCGACTCATAAAACCAAACGACGTGACAGTGCGTAAAGCTGTGGTTCCAGGGCGTAACGAAGGAGGCGCCATTCCCCGGGCGCCGAAAAGTCCCAACAATGTCAAAAGTACTTTTATAATACAGTACGTTTGCTTCCGAAAGACCTTAATTTCGAACATGGGGGTGCCCAATTTGCTTCCTGATCCGGTGCCATCAAACCTCGTTACACCCCTGAGTGGTTCTCGAACTTTCTGTCGGTACGGGCCCTTTCACTGCACTCAAAACTGTTGCGGGCCCCCTCGTTTTGTCAACGGTTTCTCGTTTATTGAGTAATTAGATTTGGTCGCTTCTTAGGGTGAGCACTGTCTGCAAAGCACCTCAACCGTCCCGGCAAGAAGCAAATTTCAGGCTTCAGCGTGCCGGCTGCCGCCAATTGCCGTCACCAAAATCAAATAAAAAAGGCCAGTCGACTTGCAACATGAACATGTTAGACTACAGTTGTGGTGCGATTAAGCTGAATAATGGCGCAAAGAGGCGGATGAAAACTAGTGGATTTTCTTGTTGGATGGATTTTGGTTTACGCACATTCTGGACCCCACTCTTGTGTAAAACACATTCATGGACCCCACTCTTGTGTAAAACACATTCGTGGACCCCACTCTTGTGCGGGGTTCACGGAAAGGAACGCATGCGCGTAGAAGAAGACGAGACTGGGAACGCAAATACGCTCGTCGGCGGTTGGTAGTATGTGCTGACTAAAAAGCTGTCGTGACTGCGCCCCTGTCCAAGGTCCACATCACATGTTATTAACAGTGGTATATACAGGGAAGACTAAGTCGCTTGTTAGGAGTGCAACAGAAATCCGAGAAAAGTTACGCTCTAAACAGCACAGATAAGGTTTGGACGTGAGCGCGCCCATATAAGCAATGCTAGGAGTGAATAAATACTTAAAACTGCGCCGTAGACTACAACAACCTTCCCATCACATGCATAAGTTTTGGATTATTGGGAAGATTTAGCAGTAATGGTTGCGGTGGATTGCTTGTCAAGGCGACGCAGGGCTGAACAATGACCGATTGCAACGATCAAGTCACCGAGCTGGCTTGGTTGCGCGCGTGGAGCCAGCAGAACTGACCACGGTTTCTACGCCCGTAACCCTCCTGAAAACACTTGCGGTTCCCAAAATGGGTGACGTTAATGTTTCATTAGTTTTTTGAATAACATTTAACACCAAAAAAAGTAAATCATTGTTGAAGAAAAGCTGGCGGATATAAAAAATCTTCTATCAATGTTTTTGTCTTTTGTAAATCCTGCTTTAGTTTGCGTATAAGCAGATTTTATTTCTTTATTTGTGTTCCGTAAAAGTTTGTTACAGCATCGATGCAAACAAGATATTTGGTGACTATCATTCATGGCCAATTTTAAAGCCGTTTTTCAGGCGTCTCTGACCAACTTGCATTTTGTTTCAGGCAATGCTGGAATGACTAGTCTCCTGCCTCTGTATCTGCAGTGCGGGGTCAATATCCTCGTTGTCGATTACAGAGGCTTTGGCCGAAGTGAAGGTTCACCATCTGAACGAGGCCTCTATATCGACGGCGAGACGGCAGTTCAGTACCTTCATTCTCGAGCTGACTTGGATCAGAAAAAAATCGTACTATTCGGTCATTCTCTCGGTGGTGGCGTGACCGTTCATCTCGCTTCGCGGTCGCAGTGGTGCAAAGGACGAATTGCTGCTGTTGTGCTTGAAAATACGTTTACAAGCATACCAGACGCAGCAGCCCATATTTTCCGGTCAGTTTTCCCGCCCATTGCCTGGTTTCCCTGGTTCTGTCAGAAGAACCACTATGACTCGCTGTCAAAAATAGGCGACATCCGAGTGCCCATCCTTTTTATTTTCGGTGAAAAAGATGAAGTGGTTGGGCCGCACATGACTCAACGTCTGTACGAGGCTGCGGGAAATCCGCGTTCGGCCATTGTTCGCATCCCTGACGGCACTCACAACGACACCTGGTGCTCTCCGCGTTACCACGCTTGTGTCGCGGCTTTCTTAAACAAGGTTTTTGACCACACGCTCGCTAACACTCCGCAGTTAGAAAGGCGGACGTCTCAGCTAATTTGGCAACAGGCAGTCGAAGACGCATACATTTAAGAAATTTTGTTCGTGCGTTTTCGATTGTGCGCAACTTACATTTTACCTGTTTCGAAATATTTCGCATAGTGGCCTACGAGACAAGTTAAGGCCAGAGTTCCTTCTAAAGAATTAGCTTACAACTCTTCGTTGTGCCTGCTCGTGTTTTGTATCTTTTTACGCGTTTTTATTTTCCGCTTGCTAATGCAAAGTGTCATATCATCAATTTTTTGTGAAGCTTGATTTTCATAGATAAAGTTTAAGAGGGTATAATTAAAAATAAAGACACCGGGGAATAGACGCCGCGGAGGCGAAGTCTGAGAATCTGTTTTATTGGCGAATGAGGAGTTTTATTTTGTTTGCAAAGGTTTAAGTCACTGCTTTACATTTTTTGTAGAGATTTGTGGAGTTATATTTAAACATCCTCGTTGCTGACACAGCTTTTCCAAGATCAAAGGTTAGTTTTTGCATCTCTTGAGTGCACGCAAATTTTGATACGATTTGGACATGCGAAATTGAGCGTCTGTCCGCCTACGACCCTTCAATCATACACCTGGTTTTGCAATCAGTTCCAAGTTTCAGACAAACAGGCTGTAGAACTGAACAATTTGCCCATTTTAGGGGAACTGGACATCGTACCCAAAACCTAGTTGCGTTGTTTGGTGGTGGCTTGCGTGTCTATGGTTATTGCCAGCAGGCCCGTAACCAGCTTGGAACACCAGGTGGGGCGAAGAGTTTTCTGAGAGGGGCCCAAATTTTTTAAACTATGTCCAACACATTTTTCCAAGGGAGGGCGAAAAAATTTTTAGGGGGGGCTTAGCCCCCCCCTGCGCTCCCCTGGTTACGGGCCTGATTGCCAGAATTCTATGATGTAGCCCAGCCTGCGACGCTTAGCTTGTGTCATATTATACAGTAATGCGGTACCAACAAAAGGACGTTATTGTTGACAGCCATCGATTGAGGCTTACGTAGAAATGTAGACTTGCCGTCATCACTGACTTGAGCTTTGCCGCAAGGATGCATCGTTCTTGTAACCGAACAAAGTTGACATACAAAAGCTGCATCAGGAGGAACTTGCAACAGAATGAAAAGGAATGATTTAAACTGCTAAAAAGCAAGCACAAGGAGTATTCATTAGATAGCGTGATCTTTTGTGTATGCATTCGAAATACACTAAACTCGACCACAATAAAACAATACTCCCTTGGAGATTGGAGTAATGTCATAGCAAAACAAGTGCCTTTTTTCATCAGTGTTTTGTGTTTGAATTGTCGCTTCAGCAACAAATATGTTTTTCGTGTGGGCTACATCCAACTGCACAAGCTTTGTCTGGAAAAGTAACTGTCATTTACCTATTTGCTTGACAACGATCGTGGGACTTGAAATGCCATTTGTTGTTAGTGTAGGAAGAACCGTTCTACATCTAACCAGGACAGGAATACGTTTCAGACATTGCTTTTTCTGATGAGCGGATAGCCAAAACAGTCTCAAACACAAACGCGCAGCATGCTTTAGGGCATGGTCTCCAAATTTTCTTGTCAGAAGGTCAAATAAGGAATTGCACAACAGTTCGAAGGCCGGACATCTTACGAAATGTGTGATTTTTTCGGGATAAGTTGCATTCTACCAAATCAAGTTTTTCGTAGGCCTAAATGTATTAATTTTTCATCATTGACAAACTTTCTTTGCGGGCCGGATTTGGCCCTCGGATCGTAGTTTGGAGACCTTGCTTTAGGAAATAGTTTTCCAACCTTTTTTGAAGCTGGCACCCCTTTCACAAAAACAAAGGGACATTCGCACCCCCTCGTTTTGGAAAAAGCGTAGAAATGATAAAAGTCCGATTTTGCAGTGTATTTTATTGTTTAAGTAATCACTCGTAATACATACTGACAACACAACAGGAAGCACTCAGTCGTACTGTTTAACGTTCACATCTTACTGCTCATTAAAAACAAACCTAGCGATTTTGTCGTTGCTGCTTGTCTGAAATTGTCTACTCATACCTTGGCACACAATACTCAGAACCACGCGCAAGTCGTTCGAGGGGTTCAAACGGTCCACATGACACAAAAAAAACGGTCATCACCTAAACTTAAATAACTTTTGAAATAATTAATCAATTCTTTTTATTTTTCAGATTTACCAAGCAGAATTAATGTTCTAAGAGTCTACCAAATTTGACCTTCCAGATGCCATAGACTACTGAGCAAAAGATATATATAGTTGAGGCATATTTTCGGCAGAAGTCTATCCACCCAACTGTGCCAGACTTTCTTGACAATGTCTGGATTTCGGACGAGGCACATTTTCTGTTGTCAGGTCACGTGAACTGTAAGAACATCTTCTGGGGTAACACAACCCCTGAGCACTGTCTGCAAAGGCCATTGCACTCTGTGAAATGCACTGCCTGAGTTGCCATCTCCAAATAGGGCATCATTGGACCATTCTGGTTCGAGGACGACAGCGAGTGGTCTGTGACAATCAACACCGAGCGATAAGTCTAGGTGCTTGGCAAGTTCTGGACAGCACTTGGTCGACGGAGAGGGGTCGTCAGGGTCCTCTAGTGGTTCCAGCAAGATGGTGCCACCCCCCACTCCTCAAACGAATCATTGGCATGGCTACAGCAGCGTTTCCCTGACCAACTGATCAGCTGCAGGTGTGACCCGCAGTGGTCGCCGCATTCACCGGACTTCAACCCCTCAGATTTTTATCTGTGGGGATACCTTAAGGACAAGGTGTATGGCAACAACCCCCAGACTATCCCTGACCTGAAGGCAGCAATAAGAGCGATCCGAAGGGAGGAATGCGGGAGGGTCATCGAGTACTTTGCCCGCCGGTTCCAAATGTGCCTGCAGCGTCGGGGAGCACATTTTTGAGCGCCAGTGAAACAAAGAGTTTTTGTAGTACAGACTTTAAACTTTGGAGATGTCTGCTACACAGGCTTGACCTAATGTAGCTGACGTTTTGTGTCAATCTAAATAAAATTTTGGAAGTTTTTCGATTTTTGGTGATCGTTTTTTTTGTGTCACCCTGTACTTGTGTTGCAAATGAAGGAGGTATGCACATTCGCACAAATATGTTATTGCAAAGGGCACTAGAACAGAGAGGACATATTCAATTTCTGGTAACTTTGCATGGTTAAACATTAGAAACCGAGTTCAGCAGCATCAAAAAAACGATCTCACCATAGTTGGGCGGTAAACATGAAAGGTCAATCTACACTGAGGACGAGCCAGAAGTTGCCAGGCGCCAGCGTTGCCAACCTGTTTTCATCAAAAAAAGCCCGAAAGAAAAGCCTACGTTCGAAAAAAGCCGGGCTTAGTCACGAAAAAAGTCAAAAAAAAAACTACACTTAGTCACAAAAAAGCCAGATCTAGTCACAAGAAAAGCGAACGAAACAGACTTAATCACAAAAGAAAACTAAAAAATCCAGACCTAATCACAAGAAAGGCAAATAAGCAGTTATTAAACACGCATAGCTTAAAAACATGTAGCAGTGGCTCCTAATGTAGAAATGAACTTGTCTGTCTGAATCTTTATGTCGCTGTCACATGTACTTGTTTACATTTTTAAGGGTTATACAATGAATCTAATCTTCTTTCCTGCTGTGGCAAATCTTAGAGATCTGAATCTTTCAACCACTCTAGCCTAAGCCTACCTTAAATTTCTAGGTGTGAAGGATACCACTTAATCTTTTTCTTCGTGCTGACTTCATTAGTATCACTGCCACTTGAAGTTAAACTTACTGCACCTTGCTAATATTTACAGTTTATGCGGTATCAGTTGCTCGTTCATCAGTTACGTTTAAGACTAAGAAACTTAGGGTACATAAAACAAGATAACGAAAGACGGAGCCTACAAGTAAAACGTCATACCATATCCAGTAATATCCCAGTTGTGTTCTCACCCGTTTAAGTTCGCATCCCAGTTAAGTTCGCAAAAGATTATGAAAAAATATGGATTCAACTTTCTCAGCAATTTATTGGTATTTACAGCAAATCAAACGTAACAATTTCTCATAAAAAATGTTAAACACGAAACGCTATGTTGCTAAAGTTCACGATTTGATACAATTGTTCAGCAATTTTCATTTGCTTTCAAAATGGTGAGTGAAGGTGAAAGGGGCAGTTTGCTTGATGCATATTATCAATCCAAAGAAATATCTTACCAACCAGCTACGTAAATCTGCGGACAGACGCACTAACTTTTTTGTGTCTGTCTTCAGATATACGAGTAGAAAGTTTACGCATAACTTCCCGCTTCGCACAGCCTTTTCTCACAGCAGCCTCAATCCGTACTGTTGTACGATGTTTCGTTAACTTGGATCAGTTGGATGATTTGGCTGTCTCACCTCAGTGTCTAATCCCAATCTCTGTGACTGAATTAAACGCTTGGCTTTGCCTAACATTGTTTATGAAGTGAATAGCATTATGTACGTGAGTGCTATATGTCTTGCTGAAAAGAATAGTTAGCTTCAGTCAAAGCGTCAATCAGTCTCCAAACATTAGCCTTAATGATCAGCATCTGTTTGCTAATGCAGTTAAAAGCACAAACTGCTAAGTTCGCACCTACCACATAAGTTCGCACAAACAGCTCAGATTCAAGTTGCGAACTTAACCAGGAGATTACTGTCCTAAATCACCGCTTGCGCTACGTAGTTAAAATCTTAAAAACCCCAGAATTTAAAAAGAAAAATCTAGAAAGGCATGAAAACCCAGATCTGGGAGTAAAACACCTTGCTTGGCACCACTGCACTTCAGGGTTGCCAGCCATCTCTTAAAAAAAAAAGCCAAACCATGTCTGACAAAAAGCTAAACCGGGAAAAAAAGCCAAATTGTCAAATAAACATGAAATTTAAAATTATTTATTAGTTGTAGGACATTTTAGAAGAACAAAGTTGTAGCATTACCTCTACACTCTACAGCAATGGTTCCCCACCTGGGAGGAATTCCTCCCCAGAGAGGAATTTCGTGAGTTCAGGGGAGGAATTTCCAATTTATAGTTAAGTTACCAATGCGTGCGATGTGAGTCATCACAAAAATGAAGTTTTAGCCCTTTCAGCCACCCTGCTGAATTTTGTAAGAGAGGAGGAATGAAACGTTGCAAAATGAGCAAAGGGAGGAATGTACCAAAAAAGGTTGGGAACCGCTGCTCTACAGGAACAATTCCAAATCTTTATCTTCCACATTTTCTACAGTGTTTCCACTCGAATCTTTGGCATTATGGGTTGCCAGATATGCCACACTTTATTCTTTTATGAGTTGCCAGATAACTTTTAAGAAAACACACCAAGCACTGTCTAAAAAGGCCGAATAATACGCTTCAGCAAGGTATTTACAAAGCCAAAACACCAGTCTGATAGTATGTGCCAACTGCCTCCAAAACAGCCAAATATTGAAAAGAAAAAGCCAAACAATTTTTTGACGCCAAGTGCTTCCAAAAAAAGCCAAATCTGTGAAATTTGGCGTCAAAAAAGTCAATCTGGCAACCCTGCTGCACTTAATGCGCTGTGCCCGGGACAGGACAAAACGAAATGCAAACATTACAATACGTGAGACCGGCAACTACAGAAGAGGAGACTGCCACTGTTACCCCTGTTACGTAGGTCAACTGTTACATCACAGAGCCAGTTAGTGGGTCACATTGCCTTAGCGAGCACATTCGTGGAGTATTGTTCTAAAAAAATCCAGAAAAAAGCCAGATTTCGTCTGGCAAAAAACAAGAAAGTTAGACACTCTAGAAAAACTGGTCGAAGCAATGAGAAGTAAAACTATATGTTGACAAGACTACTGGACAATTTACCAACGTTACAACACCACACAGGCTTAAAAACGGGCAGATGAATTGCGAAAACTCGCCACTGCAAATATAGCTTTGTAATTAGTGCTCACTAAGAAGTCAGAACCAAACCTTAACGATAAAGGCATAGCATGGAGCATAAGATTCTTAGAGATGCGGACCTGGAGACAATCATCAACAATACGTGCAAAAACTGCGGCCTAATGAAACTTTTCGCACCTAACTTTTTTTGAAAAAGTACACACTGACAGAGTGACAATTCACCGGTCGCCGAATCACTAGGGGGGCGCCGAAAAGCCCCAACAACGTCACAATTACTTTCTTCAATACACCGCATTCGCATCCTAAAGACTTCAAATTCGAATATGGGGGCGCAAAGCTTGTTTCTTGGCCCGGGCGCCATCTAACCTCACTACAACCCTGCGTACATGATCATCCCCAATAGCCTCTGAAGTGTAGGCTGCCGAATCGTGTCAGTTTTGACGTTTTTGACCGGTGCTTCTGAGGGCATGTGAAACGCTATGCAGTTGGGTTAAGTGTTTAGGGGGGCCCGCGGTCACGACTTTTCTCGGGGCCTCCCGTTCATTTAATCCGGCCCTGTTAATGGCGTAAAACGCTTTTAAGCAGTGGGTATTCCAGGGGTCTGAAACATGCCACCCGAGATGTTTTTTGGAAAGTTTTAAAGAAAATTAATATTTACGTGATTTACTTCGTTCACCAGTGTTTAAAAGTGCTCGGCCAGCTCTCGAGTCAACAAGTTCCTTTCAACCCTTACTCCCGCGCCGGCCATGATAGTGGCCGGTAAACCTTTTTGTCAGCCATAACTCCTGAATGGATTGGGCTAGAAAGCCAGTGAAAACATCCCTAGATCCAGAAGACAGTATAGAATCGATTGATAATGACAAAAAGATGCCTTTACATTTGAATTTTTTGAGAAAAATCCATATTTGTGCTTTTGCCGTACTGAAATTTTAGCAAAATCCGCTGAAAACGCGAAAAAACACACTCCGCAACCAGTCTAGCTGTTTCGCGCGTTTTTTGCGCTTCGCCCAGTGTTGCCAGATTGGGCTACAAGTCTCAAATTGGGCTACTTTTGAAGGTCACTTGAGACTAAATTTTTTGACTTGCGACTTGCGACTTTTTGGGCTACTCTTGCAATTCGCTTGGGCGACTTTTTTTCCGTTGGGCTACTTTCTTATTTTTGCTTTAAACGACTTTTTTTCTTGAATTTTAAATGGCAACATCATAATCTTGTCAGAATTTAACAT